>ERZ650312.248-NODE-248-length-29654-cov-20.333998_pt1 | contig 29654 bp, 31 predicted proteins | sample MGYA00376248_ERZ650312 | MGnify/ENA primary metagenome ERZ650312 (study PRJEB26733, sample SAMN07839316) | wastewater metagenome | biome: urban; feature: wastewater treatment plant; material: waste water | place: USA: North Carolina | collected 2016-07-28 ... | reverse complement strand
TCGTAATTCTAGAAGTACGGATAGAGTATGACTGTTTGCTGCTTTCTTGAATGGAAACATCAATAAAATCCTGAGAATCCTGATATTCTGTTTTCTCTATCAACTGATAAAATTCTGGAATTTTTTCTTCATAAAAGCTCCATTCATTGTATTTAGGCACTTTTAGAATGTTCATAAAAGTGGGGTTGCAATAGAAGATGTTCCATTGTTTTTCTTGGTTATTTTTGTTGAGAATAATCAAGCCAATTTCTAGTTTATTCAGAATCGTATCGTACAGATTTTTGTAAGAATAAAGCTGGTATTGTTCTTCTTTGCTCTGGTAATATAATTTTATAGCAGTATTTTTGAGATCATCCAATGGCTCTTCTTTAGGGAAAAGAGAAAAGTCTTTTTGTAAGACAGAAGTAATGATTTTCTCGGTTTCTTTTATTTTCGTTGTAATTAAAAAATAACCATAAGACATTAGAATCAAGCACAATAAAGAAAACAATAAAGTGGTGAAAAATTTATTTTCTCCCAAAAAATGATAAGCAATGATTCCAGAAATAATGCCCAGAACACTAAATTGTATTAGTCACGATATAATCTGACAGTTAAGGGCAGTTTTTGTTTTATCGTTTTTCTTTTTTGACACAATTATTATTTATATCTTCGCTGTTTAATAATCAAAATATGAGTAAATTCTTAAAAGTATTTTTCCTTTTTCTCTCTTTAGGATTTTTTGCACAAGACGGAATTAAGTTCGAGAATGATACTTTTCAAAATATTTTAAACAAAGCAAAAAAAGATAACAAATTGGTTTTTCTAGATGCATTTGCTTCGTGGTGTGGTCCTTGTAAACTCTTAGAAAGAAATGTTTTTCCTCAGAAAGAAGTAGGAGAGTTTTATAATAAAAACTTTATTAATTCTCGGTTTGATATGGAAAAAGGAGAAGGTAGAGATATCGCCAGAAAATATGGAATTAATTCTTATCCTTCTTTATTATTTATCAATGGAAATGGCGAAGTGGTTTTCAAAGGAATGGGGTATATGGATGTATCAGATTTTCTAGGAATGGGAAAAGATGTATTAAATCCAGATAATAAAATTGAAAAGAGAATTGAAAAATTCCACGCTGGCGAAAAAGACCTTGAGTTTCTATTAAAACTGATGAAAGATGTTGCTAAAAATGATTTTGCATTTGGGCAAAAAGTTTCAGAAAGATATTTTCAGGTAAAAGAAAACTCAGAATTTACCAAAGACGATGCTGGTATTCTTCTTTATTTTACAAAAAGTTCTGATGATGAAAATTTTAAGACCTTCGTAAAGAGAAAGGCAGATTTACTGAAATTTATCCCAGAAAATACACTGAATGATTTTGAGAAACAATTGAGACTTACTACCATTATTCAAAAGTCTGTAGATTATACCAATGCGAAGATTAATGACGATTATTTGGTAACCGAAGCTACTAAAGTTATTGGTGATAAAGATGCCAAAATTCTTTCTAGCAGATTGAGAAAAGATTTTTATTTCAATAATAAGAATTTCCCTGAATACGAAAAAGCCAGTATAGATTATTACCAAAATCCAGCAGATTTTAGTGCAGAAGAACTCAACCAAATTTCTTGGGATTTCTATTTGTATGTGAGCAATCCTGATTCTCTAAAAAAAGCGGTAGAATGGTCTTTAGAATCAACTAAAAAGTACGAAGATAATATTAATACAGATACTTTAGCAAGGCTTTATTATAAATTAAATGATAAAAAAAATGCTAAAATATGGGCAGAAAAATCTATAGATTGGGCTAAAAAGAATAATGCGGAATATACTTCTACAGAAGATTTATTGAAAAATTTAAAATAATTGAATGAGAAAATTTTGTGGAATCATATTGCTTAGTGTTTTTTTAGGATTTTCTAATAAGTTAGTAGCGCAAACCTATGCTAAAGTAAATCTGCTGGGCTTACCTGTAGGGATGTTTAATGGAGGTTTAGAAGCTAAAATTTCTGATAAAATGACATTACAACCAGAGTTTTTTATTTCGCCTTGGCGGTCTTTTTTGGGCAATAAATTACAGATTTATAATTTAAATTTAGAAGGAAGGTACTATTTTAAAGAAAGTTTTAGACACTTTTATGTAGGAGCAAATGCGGGTATTGCAATATTTGATTTACAAAAATGGAATTATCTAAATTCTAATAAATATCAGAGAGGGTATTCTTGGCTTTTTGGCATTACCGTAGGTTATCAGTATCCAATTTCAGAAAAATTAAACTTAGATATGTACTTAGGTGGTGCTACTTCACAAGGTTTTTATCACGGTTATGATATTATAGATGGACAAAGATATGAGCCTAAAAACCCTTGGAACAGAAGTGGCGAACTAATTCCTTATAAAATAGGAGTTGCATTATCTTATAAAATAAACTAAAATGGAAATAAAAAGTTTTAAATTTTTGTTGGTGCTTATTATCACATTTGTGATTTTATTTTTAATGAATTATATCGGGAATTCTAGACCAGATAAGTTACAAACTGCAATCATGAACGGAGCAGCTGGTATGGTAGGAATGACTATTGGGATGTTTTTCTACAACCGAGGTAAAAATGATAAAAATCCGCCACAACATTTTGATTAAAAAAACAAAAAGCAACCATTTTTTCGGTTGCTTTTTTATATTTTCTAAAATTTAGTCATAATGAAATCTACATTTAGCAATCAAGATTTGATTTTCTTCATATTGGTAGATTAAGCGATGTTCATCATCTATTCTGCGAGACCAAAATCCTGAATATTTATGTTTCAGAGGTTCTGGTTTACCAATTCCATCAAACGGATTTCTAGAAATATCTTTAAGTAAATCATTAATTCTTTTCAGCTTTTTTTTATCTGTTTTCTGCCAATACAGATAATCTTCCCAAGATTCATCTACGAAAATATATTTCATATTATTCCTCTAGTAATTGTTTTTCAAAAGAATTGTTGTTTTTCAGTTTTTCAATTGCAGAATCTAGGCGAATTTCATTTTTACGTGAAGATAATTCGTGATTGGTTGCCATAAGAGAATTATATTCTTCTAGAGACATTACCACAATTCCAGAATCTTTACCACGATTAATAATGAGCGTTTCAAAATTTTTTGCCACTTTGTCTAAATAGGTTTTTATATCTTTTCTGAAATCAGAAACACTTGCAATAATCATAATTTTGTATTTAATGTTGTACAAATATACGTACAATATTTAGTTGAAACAAATTTTAAAACCATCACACCATCAATCCTGATATATTCTATACTTCGTTCTAATTTTCTCAAAGTTTTGTAGATCTTGTTTCCAAGAATTTCTAATTTCTTCCTCGGATTTTCCAGAGATTATTTGTTTTCTCAATTCATCTGTTCCTGCCAAAGTATCGAACCATAAGTTTTTCAGAAAGAATTCCTGAGATTTTTTGTCGAAATTTTTATAAGCATTAATCACGAAACTAAGATCTAGTTTTTCCTTTATTTCAGGATAGTTTCTTAAATCTTCACCATTACAAATCTTGCCATTTAAAAAAGGATCTTTCGCCCCAAAATTAGGTTTTGGAGTGAATTTGAATGGATGATTTTTTAACCAAGGACTACCAAAAACCTGAAACGGAAAATCTGTTCCACGCCCTATAGAAACTTGTGTTCCTTCAAAAAAGCAAAGGCTAGGATAGAGGTTAATAGATTGGTCATTTGGTAGATTAGGCGATGGTTTTTCGGAGATAGGATATCTTTGTTTTTTATGATAATTCAGCATTGGGATGATAGTATATTTGGCTTGCACACCATTTTTAAGCCACTTTTCACCGTTTACCATTTTTCCGTATTCACCAATGGTTAATCCATACACTACAGGAACTTTGTGTAATCCTACAAAACTTGTCCATTTTTCTTTCAAAACAGGTCCGTCAGTATATCCGTCGTGCGGATTTGGACGGTCTAGAACGATAACTTCGATATTATTTTCTGCAGCAGCTTCCATTACATAAGAGAGAGTAGAAATGTAGGTGTAAAACCTTACGCCAACATCTTGAATATCAAATAAAATTAAATCTACCCCTTGTAATTGCTCAGCCTTTGGCTTTTTATTGTCTCCGTATAAGGAAACAATGGGCAATCCAGTTTTGGTATCAATGCCGTTTTTTACGTGTTCGCCAGCATCGGCATTTCCTCGGAAACCGTGTTCTGGTGCGAAAATTTCTTTAATTTTAATGTTATTTTTAACCAAAAAATCTACCAAATGCGTTTTATCTGCCAATAAACTGGTTTGGTTGGCAACTACGGCAATATTTTTATTTTTTAATAATTTTAGATAAAGTTCTGGTCTATCAGCAGCAGGTTTGTAACAATTTTCTTGTTGATTATTGGTTTGTGCCGAAATTTTTGTAGAAGTGAGACACACAATTCCAAAAATAATTAGTTTAATAAGAACTAAATTTTTAATTTTGAGACTTAAATTCATTGCATTGAAATTTCCTATATATTTTTCTAAAAAAATAGCTTTTTCCAAAGATAACAAAAATAATCTTTCTAAGGTGATTGTTTTCATCGGTAGATTATCTGTTGCCCTCGGAATTATAGTTTCTCTCATCACTGTTTCTACAGGATTGGGTTCTAAAAAAGCCATCGAAAGCAGATTGGCTAATTTTTCTGGTCATATTTCTGTAAAATCTACCCGAAGTAATTCTTCTTACAATACTTCTGTGCTTAATAAAGAAGGGCTTAAGTTGAATGAAATTAAAAACTTAGAAGAGGTAGCAGGTGCACAATCTTATGCCACAGTTTCGGGAATTCTAAGAACAGAAGATAATTTTGATGGAGTGATTCTGAAAGGGGTTTCTAAAGATTTTGATGCAGAGAGGTTTAATGATTTTATGATTTCTGGGGAAGTCCCAAAATTCACCGAAAAAGGCTATAACAATCAGGTGATTTTGTCCGAAAAAATTGCCAATGATTTGCATTTGAAAACCAAAGATAGTATAGTTGCTGTCTTTTCTAAAGAAGATCAAAAATTGATTTATAGAAAATTTGAAATTTCTGGAATTTATAAGACAGACATTAAAATGATTGATGATTTGTTTATCATAGGAGACATCAATCATGTTAGGAAAATACAAAATATGGCAAATGATGAGGTAGGCGGAATTGATATTTTTCTAAAAAAAACAGATGAAATAGATACTGCTTTTCCTAAAATTGAAAGATTGATAGGGTTTAAGAATTTTGCTGAAAAGGCAACAGATAAATATCCTCAAATTGTAGATTGGATAGGACTTTTTAATACCAATATCGGAATTATAATCTCTATTTTGTTGGTAGTTGTCATCATCAATATCATTATGGTGCTTTTGATTTTAATCATCGAAAGAACCAATTCTATTGGAGTTTTAAAGACTTTGGGTGCTACAAACGGACAAATACGAGCTGTTTTTATCAATTATACACTATTGATTATGATCCCAGGTTTAATTATAGGGAACGTAATAGGATTAGGCTTGCTACTTTTGCAAAAGTTTTTTGGCATTATAAAACTTAATCCAGAAAATTACTATGTAAGCACAGTTCCTGTAGATCTGAATCCTATTTATATACTGGCAATTTCTGTTGGGATTTTAATTATTTCGGCTATTGCTTTAATTTTACCAAGCTATCTGATTTCTAAAATTTCTCCTGTTAAGGTAATTAAATATGATTAATCGTATTTTAAACCACAAGAATTTACGGCTCCGTTTACAATATTTTTAAATTGTTTACCTGTTAGAAATTGATTTTTGTAATCGCTATTTTTTTCTTTTAAGGCTCTGTAATAGACAAAAAGATGATTTTTAGTGCCACATTCTATACCATTGGCAGCTTCTCTGATGGCAGATTTCCCGCTGTTTCTTCTTACCAAATAAATATCATTAATGTTGAGCTCTTCAATTTTCAAAGCAGTTTTTAGTGCAGAAATTTCGTCTGTTCCTTCAGAAATGAGTTGATTTTTAAGGTTTTCTGTTTCGGTTACCGCATCGTTTTCGTTTACATAAATATTTTGTTTAGATAAAATTCCTTTCCAAATATCAATGTGTTTTTGTTTTCTTTTAGCAATATTCCCGAAAAGATTGTTTTGATATTGCTGATAAAAATTTTCATACACCTCTTTTGCAATTTTTTCTTTTCCAATAAGTTGAGTGATTGTGGTAATTTCTTTCTCATTCAGAAGGTTAGAATTTCTCACAGATTTTGGTTGCATCAAAGCGCAAGAAATTAATAATAGTGAAAATAAAAAGGCGGTTAGAAATTTCATTAAATTATAATTGGTTTAGCAAATCTACTAAATTTTTGGTCAAATTTTTTCTAGAAAATTGTTCTATGTTTTCGGCATTGTTTTCTAGGTTTCCAGATTTCCAACTTTGGTAAGAATCTAAAATAAATTGTTTCAAACTCTCTTTTGCTTCGTAATCAAAATGTTTTCCGGCTTTAGTTTCATTCAGAATTTTTTCTACATCGGCATCTTTTGGCCCGAAGGAAAGAATGGTTTTTCCTGTGGCAAGATATTCAAAAATTTTCCCTGGGATAATACCTTTTGAAGATTCTTGCGGAAAATTGGTCATCAATAAAACCGATGAATTTTGCATTTCTTGTAAAGCTACATCGTGCGTTTGATAGCCTAAATTCGTTAAATGATTTTTCAAAGATGAAGTTTCTATTTTTTTCAAAATTTTATCATCTAATCTTCCTACGAATTTTAGCTCAAAATCTTTAGCAAATTCTTCGTTTTCAGAAACTAAATCATTCAAAGTTTCCCACAAAATTTCAGGATTTCGCAGTTGCTCCAAAACTCCGATGTAACTTAAAGTAAATTTAGTGGTAGAATTGTAAAGTGGTAGAGTAGTAGAGTTTTTATCCTCCCATTCTCCAACTCTCCCATTCTCCAACTCCACGTCAAATCCATTCGTAATGCAGAAAGCATTCGCTCCTTTTTTTCTGAAATTTTCGGCATCGGTATAACTTGTTGCCAAAGTAATATCTGCGTTTCGGAAAACTTGTTCTTCTAAATTTCTATGTTTTTTATCGGCAAATTTTGTCAGTTTCAGATGTTTGTAATAAGAAATTTCCGTCCAAGGATCACGAAAATCTGCAATCCATTTTAAGTTGGGCATTTTCTTCTTTAATCCTAAACCAATTAAATGCAAAGAATGAGGAGGTCCAGTTGTTACCAAAACATCGTAATGATTGGCTTTCAGGTATTTTTCTAAAAATTCTACGGAAGGTTTTACCCAAAAAACTCGCGCATCGGGAATAAAGAAATTTCCTCTTACAAAAATAGAAAGTTTGGCTTTCCAAGATTGATTTTCTCCAACATCGAATTGTCCAGCTTTGAATTTTTTATTATCCTTCCCGAATTTTTCTGCCAATTGATAAGGTTCCCAGATTTTGGTTTTTATCATTTTAAGATTTACGGGAACATCTTTTTGCAACGTTTCATCTACAATAGGATAACTCGGGTTTTCTGGAATAAAAACCGTAGGTTCCCAACCGAATTCGGGCAAATATTTTACAAATTTAAGCCAACGTTGTACGCCTGGTCCACCAGCTGGAGGCCAATAATAGGAAATGATGAGTATTTTTTTTTGTTCCAAGTTTATATTTTTTAAACCGCAAAAGCGACAAAAGATTTTTTTGTGTAAAAGTACTTCAAAAGTAAAAAAAGATTTTGTTGTTTATGATTTTAAAACGCAAAAGCGACAAAAGATTTTCTATGTGATATAAGTACTTCAAAAGAATAAAAAGGTTTTACAATAATTCATCATAATATTTATTAATAAATGTCTCTTGTCCGTGATGATATAAATTTTTCACATTAAAATTAACTAAAATTCCTTTTGGAACTTTCAATAAATTCATATAATTTAAAACTTGAAATTTATGAACATCTAAAATGGCAGAAACAGATTTTAATTCTAAAACAATTAAATTTTCTATCAAAAAATCACATTTAAAATCACAATCTAATTTCGAGTCTTTATAAAAAACAGGGATTCGAAATTCAGATTTATAATTGATATTTCTGATTTTAAATTCTTCTTCCAAAGCTTTATGATAAACAATTTCAGCCAAACCAGAACCTAAGATTTTGTGAACTTCAATACAAGCTCCATTAATTCTATAAGTTAAATCAGTTAAGTACTTTTGTGTAATCATCTAATTTTTTTGTTATTTTTTGGTTTAGAAAATTCTACAATAATAGAGTCTGATATAAAATTTAACTTTTTTTACTTTTGAAAAAACTTTATTCTTAATCAATTCTTTTGTCGCTTTTGCGGTTTAATAAAAGTATCCCCACCAAAGAAAACAATAAAAACAATCCAAAAGCAATCATAGAAATTGTTTTCCCTTTGGCAATGACTTCTGGTTCAAAAATCATTTTTACGGTGTGATTTCCTGCTGGTACATAAACAGCTCTCAATAAATAATCTGCTTTTATATAAGGAACTTCCTTGTCATCCAATAAAATTTTCCAACCTTTTGGATAGTAAATTTCTGAAAGAACTGCCAATTGTGGTGTTTTAGATTGTGTTTTAAATTCTAATTCGTTGGCTTGATATTTCGTTAAATCTACAATAGCAGTAGAATCTGCTGCTAGATTTTTTCCGTCGAAATATTTTTTGTCTTCTATATTGATAATCGCTGTTTTTTTGGTGTTTACGGTTCCTATTTGGTCTATTTCTTCGTTTGGAGTATTTACAAATTTGATGTCAGAAACTAACCAAGCATTACCATTGGCTTTTGGATTCATCTGAACTTGAGGTTGTTCTACGCTTCCACCAAGTACATATTTTGTGTTGAGCAAATTCAAAATATTAGGAATTTGAGCAGATTTTGTAGAATCTTCACTGTAAAAATAATGGTTGATAAGGTCGTCATATCTTCTCAGTTTCACTGCGTGATAACCACCAACCGAAGATTTGTAATAAGAAGTATTGGTCTCACTAAAGGGGCCAATAATTTGGTTGAAAATTCTGTAATGGGTTTTGTCTTTGTCTGAAATTTCTTGCAAAACTTTGTTCATATTTGCTCTAGAAAGTAATTCGTTCAGTTGAGGATTATCACCTGCTTTTGCTGATAAATAATCAGAATTTTCGGTTACAAATGGTGTTTGAGCAAAATTTTTATCTACAAAATTATCATTGTTTAGATACCGTTTATTTACCGACCATAAATCGAATAAACTTACCAAACCAATGATGATTAAAGCAATATTTTGAGACAATTTTTTCTTAAGACTTAAAAATAAAACCCCAAAAGTAATGAGAACATAAATAAAGGCTTTTATAGCATCTATTCTCAGCATTCTTGCTCTTTCGTCTTTAATAACAGTCATGATAAAATCAGGAATTTTTCCTGTTTCGGCTGCTCCTTCAAATCCGAATAAACTTTTGGCAAAAAGGATGATGAGAAGTGTAATTCCTAAAACGCTTCCGCCAACGTATAATAATATTTTTTGTTTGTATTCTTCGGTTAGTTTTTCATCATTATAGAATCTGTATAATCCAATAATTGCTATCAATGGGAATAATAATTCTACTACTACTAAAATAGAAGATGGCGCTCTAAATTTATTGTAAAGCGGAACGTAATCTATAAACAAGTCTGAAAGTGGTAAAAAATTGCTTCCCCAAGCTAAAAGAATGGTTAAAATAGAAGCTCCTAAAATCCAATAACGGTACTTTTTCCAAGCAAAGAAAAATCCTAAAATGGCTAAAAATACTACAATTGCACCTTGATAAGCAGGGCCAGAAGTGCCAGGTTGGTCTCCCCAATACATCGGGACACCATTGGCTACTTGATCAAAAACAGCCTGAATTTGCTCTTCGTCATCGGTTTGACTTTCTAGCGATGCTCTTAGTTCTTTTTTGAAATCATCAGAAACTTCTTCGGTAGAACTACCTCCTAATAATCTTGGAATGAATAGGTTAAGGGTTTCTAGTTTTCCGTAGCTCCAGTTGAGGATTTCTTGTTTTTTCATTCCGTCATCATCCTTAGAATTGTGTTCGGATTTCAAGATTTGTTTTCCTCTGATGGTTTCTTTTACATATTCAGAATTGGCCAAAAGTCTTTGTGAATTCATTCCTACGCCCAGAATTAATGCTAAGCCTAGAACTCCCGAAGAAATAAGGAAATGTTTCCAAGGTGTTTTGCCAGTTGCGGCTCTTATCAATTCAGATAAAAATAAAAATCCGAGTGCAAGGAAAAGATAATACGTCATTTGTGGGTGATTGGCACAAATTTGCAATCCCATAAAAAGTGACGTGACAATAAACCCGAGAATGTATTTTTTACGAATATAAACCAATAAAATTCCTGCGAGAAGTGGTGCAAAATAAACTAAAGTGGCTACTTTGCCATTATGACCAGCTGCGATGATGATGTAGAAATACGTAGAAAGCCCGAAAAAAGTTGCACCTAAAAGTGCATATTTCCAATTTTTGGTAGCAACATAACCTAGCAAGAAAAAACCTGCAAAAAGTAGAAAAATAAAATTAGCTGGTTTTGGTAAAAAATTGAATGCATCATCTATTTTTTTGATAATATCACCACGAAACTGAGCTCCAGTTTGGTAAGTTGGCATTCCACCAAACATGGCATCACTCCAGTAAGTTTCTTTACCAGTATTGGCTCTGTAATCTAGCAATTCTTTAGCACCACCTTTGTATTGTACAATGTCGTGTTGTAGCAATTGTTTACCAGAAATTACAGGATTATTGTACACCAAGGCCAAAACCACAAAAACCGCCAAAGAAATGACGATATATAGGATATTTTTATTTTTCAGCATATTTTGACTATTTTTTCTCGGAATAAATTCCGAGGTTATCATTTCGTTCGTTGCTCTGCAACTTCTAATTTTCTATTTATTTTTCTTCTTTCACTTCTTCGTAATCTACCGTTTCTGCATCCCAATTCACTTTTTCTTTGATGGTTTTATTTTGGGAATTGGGTCTTTTGTTTTGTTGGTTTTTAGGATTAAATTGAGGGAAGTTTTTATAAAAAGCATTAAAAAATATTCTCTTCAAGATATTCCACACGAAGAAAATAATAATGGTTGCTAAAACAATTTCAATTAAATACTTGATAACAGACATTTTTCTTAAAATTTATAACTTGGGTTGATAGAGACTAGAGAATTTGAGGTTTTACTCAATGTTTGACTTTGTTTTCCATCAGAAAGACTTTCTTTTTCTGTAGTATTTAGTTTTAGATTAGAGCCCAGAATCCATCCAGTATTAGCATCAATTCTAATGGTTCCGTTTTGGTTTCCTTCTAGGCTTACAGAGTGCGACATTCCGTTTTTAGATTCAGACTTTGCTTTTCTTGGGATTCCTCCTTTTACCGCAATTTCTGCAATTCCGTTTTCTACTTTGGTAAGGGTGTATGTGGTAGAAATTTTGATGCTACCATCTGGCGTTACATTTTCTGTTTCAGTCCAGCTTTGTCCTATTTTAGCACCTTTTACTGGGAATATTGAGATGTTTTTACCAAATTGTTCTTTTAGGGATTTTTCATTAAAACTTTGTTTGAAGCTATCCATAAAATTCTTTGTTTGTGCAGCATCCTTTATAGTGGCAGTCGCTGCTTTGCTTATTTTTTGATAAACAGGTTCAAAACCACTAATAGAAGTTATTTTCCCAGTTTTATCCATTTTCATTTTCAGCCCGTTTCCTACTTGTGCTTTTTGGATTTCCCACATAAATTTTTGTTGAGGCTCAGTTGGTGCACTTCCTTTAGTATCAATGCTTTGGGTTTTTCCTTGAGACGAAGCAGACAATCTTTTTCCTACCAAATTCATGGTAATATCATAGTTTCCTTTTTCATCTATACTATTTACTGTAAACGTCATTTCATCGGTAGATTCATTGGTTCCAGTCATAGATTTACTCCCGTTAGACATTGTTTGTGTATCTCTTTGGTAAGTAGTAAAAGGATATGTTTTACCTTTTTCTAGTTTAAAAGTAGAGTAGTACACTCCCAGAGAATCCTTAATCGCAGGATTTTCTACTTTTGCCGTTTCTTTTTCTTCTACAGGCACTTCTACAGTAATGGTTTTTCCAGTTTTAGGATCAACTTTAGTTACCGTTTGAGTTTCTTTTTTACAAGAAATAATTGCTATTGAAAGCAGCGCAATTGCCGTTATTTTTTTCATTAAATTAATTTTAAATTTTATTGTTTTTGTGAGGAACGAAGCAATCTGTTCATTAGAAGCACACGTTTTCTCTATTTTTTCACTTTCAGACCTGCTTTCGCGACTCGCTTTTTTGTTTTGATAAAACAAAAAGAGCTCAAACAAATTGCTCAATCAGGGCTATTATTTACATTTCAGTTCTTTTTTTGAAGATTTCACTGCTATTTATTTAGATTTCGGTGCTTCGCACCTTCCTAAATTCACTTTTATTTTCACATTGGGCTTCCCTTTGTTTCGCCCAAAGCTATTGATTTCGCCACTTCGTGGCTCATTATTTCTATTTTTCAAAAACATTCGGTTCCTACGGAACCGCTTCCAAATTGGCAATTTTAAATTTCACACACATTACGTTCCTACGGAACGATTCTGTGATTATTATTTTTGAAATTTATTCAAAATTTCGGACAAGTCACGACTTGTCCCTACAACTCTCCAACTCTACAATTCCCCCACTAATTTCTGCCTAACCGCTTCATACAAAATCGCTCCACAAGCAACGGAAACGTTCAGAGATTGCGTTTTTCCAGTGATAGGTAATTTTATTTTTTCGTCTGCGTGATGTAGAACTTCTTTAGAAATTCCTGTTTCTTCATTTCCCATTACGATGGCACAAGGTTCAGAAAAATCTACATTGTAGATTAATTTTTCTGCTTTTTCAGTTGCTGCAAAAACCATAACACCCGATTGTTGAAGAAAATCAACAACGTGAGCCAAATTATTTTCTTTACAAATTTTCACATTATACAAAGCTCCCGCCGAAGTTTTAATCGCATCAGAATTTATCGGAGCAGCACCTTTGTCAGGAATTACAATCGCGTCTATTCCTACACATTCTGCAGTTCTGGCAATTGCGCCAAAATTTCTTACGTCTGTCAATCTATCCAGAATCAACAAAAACGGAACTTTTCCTTCCTCAAAAATCTGTGGCAACAAATCCTCAATCTTGTAAAACGGAATTTCCGAAATAAATGCCACAACACCTTGATGATTTTTTCTAGTAAAACGGTTTAGTTTTTCTACAGGAACGGTGTTCGGACGAATATTGTATTTTTTCAGTAATTTTTTTAAATCAGCATAAATTTCACCTTGCAAACCACCTTGTACAAAAATTTTGTCGATGGTTTTTCCAGCTTCTATCGCTTCCATCACAGGTCTTAACCCGAAAATGAAATCTTCTGTTTTTTGTTCCGAGTGATGAGATTCGTGTTCCGAGTTTCTATTGTCAAAACGCGGTTTTCTATCAAAATTCTTAGACGAAAAATTTCTTTTCTCTTCCGAATTATATTTTTTATTGAATTCTCCCAATTTTTTATTTTTTTTAAATATGAATTCTTTTGTGTCGTTCCTACGGAACTTAAAATTGTGTTTTTATATTTTCTGCTACAAACCTTTTGTTCTTACAGAGCAAAATATTCAAAGCTTAATCTCAACCTTTACCTTTATCTAAAATTCTTCTCCCGCCAAAGCTCTTTTCTGCGCCATTACATAACCAAAATGCAAACTTTCGTGCATATTATTGAAAATAATAGCATCTTGAATATTTTTTAAATCAATTCCAAAACTTGTAGAATACGCAGTATAATCTGGGAAGAAATCATCGTCATAATCTTTCATCAAAATTTTAGAAGTTTCTATCAAAAGAAAGCCCAAATCTTCCACTTCAGATTCAGAGACTGATAAATTGGCAAGTGTACCTTTTTTGTAAGTATCAACCCAATATTTATCTATTCTGAAAGGATTTCCACTCAGGTAATAACACAATAACTGTTGAGTTGCTACGCAATGTGCGATGTTCCAATAAATATTATTGTTAAAACCATCAGGAATGATTAATAAGTCTTTGTGAGAAGTAGTTTGCAAGATTTTTAATAAGTTTTTTCTTACCGCTCTATGATTTTGAAAATGAGTATTCATTTAAAATTGATTTTAATCTCCAAAAATACTGAAAAAGGCTGGAAGTTGGATGTTTGATGCTGGAAGTTTTTATAAATTTTAAGAAAACATTTAACATCTAACTTCCAACACCCAACATTTTAACAAATTTTAACCAAAAATTGGCATTAATTGTGTTGCAAATTCCCTGAAAATCGTGAAATTTACACTCTAATTTTTCTAAAATTATGCAAGAACTTAATCAAGCGGAAGATATTAAACAACTTACAGAGAAAGTAAAAGAACAAAACGTTTATTTTTCTTTATTGAAAAAGGAAATTAATCGAGCAATTATCGGACAAGAATATATGGTAGATAGACTTTTGATAGGTCTATTAGGAAACGGTCACGTTTTGCTAGAAGGTGTACCAGGTTTGGCAAAAACTTTGGCGATAAAAACTTTGTCAGAAGCGGTTCACGGAGCGTTTTCTAGAATTCAGTTTACGCCAGATTTATTACCAGCAGATGTAGTAGGAACTCAAATTTATAATGTAAAAGAAAACGATTTTTCGATTAAAAAAGGGCCTGTTTTTGCAAATTTTGTTTTGGCAGACGAAATCAATCGTGCTCCTGCAAAAGTGCAATCTGCATTGCTAGAAGTGATGCAAGAAAAACAAGTAACGATTGGTGATGAAACGATGAAATTGCCAACTCCTTTCTTGGTTTTGGCAACGCAAAATCCTATAGACCAAGAAGGTACTTATCTTTTGCCAGAAGCACAAACCGATCGTTTTATGCTGAAATGTAAAATAGATTATCCAGAATTTGAAGATGAAAGACAGGTGATGAGAATGGTTTCTACTTCTGAAATTCCGCAGATTAAACCTGTGATTTCTTTGGAACAAATTATAGAAGCAAAGAAAATCATTAATCAAATTTATTTAGACGAAAAAATAGAAAAATATATTCTCGATATGGTTTTTGCAACCAGATTTCCAGAAAAATATGGACTTTCTGAACTGAAAAATTACATCAGTTTCGGTGCGTCTCCTAGAGCTTCTATTAATCTTGCGATTGCTTCACGAGCTTTTGCATTTTTGAAAGGAAGAGCATTCGTGATTCCTGAAGATGTAAAAGCGATTGCAAAAGATGTTCTTCGTCACAGAATTGGTTTAAGCTTTGAAGCGGAAGCAGAAGATGTAGATTCAGACGCAATTGTGGATAAGATTTTGGGGGAAGTTTCTGCTCCTTAAATCGATACGAGTTTCGAGTTCCGAGATACGAGTTGTATTTCGTGAAATCTCGCAACACGTAACTCGCAACACGTAACTCTTATGCAAATAAAAGATATTGTAAAAAAAGTAAAACAAATAGAAATCCGTACTAGAAAAAGAACGGAAAATACTTTGATGGGGCAATATCACAGTGCTTTTAAAGGACAGGGGATGACTTTTTCGGAGGTTCGTCCGTATCAATTTGGTGACGATATCCGAAGAATTGATTGGAATAAAACGGCGCGTTTCAAAGAGCCTTATGTAAAAGTAATGGAGGAAGAACGTGAACTCACGATGATGCTTTTGGTAGATATTTCTGCTTCAATGAATTACGGAACTAAAATTCAACTGAAACGTGAATTGGTGGCAGAAATTTCGGCGAGTTTAGGATTTTCGGCGGCAGGAAATAATGATAAAGTAGGGTTGATTTTGTTTGCAGATAAAGTGTATAAAGTGATTCCGCCACAAAAAGGTAGAAAACATATTTTAGCGATTATTTCTACCATTTTGACGGCTGATTATGTGGAAGCAGAAGCAAATATTAATGCAGCTTTGGAATATATGATGCACGTTTTTAAGAAAAAATCTTTGGCGTTTTTGTTTTCGGATTTTGCAGATGATTTTGATGATAAATTACTCAAAATTGCTTCTAAAAAACATCAATTGTTGGGATTGAGAGTTTTTGATGAAAAAGACAATGAAATTCCCGATGTTGGTTATGCTTTTTTCCGAGATGTAGAAACTGGGAAACAAATTTGGGTGAATACTTCTAGCCAAAGATGGCGCTACAATTATGCGGAAGCACAAAAACAAAAATTGAGACATTTGAAAGACGCTTTTGAGAAGAGCTCGGCAAGTTTTGTAGAGGTAAATCCTGAAATAGATTACACTAAAATTTTGTATAGTTATTTTCAGAAAAAGTAGGTTTTTGTGTTAATTAATTTTTTAAATGAACAAAGGCGAAATCATAATATACGAAACCAAAGATGGCGAAACTTCCATAGATGTAAGAATGGAAGAGGAAACTGTTTGGCTTACACAAGAGCAAATAGCTATTCTTTTTGGTACAAAAAGACCTGCTATTACGAAACATCTTAACAATATATATAAATCTGAAGAATTAGATGAAAAAAGCACATGTTCCATTTTGGAACATATGGGCAATGTAGGAAAGCAAAAGTACCAGACAAAATTTTATAATCTTGATGCTATCATTTCAGTAGGTTATAGAGTAAATTCTAAAAATGCAACACAGTTTAGAATTTGGGCAAATTCAGTTCTTAAAAGATATCTTACTCAAGGTTTTGCAATTAAAGAGAATGCCACACAAATTCAGTTGCAAAATTTGAGTTCTATGCTCGAGATTTTATCAAAATCTATTGAGAATGAATCTATTTCAATAGATGAAACGCAAAATTTATTGAGAATAATCAAAGATTTTAGTTATGGTTTAGATACGCTCGATAAATATGATAATCAAGTTTTAGAAGTAGAAAAAACGACAGAAAGCGAAGATGAATTTAGAATAAATTATGAGAATGCTTCACAAGTTATTCAAGATTTGAAAAAGAAATTCAATGCAAGTCAATTATTTGGAAATGAGAAAGATAGTTCGTTTAAAAGTTCTGTAAATACCATCTATCAGACTTTTGACGGAAAAGAACTCTATCCAAGTATTGAAGAAAAAGCGGCGATGTTTCTTTATTTGGTGGTGAAAAATCATTCTTTTTCTGACGGAAATAAAAGAATTGCAGCATTCTTATTTCTTTGGTTTTTAGAAAAAAATAGAATTTTATATAAGAAAAACGGACAAAAATTAATAGAAAACAACACATTAGTTGCACTTACTTTATTGATTGCCGAAAGTAAATCTGAAGAAAAAGATATGATGCAAAAAGTAGTAGTAAATCTTATTAATAAGAATAATTGATTAAACTAAATGAAGAAGATTTCAAAAAAAATAAAAATATTTTTCTTTTTTCTTTTAAGTGTTTTGGCTTTTGCACAGACACTTTCGTCTAATCTTTCTAAAGAAAAAATTGCTTTAGGAGAGAAGGCTACTTTACGAATTTCTATCAATAATCTTAGAGGCAGAGATGTGATTTCTAAACCTAAAAACGAATTGTTACCTTTCCATTTTGAGGAAACAAAAGATGATATTACGAAGACTTTTGATAATTACAGCAGAACAATAGAGTTCCAAATTTTTGATGAGGGAAAATATACAATTCCACCTTTAGAATTCTCCATCAATGGAGAGGTTTTGAAAACTATTCCTTATGAAATAACAGTCTATAATCCTGTAAATGCAGATGAACAGATTAGTGATATTATGAATAACAAGCAAGTAGAACTAGGCTGGAAGGATTATTGGGAAATGTATAAATGGTATGTTTTGGGTGCTTTTATTGTTATAGCCTTATTGTTTGTATTTTTAGGAATGTTTAAAAATGGAGTTTTTGGTAAAAATAATAAAGAAAAACCTTCAATTCATAAAACGTTGTTAGATTTAAAAAATCTCGAAAAGAAAAAATATGCAGAAAATGGTAATTTTAGAATGTTTTATGTAGAATTAATAGACATTACCAGAGATTTTTTAACTAAACAATATCGTATTCCAGCAGATGTATTATTAACGGATGATTTGATAGATTTAATGAAACATACCAATAAAATTTCAACAGAAAACGAAAAAGTAGTAGAGGAAATATTTTTGAGAGGTGATTTGGTGAAATTTGCCAAAACTTTCCCAACCAAAGAATTGATGCAGAAAGATTTTGGTGAGATTTATGATTTCGTAGAACGCTCTACAGTAGATATAGAAGCAGAACATTTAAGAGAGGTAAATTAAGATGAATTTTGAATTTCATAATCCATATTTTTTAGCACTTTTTTTGCTTTTTATTCCTTTGATTGTTAAGGATTTTGCAAAGAAGAAAAAGTCAGGAATTAATGTTCCCACTACCAAAAATATGTTGGTAAGTGGTAGATTTAGCTTGATTCAGAAATTTCTAAAAATTACCAAATATGTTATTTTGTCTGGGCTCATTTTGGCATTGGCTAGACCCAGAACTTTTACCGTAACAGATGACAGAGACGAAAGCCAAGGTATAGATATTTTCTTGGCAGTAGATGTTTCGCCGAGTATGTTGGCAAGAGATTTAGAACCTGATAGAATTACTGCACTTAAAAAAATAGCTACTGATTTTGTTAAAAAAAGATCAGGAGATAGGCTAGGTTTGGTAGAATATTGGGGAGAAGCCATTACCAAAGTTCCGCTTACTACAGACCATCAGGTAATATTAGATGAAATTAAGGAAATGAACCCTAGCTTAGATTTATCTGGAACCGCAATAGGAGAAGGACTTTCTGTGGCGGTAAATCACCTTAAAAATAGCAAGGCAAAGAGTAAAATTATTATTTTGATGACAGACGGTGTAAATACCGTTCCTAATGCTATGCCACCACAAATTGCAGGCGAATTAGCCAAAAATTATGGAATTAAAGTTTATACCATCGGGATTGGGACTAATGGATATGCGCTTTTCCCAGTGATTGATGTTTTTGGGATTAGTTTTGAAGAGCAAAAAGTAGAAATAGACGAAGCCACATTGTCTGAAATTGCCCATATTACAGGCGGAAAATACTACAGAGCAACTTCTAATGAAAGTTTGATGAGCGTTTATAACGAAATAGATTCCTTAGAAAAATCAAAAATTAAAAGCAATAAAATTTATAATTACAATGAATATTTCAGAGTTTTTCTTTGGCTCTCTGTTGTTTTTTTGATGATTGATGCCTTACTAAGATGGAAAATTTTTAGAATATTTAATTAAATAAGAGAATGGATTTTAGTTTAGGAAATTATTGGTATCTCTTACTGTTACTGCTTTTACCAGTAGTAGCAATTTTGGTTTTTGGATTTAAGAAATGGAAAAAACAGAGAAAAAATATTTTTGCTGATGCTAAGTTTCACCAAAAACTCTATCCCAAAGGAAATGTTTTTTCTAAGATTTTTCCAATGTTGTATTTGTTGGGTTTCTTGTTCCTTATTTTAGCAATGGTTGATTTCTTGAGTGGTAAAGAAGAAATGAAAATTCAGCAAAAAGTAAATTCAGTAATTTTTGTATTAGATGTTTCTAATTCTATGAATTCAGAAGATGTAGCGCCCTATAGACTTCAGCAAGCCAAAAATATTTTGAAAAATTGTCTTCAGCAGATGCATGATGATAAAGTAGGTATTGTAGTTTTTGCGGGCGAAGCACAGTCTATAATGCCATTAACTTCTGACTACACTGCGGCAGAAACATACATAGATGCTATAGAAACCAATGTTGTAAGAAGGCAAGGAACAGATTTTCTGAAAGCGGTAGAAGTGGCGGCAGATAAATTTAAAAATATACCAAAAGGTTCTAGAAAGATAGTATTAATAAGTGATGGTGAAGATAATGAAGGAAATGAGAAAGCAGCAATAAAAGAAGCTAAAAATCAAGGGATTATCATTAATTCTATTGGTGTTGGTACAGACGAAGGAGCTCCTATTCCGGTGTATGTGTATGGTCAGTTAATGGGCTATAAAACAGATATGAATGATGAAACTGTTATTACCAAAAGACAAACAGAAGCTCTGATGTCTCTAGCTTATGATACAGGTGGAGAATATCTGGATGGTAACAATTTAGCAGATTCTGTTTCTAAAATTTTGACAGCTCTTCAAACCCAAAAAGGTAATTCACAAACAATGATTGATACCCAATCTGCAGTACATTATTATCAATGGTTTTTAGGCGTTTCTATACTTTTCTTTGTTTTAATATTTATATTTAATCCTAAAAATGATTTTAATATTTAGTGAAATTTCTTTGGATTTTTTACTTCAATAGATAAGAAATTGTTTTTTATTTCGTTATAAGTTGATTTTTATCATTTATTTAACATTTAGAAATATCATTTTTAACATTTAAAGCAATATTTTTGTAGAACAAATGTTGAAAAAGTATCTTACATATATTCTATTTTTTTTTCTAGGCGTATGGAGCGTGTATGCCCAAGAAAGTTTTAATACCTTAATCTATAAAGGTAACCGCAGCTTCGACAAGAAAAACTATGACGAGGCATCTTCTGTATTTATGGATGCGGTGAAAAAAAAGAATAACGATTTCGGGGCGCACTATAATCTTGGTAATTCTCTTTACAAGAAAAAAATGTATGACCAAGCTGCCGCAGAATACCAAAAAGCACAAAAACTTACTAAAAATTCCGACGAAAAAGCAGCTTCACTCTACAATTTAGGAAATACATATCTGCAAAATAATGATGCAGAAAAAGCAGTCAATTCTTATAAAAATGCTTTGAAATATGATCCTGATAACAAAGCAATTATGAAAAATCTTCAGATTGCTAAAAAGAAAAAAGATCAAAAACAAAACAAGCAGCAACAAAATAATCAAAACCAACAGAACAATAACAACCAAAATAACCAAGACAAACAAAATAAGGAAGGCGATAAAAATAAAGACGAAAAGAATAACAATTCTAAAAATCAAGAAAACGGAAACCAAGGCGACCAAAACAAAGGACAAGGAAACCAAGGGAAATTGCCTAATCCTAATGATAAAAATAATCAACAGCAAAACCAGGAAAGTAAAATTCCTAAAGATTTACAAAAATTAATCTTAGAAAGAAGTGCTAATCAGGAAAAAGAAACAGCAAGAAAGTTACTTAACAAAAACGCTTATTCAATCCCTGAAAGCAACGAAAAAGATTGGTAACAAATGAAGAGTTTACAAAACATATTCTTTCTTCTTTTCTCCGTAATTTCTTACGGACAAGTTACCGTTTTGACCGAAATTAATACCAAAGAAGGAAAACTTAATGAACCTATAATTCTTACCATTATACAAGAAGTAGCAGGTGATGATCTCGTACAGCAATCGCCATTGCAATTAATGGATTTATCTAAATTTGATATTATAGGAACTGCATCAGAAAGAAATACATTTATAGACCAAAGAAAAGGCATTAGAATTAATCAATTGGTTTACCAAATGTACTTACAACCAAAAGTTCAAGGTAAAATAAAAATAGGTTCTGCTCTGGTTACCGTAAACGGAAAAATCTATAAATCTGAACCTTTTGATATTTCTGTAAAAGATGGCGGTTCTAGAAATTCCGACGCAGAATATCTAGCTAAAGATGTTTATCTAAATCTAGAAATATCTGATAAAAATGTCTATGAAAACCAACCAACAGTTGCTGTTCTTAGAGCTTATAGCAAAAACTTTGATAATTTTAGAAAACTAGACAATATAAAAGTAACAGAGCAATCTGATGCTACCATAAAACCAATTAGTTTAAAAAAACAGGAAATAGAGACTAAAGATGATAGTGATTATTCATCTCAAGTGATTGCTACCTTTATCATTTTCCCAGAAAAGTCTGGAAATGTAGAAATAGAACCTGTTTCTGCGTTAGTGAAAAACCCAGAACTTAATAAATTGGTTTCTAATAAAGTTAAGATTAATGTAAAAACGTTACCAGAAGGTTCACCAGAAAATTTCAAGAATACGGTAGGTAATTTTAATGTAAGTATAGAAGCGATAGATGCTCCTAAAAATATAGAAATTAATAAACCAATGAATGTTTTGGTTAAAATTGCGGGGCAAGGAAATCTAGATGCTAATAAATTACCAGAAATTATACAATCTGATGATTACACTTTTTTCAAACCAAAAATTACGTCTAAACTATCTACCAACAAAGATGGTGTAAAAGGAGTAATAGCTGCTACTTATGTTTTAATTCCTAAGAAGCAAGGTAAAATTTCTATCAATACAGAGCGTTTTTCTTTCTTTGATCCAAATCTTAAAAAGTACGTGGATATTGGTGTTAAATCATTGGCTATAAACGTGTTAACTGCACAGCAAATTGCCGCACAAAAAACAGCACTAGATGTAGTAGATGATTATACCAAAAACGTAATAGAAACCGTTCCGCTACCTGTAGTGGAGAAAAAAAATAGTTCTTCTTACTATTCGTTTAATTGGCAAAATATTTTATTGAATCTAGCTTTGCTTTTTGGTTCAGGTTCACTATTTTATTATTTTATCAATAGAAGAAAAGAAAAACCTGTACTAGAAACTCAGCCTTTTAAACCAATTACTACCATTGCTGAGGAAGAAGAAAAGCTTAGAAGCCAGATAAAACCAGATTTCCATACTTATTTTGAATATTTGAAAAATTTAAAAAATGAGAATAATTTTTCGGAATTCTTCAAAACCTACGAAGAGCTAAACCACGAGGTAGAAACTTATGTGGAAAATAATAGTGGTGTATCATTCAAAAATTTCTTGCAAAATAGCAAAGGAAGACAGTTTTTTGAAGATTTCAAAGACTTACAAAGATTAATGTCGATAGAGAAATACGCTCCAATTCACGATCAGGACCACGTAGATGAGTTGTATGAAAGTATTATTAAGATTTATTCTGAAATTGTGAATTAATAAATTATAATTTATATTTTTGCAGAATTAATAAAAAAATCCCTTATGCTTGAAGCTTTTTCTATAAAAGAAACAATGACTTGTTTTATGGTTCTCTTTGCCGTGATTGATATTCTTGGCTCAGTTCCCATTATTGTGAGTTTGCGTAAACAGTTTGGGCATATAGATTCTGAAAGAGCTTCTATTGTTTCTGGTGGATTAATGATTGTATTCCTTTTTTTAGGAGACAAAATGCTGAAATTCATTGGTATAGATGTTAATTCGTTTGCCATTGCAGGTGCATTGGTTATTTTTATCATAGCATTAGAAATGATTTTGGGAATAGAAATACATAAAGTAGAAAACGTAAAAGCTGCATCTATTGTACCAATCGCGTTTCCACTGGTAGCTGGTGCAGGTACTTTAACAACTACATTATCTCTTAGAGCAGAGTTTCATGTGGTTAATATTATTTTAGGAATTTTACTCAATACCATATTAGTCTATGTGGTTTTGAAATCTGCTAATTTTATTGAAGAAAAAATAGGAGATGCTACATTAATGATTCTAAAAAAAGTTTTCGGAATTATTCTATTAGCCATTTCTATTAAATTATTTACTGCTAACTTTGCACAGTTATTTTCTAGCTATGTTAATTTTTAGAAGTTATAAACTCTCAAATCCTAAATCTCAAATCATTATGACTACCTTTTATAAAGTTTTTTTAGTACTGTTTATTGTTTTTATTGCGGTTAATTTATACGCAGTAGATTGGCAATTAGGTATTTTACATCAAGAAAATAACAAGTTTTTGTTCTCTATTGTAGCCGCAATTTTGGGCGTTTTGGTCACATTGGTAATGAATACTTGGAGAAAACTAGCAGATAAAAAATAAATTTTTCTAGTTTTTAAATTGAAATATTCTTACGAATGAAATTTTAGGTGATTAAGAATTGCCTGAGATTTTAGTTCGGTTTCTTGCCATTCTTTTTCAGGATTACTTTTTGGGGTAATACCACCACCAGCAAAAGCTACAATTTTGTTTTGGAAAATTTTTGAACACCTTAAATTCACGAAATAATAGATTTCTTCTTCTGTTTCGATTTTGATATATCCAGCATAGAATTCTCTATTGTAATTTTCGATTTCTAGAATTTTTTCTTTACAAAAATCCTTCGGAATACCGCAAACTGCTGGTGTAGGATGCAGTTTTGAAATTAAATTTTCTAGATTTTCAGGCTTTATAGTAGCTGTGAAATCATTTCTAAGATGTTTGATGTTTCCACTAATATGAGTGTAGGTTTCAGACACTTTTACATCATCTGAAAATGTATTTATTTTCTCTAAAATATATTGGCTTACTGGTTTTTGCTCTTCTATTTCTTTGTCACTCCATTCTTCTTCTAGAGGTAGCGTACCTGCAAGACTCATTGTGAAAAATTCTTGTGTCTTTTTATTGAATTTTCCTAAAATTTCAGGAGTAGCACCCATCCAAATTTCATCTTCTGAAATCAATAAATAACGCAGCGTGTTTTTATATTTTTCGCTAATATTTTTAAAGGTCTCTTTCAGATCTAAATTCTGTAAATCTTTTTTGATGGGTCTAGAAATCACCAATTTCTGAAGGTTATTTTCATTAATAACTTCTATTGCTTTATTTACTTCTTTTAGATAATTATCGTGATTAGGAAAAGTTTCTGAGTTCGAAAATGCAGGAAATTTGATGGATTTTTTTAAAAATTTTTCTAAATCTTCTTCATTGCAATACTCAATAGAATGGCTTTTTATTTCTAATTTTTTGTCTCCAGTAAAACTTGAAAATTCAACCCAATTTTTCCCAGAATTATGATGAGATACCGAAAGAAAATCTTCGGCAAAAGGTAATTTAAAAATAAATTTCATTATTTGTTAATCTGTCTGTTGATGACCATATTCGTCATAGTACAATGGCAAAGTAGGCTGCCATTTTCGTCTGTAATTTCTATTTCTAAAAAGTGTAAAGTTTGCCCTTTTCTAATGATTTTTGCAGTACCAGTTACAATACCATCGGTTTTGCTTTTGAGGTGATTAGAGTTAATAGAAGTTCCTACGGCAGCTTTACCATCAGGTATAACCAAAACATTAGAAAGACAAGAACCAAGGCTTTCTGCAAATGCAATATTAGCGCCACCGTGTAACATTCCTAATGGTTGATGTACCCTAGAATTTACGGGCATAGTTCCTACTAAATAATCATCACCCAGTTCTGTGAAAACAATTTCTAAAGTTTCCATCAAGGTATTTTTATTCCATTGATTGAGTAAAGCCAGTTTTTCTTGGTTCATCATTTCTTTTTTTTGAAATAGTTTGAATTGTTTTAAAATAGTTTGAGTTGGTTTGATATTGTTTGAAATAGTTTGAATTTCATCATCCATCATCTACCCTCCATCAATTCTAATAAATTTTAGGATTCCATTTTTCGGGATATTTCGGAGTAATGGTTTTGTAATAGTCTTCTAATTCTTGCATTATGCTTTCGAAACTTCTTGTTTCTAAATCATGTACAGAGATTTGTTTTCCTAAGTGTATTGTTTTATTTTTAAAATCTCCCGCAGCTATTACTATAGGAACTTTGGCTTCAATTGCCATATTGTAAAATCCTTTTCTCCATTTTGGCACCCAACTTCTGGTTCCTTCTGGTGTAATTACTAAAGAAAAATCATCTTTTTTAAATTCATCAACTACAAATTTCACCAAATTATTCCTCTGTGAGCGGTCTATACCAATTCCGCCCAATCCTTTTACGATAAATCCGTACCAAGCTTTGGTGTGAGCGTCTTTTATAATAACTTTTAATTTTTTGTCTAAAACCCAATACGCTAGATTTCCTAGAATGTATTCGTCATTAGCAGTATGTGGCGCTACAACTAATATACAACGCTCTAGATTACTTGCAGGACCTTCCATTACGATTTTCCAACCCCAAACCCAAAGTATAAATTGAGCAATAATTTTCTTAATAAATTTCATAATTTTTTTGATTTATAAACAAAACAAGTAACCTTACAAAAAGGTTACTTGCAAATATAATTAATATTGTTCAAAAATTCTTTTAAAAAAGATTGCTTATGAAATCCATTATTTTGATAACGATTTCTAGTACGAATTGTATCATGGCTTTTTCTTTTGTGTTTGGTAGTTTTTTATTCTTATAATTACACCGCTAAATTATGAATTTATTTTAAAATTTCTAAAATAGAAGTGTTAAAATTTTCTAAATTTATTATTACTTTCATTTATTAAATATCATATTTGGATGAATATTTTTTATGAAATCAATTGTTTGGGTTAAAATTTAGAAAAATGATTCTCTTGCTGGTTTTATTAGCCTAAAGTTCTAAGATAAAGGCCACCGAATTTAGAATTTTCATCTGCCATCGGTAGCCATATTCTAAACTAGAACTATTTATTTGTTTTAATCTTAATTTTAGAACCATTTTCGTCTATTGAGATGTCTAGATTTTTAAGGTCTTTCATATCCTTTAGTTCTTTTATATTTTTAAGATCTTTTTTTATGATGCTGTCTGCTGTAGCTTTTGGATATTTTTTTCCGTTAATAATTACACTATCGGCATCATTAGAATTATACTCTATAGAAGTACCATTGATATTGATTTTACCATTTTCAATATTTACTTCGCTATCATTATCTTCATTGTTATCTTTTTCATTATCTCCATAAGTGTTTACTTTGTCTTTAGGATCTAGAACTACTATTTTATTAGGTACTACCAATTCATATTCTATTTTGTAATCTCTAAATCTCTGTGCATAAGGATAGCTAATGAAGTTTGGTAAGAAAATTTTGTTTCCTTGTACTTCTACAGGCGCTACCATATTAAGTGGTTGGTTGTAACCATCTGCAGATTTTTTGATGATGAGGTAAGGTGTTTTTACATCGTCTCTTCTAGTAATTTCTACATCTGGATAATCTTCATCATATACTGTTTTTTTATCAGAGAAAATATCATTGTTGTAAGCAGTAAAATTAGAAGGAATTGCCACTTGTTTTTGATCAAGGATGATTGTGTCAGAAGTTGTAGTGATGGCAATTTCCTCGGTTTCTTCTTTATGACCTTGATAAATCATTTTATTTTTTGCAAAGCTCACTCCAAAGAAAGTTGCCAAACCTATCCAAAGCAAAGTAAGTACACCAATTACATATCCGAAATTTCTCAATTTGGTTTTTGGCGAGAATAATTTTATACTAATTAAAGTAAAAATAATGGCAGGAATTAAAATTGTAAGTATTGAAATTACAATCAAAACTGTATTCATTCCGCCTTCATCAAAAAGGAAATTGAACATTGATGTTCCTGGGAAAGAAGGGTTTCCGAACAAGCCAAAAAGTGCGAATGTTCCTATAATAAAACCAAATGCCATCAATGCGAATATTCCGCCGAAAACTACTCTCAAGAATGTGGCAAAGCCGTTTCCTGCGTCTGCTACATAATGTTTGTTTTCTTGGTAAAGTTGCCCAACTCTTTGCGTAGATTCATTGGCAAATTGTACAATCTTGTTAGATTCATTTTTTAAGTTGTCAAAATTGGCAGGTTTGCCTTTCATTTTCAAGAAATCACTCGCAGAATTTGCTACAGGAATTACCAACCAAAGAATAGGGTAAAGTAATAAACCGAAACCTTTTGCGAAGATTAGAATTATGAAAATTAATCTTACCCAAACTTTGTCTATCCCGAAATAATGTCCTAATCCACCAGAAACACCACCTAAGATTTTTCCTTCTGGATCACGGAATAATTGTTTCTGACCAGAAAAAGCTCTTGGTTTTTCAGTTTTTTCAGAAAAATAAGCTTGTTCTTGTTCTTCTATTACTTCTGGTTTTCCTATTTGTGCAATTACTTTTTCTACATCTTCATCATTTACTACTTCGCGTTTTGCCATTTGTTCTCTTAGAATTTCTACAATTCTAATTTCAATATCGTGCATTACTTCATCGGCTTCGTTAGCATCTAAAGAGTTTCTAAGAGCGCTGAGGTAATCACTCAGTTTTATATAAGCGTGTTCTTCTATTGTGAAAGAAAAACCTGCAAGTCCTATAGATAATGTTTTGTTCATAGTTTAGTTTTAAGAAGTTTTGGTAATTTGATTTACAGATTCTGTTAATTCATTCCAAGTATTTAATAGTTCTGTAAGAAAAGTTTTTCCTTTATCTGTTATTTGATAATACTTTCTCGGAGGTCCGCTTGTAGATTCTTCCCATCTGTAAGCGAGAAATTCTCCGTTTTTCAATCTTGTTAGCAAAGGGTAGAGTGTTCCTTCTACTACATCTAGTTTTCCTTTTTTGAGTTCGTCTATCAGATCAGAAACATACATTTCTCTATTGTTGATAAGACTCAAAATACAGAATTCTAGAATTCCTTTACGCATTTGCGCTTTGGTGTTTTCGGTGTTCATCTGTCTTGTTATTTTTTTAATTTGGTTAAAAGTTCATTCCTTTTTTGTAGGTTTATTAGATGATAATTTTTATAATTCTACAATGCAAAGATATATATTATTTTTAGTATTATGCAATACAAAGTAGTAAAATAAATTTTTTTATTGCTTTTTAGATTCAGAATGATAGATAATGGTACCTTTAGGAATAATTAACCATAAGATAAAATAAACCATAACTACCATAAAAGTCGAAATTCCAGCCGAAAATATTCCAAAGAAGGCTAGGAAAAACCAAACCACTCTTATTAAAGAAGTATCTAGCCCGAAATATCTACCCAATCCTGCACATACTCCAGCAATTCTTCTGTTGTCTGCATCACGAAACAATCTTGTTCTACAACCTGTGTAATATTGATTTCCGTTTTCTTGATAAGTTTTCATATTGTATATTTTAAATTTGTATTGCAAAGATATGTAATAAATTTAGTATTATGCAATACAAAGTACTAATTTATTTTGAAAATATTTTTAATTAATTGATAATCAGTGATAAAAATTTTAGTTTATTTTTTTTGATATGTTAAATATCAGTTCTATTTTGTAACAACTGTTACTGTACAAGTGGTAAAAGCCAAGTACTTTTGCATTATTAAAAAATTCTAAGAATGAAGATATTAATTGTTGGAGGAGTTGCAGGTGGTGCAACGGCAGCTACAAGATTAAGAAGATTATCAGAAGAAAATGAAGTGATTATTTTCGAAAAAGGTCAATATGTGAGTTTTGCTAATTGTGGTTTGCCTTATCATATTGGCGGAACAATTCACAAGAGAGATGCACTTTTACTACAAACTCCAGAATCTCTTAACGAAAGATACAATCTTGATGTTAGGGTTTTTTCAGAAGTTCTATCTATTAATACTGCTGAAAAGAAAGTGACGGTTAAGAATCTTCAATCCGAAGAAATTTATGCAGAATCTTACGACAAACTTCTTCTTTCTCCCGGAGCAGAGCCTATAAAACCACCTTTTGAAGGAATTAATTCTGATAAAATTTATACGCTGAGAAATATTCCAGATATGGATAAAATCGTAGAAAAAACCAAAAACGCACAGAATTTTGTAGTTGTTGGTGGCGGTTTCATTGGTTTAGAAGTGGCAGAAAACCTAATCGAAGCAGGAAAATCTGTAAAGTTGGTAGAACTCGGCAATCAAGTAATGGCGCCCGTAGATTTTGATATTGCCAGTTTCGTTCACGAAAAAGCAAAACAAAAAGGTCTGGAGCTATTATTAAATGTTGGCGTAGAAAAATTCAAAGATAAAGGCGAAACCATAGAAGTTTTCCTCAATAACGGAACTTC
>ERZ650312.247-NODE-247-length-29662-cov-5.594116_pt1 | contig 29662 bp, 33 predicted proteins | sample MGYA00376248_ERZ650312 | MGnify/ENA primary metagenome ERZ650312 (study PRJEB26733, sample SAMN07839316) | wastewater metagenome | biome: urban; feature: wastewater treatment plant; material: waste water | place: USA: North Carolina | collected 2016-07-28 ... | reverse complement strand
CAAATGGCTATCTTCAGAATGACCTTTTGGGTCTCACATCATTGACAAAGGTACAAAATCACCCTGTCACAGAATTGTAAGGTCAGGGTAATCTTCCTCATCTTTTGACTTGAAATTGAAAAAACAAGAGTCATCCCCTTGTCTTCCTTATCTCAATCCCAGATTCTTCATCTCTTGCTCAATCAAGCCGAAGGCTTTTTGCCAGTCAGCCTCTTGGGCAATATCCAAATCATCCGTGGAAATCTTCATCTTGGGACCGTAGTTGTAGTCCTCGTACCATTGGCCATAATGCTGGTGCAGCAGCTTGTAATAGGCCAAGAGTTCTGGATTATCATCCACCTGCTCATAGCTTCGGCCACGTTTTTGAATATTGTCCATGATGGTCTCAAAACTGCCATCCAGATAAATGAGCAAATCAGGGGCCTTCTTAGGAAGGGCATCGATTTCCTCCATCATATTGTCCAAGAGTTCCAGGTAGATGGCATATTCTTCCTGACTGATGCTGCCCTGGATCGTATTGATGTAGGTAAAAAGGGCATCCTCATAGATGGACCGGTCCAGGATATTGTTTTCTGCCAAATAGGCCTCTTTGATGGACTTGAACCGCTTGTTTAAAAAATAAATTTGCAAGACAAAGCCATAGCGGTCAGGGTCTTCATAATATTTGTCTAGAATCGGATTGTCATCCACTGGTTCAAAGAAGGCCTCTGTCCCCAACTCTTGCGCTAATCTGGTGGTATAGGTGGTCTTGCCGACCCCAATCATCCCTGCTAATATAATCACTATCTCAATCACCTCCGATATAGGATATTAACACAAGATATGGTATTTGTAAAGAGAAGATTTCTATAAAAAACACAAAATATAGACAAAAAAAGAGATAAAAAAAAGACAACAGACTCGAGTTTCCGTTGACTTCCTTTTTCTTATGCTACCGCAAGTACTTTGCGTCCCTTACGACGACGGGCTGCTAAGACGCGACGGCCGTTTTTAGTGGACATACGGTTACGGAATCCGTGTTTACGCGCGCGACGGATTTTACTTGGTTGAAAAGTACGTTTCACAATGAATACCTCCTCATAGATTTTCGTATTCGTTTAGCCGGCTAGTTTGATCAGTTACTAAACATACCCAACTATTCTATAACAACTAGTGTCCTTTGTCAAGTGAATGTTTCCTCTCCCGCAATTTTTCATTGATTTTGGCCACCTTTTGCCGTGTCATAAACACAACAACCGCCCAGACTAGGACATAAACCAATAAAAACTGAATAAGGGTGACGAGCGATAAGAAATTCTCAGTATTCCCACCGATGCGGTTGGCAAACAGATAAAGGGTGTAGACTGTCAAAAAATGGACAACTAGGCGCCAAACAAAGGCGGGATAATCCAGGGTAAAAATCATGCTGACCAAGCCCATACATCCGCTGACGAGGACCACCGCTCCAATCTGCCAGGCGGTTTGACTGCCTGTCTGGTTCAGGATGAGGCTCAGGCTGTAAATAATGCTCCCAAAGCCAGTCCCAATCAGAAAATAGTAGACTGCTGTTTTCATATTGATCTTCATATCTTTCCTCACAATCCCAGACGTTTTTCTAGGTTTTTTAGGTAGCGTCTGCTGACATCCACCTTGCGCTTACCAGTCAAAATAGCCAGCATATTGCCTGAAAAACTGGCCTCCAGGGCTTCCAAATGTTGAATGTTGATAATCCCGTGTTTGGAAACCTGGACAAAATCAGGGTTATTGAGGCGTTCCTGAAACTTGTAGAGCCGCTCTGTGATGATCTGTCGACCCTTCAAGGTATCCAAAATCAGGGAAGTTCCTTCAACATCCACCGAAACCAGATCCTCCACTTTGAGCATCTCAATCCGGTCAGCTGTTTTAATGGGTACCATAGACGGAGTTTCTGCCTGATAGAGACTGATATAATCCATGAGCCGCTGGACATTGGGGCTTAAATCCTGGCTGCTGACTAAGACATCAATCTGATCTTGGGTTAAAGCCTTATCTTCTTCAAAACGAATCTCCACAAATCCTACTCCTCTTCTTTTTATGTTAACTATCATACCTTTTTTGGGACTTTTGCGCAAGGGACCTTACCAGCACATGTTATAACTGACCTTCGGAAGCCAGCAAGCGCAGTAGTTTTATCAAGAGCTTGAAACTTCTGGCCATATCCTTGTCATTTCCGACATTTAGGACAAAACAAGCTCCTGTCTGAGGATGGTAACAGGCATGAACACCCGTCATTCCCCAGTGCCCCTGTAAGTCGGGCATCCCCCTTAAGAGAAAGAAAAATTCTCCGAAACGAACCTGCATCATTCCTAAACCATAGTACAATCCCCTATGGTATTGATGCTTAAAATCAGCCATCTGCCGAAGGGATTCTTGGCTAATTAGTCGTCCTTGATGGAGGGCGGATAAAAAGAGAAGCAAATCTCCAGCAGTTGTAGAGAGGCCACCACCAGCAAAATCACAGCTCAAACTCCGAAAAAGGTGGATATCCTGACCATTGATGATTAGAGGAGCCAGCTCTCCGGCCTCAAATATTGAGCCATAAAAGGCTAGGGTCGTTTCGGTCATGTGACAGGGTTTGAATATGTAGGTATCTAAAATGTCATGAAAAGGGGCTTCAAAAATCGCCTCCAACATCAAACCTAAGAGCACAAAGCCTGTATCGGAATAAAAGAATTTCTGACCTGGCCGAGCAATCGCCTCTTGCTGATACCTGGTATAATCAAGCAAATCTTCTGGTGTCCAAAAGACATCCGGATTTTCCTTCATCTGTTTCAGGAAGGCAGAATGCTTAACAATCTTACTACTGTAATAATCATTGATTCCTGACGTATGGGCCAAAAGGTGACGGACACGAACCTCATCCTGAAAATCCTGTCCTGCCACGACAAATAGATGGTTAAGAAGGCCCGGTTTTAGAATAGTCTGAACTCTCGTGTCCAGTGTCAGCCACCCTTTTTCAATCGCTATGAAAACCAAGGTTGAGGTCAGTAATTTCCCAACGCTGGCGCTGTGAAAACGCTGGTGCTGATTGCCTGTTGATGAATAGTGATAGTCCACGTTTGCAGCTGGAAGGTGCATCGCAAATTGCAGGGTGGATAGCTTCTTTGCTTCCTTATCTAACAAGCGCTCAATCTGATGAATCAACATAATCAACCTCTTTTCCACCTTTCAAGTCTAAATAAAACCGATAGGAAGGCCCCTTTCTACCTCCGAACCCCTGCAGCAAAATAAGGAGGAAGAGAAGGCTGACCACTATAATAACTGCAATCAGCATGATATTCTGACCTAGGCTCGTCAGTTCCTGCCATTTAAGGCCGACTCCCAGATATTCCTTGACATCCATACCCGGCACAGTCCACTGATCCAGAGAATCAGCTATTAGAATTTGGCGAAAGGCCGCGGCAACGTAGGCTGCTGGTGTCCATTTGATAAAGACTTGAGCAAAATCAGGCAGACCACCGATAGGCATGTAGACCCCAACCAAAAAACCAGAGCCTGATCCGATAATAATGGCAAGGCGCTCCGCCGCTTCAAGAGTTTTGAAACATTGAGCACCAATCAAGCCCAAACTAGAGCCTAACAAAGAATTCAGTACCATCAATCCCAAGAGAGCTGGAAACTGGTTCATCTCTAGGACCAACCCATCCTGCCAATAAAAATAAGCATTCATGACACTATACATAATGATTTGCATGATCAAGCCAATCATACTGGCACTGATCAAGTATCCCACATGCAGAGAAAAGGGCGAAACCCCTGTCAGCAAAAAGTCATCAAATTGGTGGTTCTCCTTATCCTTGATAAGGCGAGATAGGCCTGTCCAGGTCGTGGTCACTCCAGTCACAGCCAAGACTCCACCCATCACCCACTGATCCAGCATCACTTCTGGATTGGGGACCGTGGACCAGGCTTCCAGCATATTTTTTTGCAGAAAAATGACATAGAGGGCAAAGGCAATCCAGGCTCCCATCAGGGAGAAAAAAACACTAGCCTTGTTGTTAAAATAGAGGGCAATTTGTCGTTTGATGCTAGCAATCATGCTTGAATCTCCCTTCCAGTAATGGCCATAAAGGCCTCGTTAATGGTTCCGTGTTTATATTCAAAATCTCTGATGACATCCTGATGCTGGTGTAAGAGAAGGATGACCTCCTGGGAAGTCAAACCTTCCACCAGATAACCTGCTTCCAGCTCTTTGACAGGCAGTTCTAAGTCTGAGATGGAGGCAGGATCTGTCAGTTTTAAAATCAGCTGACTCTTGGCGTATGCTTTGACCAAATCAAAGGCGGAGCCTTGGGCTAGGATTTTCCCCTGATCGATGACATAGGTTACCTCAGCATTCTCTGCTTCTTCCAAGTAATGGGTGGTTAAAAAGATGGTCAGATTCTGTTCATTTTTGAGCTGGAGAAGAAGGTCCCAAATCATCCTTCGTGTCTGAACATCCAGGCCTGTTGTTGGCTCATCCAGAAAAAGCAATTCAGGTTTGTTGAGCAGGGCTCGTGCAATATCCACTCGCCTGCGTTGACCGCCGGAAAGGGTTCCATATTTCTGATGGAGAAGGTCTGTCAGTTCTGTCAACTCCAACAGGTGAATCAGCCACTCCTTGTCCATGTTGCGATAGAGACCTGCCCGGTAGTTGAGATTGGCTTTGACGGTCAACTCAGGGTCTAAAACACTCTCTTGAAAGACAATCCCGATTTTCAAATCAGGAGCCACGATGACCTGCCCCTGACTGGGCTGGAGCAAGCCCGTCAACATCTTGATGGTGGTGGATTTGCCCGCACCATTGGTTCCGATATAGGCGACTAGGCTGCCCTTGGGAATGGTGAGATTGAGGTGGTCCACCACTGTCTTTTGTCCATATTTTTTGGTTAGATTTCTAGTTTGAATCAGCATCGCTCTTCCTCCATAACCCTATCTTAGCAAAAACCATTCCTCTTGTGACTCCTTTCTCGCTAAGCGGTCAAAAACCGCCTTCAAGCGGTGAAAAAGCCTGGGAGACAGTTTAAGGTTGGAGATAAGGTGAGTTCGGAGTATAAAACAAATAAAAAGAGCCTGGAGCTACTTTTGTCCAAACTCTTCTTATAGTATTCCTTAATCATTGTTGCCTTCAATGTCCACCACCACATAGCGGTTTGGTTCGCTACCTTCTGAGTAGCTGGTCAATCCTGGCATTTTTGAGATGATGCGGTGGATGATTTTACGTTCACTGCTAGACATGGGGTCTGTATGGTAGGCTTCCTGATCTTCCAGCACGCGCTCTGCCAATTTCTGAGCATAGCCTTGGAGGACTTCCGCGCGGTGTTCTACATAGTCATTGACATTGATGGTGATGTAGAAATTGCGCTCGTATCGGTTGTAGAGGAAGTTTTGGGCCAAAAGTTGCAGGGATTTCAAGACCTTGCCATGATAGCCGATGACACGACCAGGCTCATTAGTGTCTACCTGGATGTTGATGGTGCGACGGTTGTGAGAAGTTTCAATACGGGCTTCCACATCCATATCGTCCAAGATTTCCTGCACATAGTCAGATACTGCTGCAACCACTTGGTCAATATCGTAGCTTGGTTCCACCTTGATGTCCAAGTCTGAGAAACCATCACCACTTGCCTTGACATCCTCATCCTTGAGGATTTCAATACGACCTGTTTCTTCCAAGATGGTTTTAGCTTCTTGGTCGTTTTTCAAGATTTTGGCCTTGATATTATCATCCAAAACTTGGCCAGATTTTTCAAATTCTTTAACAGCTGAAACCACACGGCCGAGGTCGATGGTCGCTTCCGAAACACTCTTTACTGGTTCGTTAAGCTCATTGATTTCGCTTGGTACACCTCGGACAGCCTTCTGGTTAGCCTTGACGACTGTCGTTTCGTTGATGACATCAATTTCTACCTGAGCTGGTTTCTTTCCAAAGCCGAGGAATCCTTTCTTTTCACGCGCTAAAACGGTGATATGAGCTTTTTTACGGGGAATATTCAATTCATTCAAGCCATTTTGGATGGCTTCTTCCACTGTTTTACCTGTAAATTTCATAACTATTTCTCCTATTTTCTCTTACGAGCTTTTTTCTGAGCCCGACGAATCTTAGCCTTCAGTTCTTTCTCGGCTTCGATTTTGGCCTGGCGTTCTGCCACAATTTTAAAGGGATTGTTTAGCAACAAAGTTTGGAAAACTTGGAAAGCATTAGATACGACCCAGTAGAGAGCGACCCCGCTGGCCGCATTGACTGCAAACCAGAAAATCATAAGGGGCATGAGGTAGGACATGACCGTTGTGACCATATTTTTTTCCAGAGCTGCTTTGCTAGTCAACCACATGCTCAAATAGGTAAAGAGGGCGGCTAGGATTGGAAGGATATAGTAAGGATCCTTTTCGCCTAGGTTGAGCCAGAGAAACTGACCAACCTTGAGGGCATCTACCCGAGTCAGGGCCTGGAATAGGGCCATCAGGATAGGGAGTTGGATAAAGATAGGGATGAAGGAGGCCGACATCTTAACGTCGTTATCCTTGTAGAGTTGACGCGTTGCATCATTCAAGAGCTGTCGGCTTTCCATGTCGGTTCCCGAGTAGCGTTCTTGCAATTCTTTCAACTGGGGTTGGAGTTCTTGCATCTTCCGTGTAGACTTCATCTGCATCTGGAAGAGCGGAAGCAGGAGAACCCGTATCAAAATGGTAAAGAGGATAATCCCCACACCAATTTGACCATTGATGGATAAGAATTGGATGATTCTTCCGAACCAATAAATCAGTTGTTCCCACTGGCCGGTTGATTCGCTGGTCACAGGACCCGTTCCACAGGCTGAGAGAAGGACGAGAGACAGGGACAAGAGTCCTGCCCATTTAAGTTTCTTTTTCAAGAGGTACACCTTCCTGGTAGAGTTTGGCTAACTTTAAAACATGGAGTAGGTTTTGCTTTATCTCACGGTAGGTCAGCTCCTCCACACCTTTTCTGGCAATGATGACAAAGTCATCTGGCACAAGTTGGGATTGGCATTCTATCAAAACATGTCGGATTTTCCGTTTGATGGCGTTGCGGGTCACAGCATTTCCCAGTTTTTTACTGACAGACAGACCCACCCGAAAGTGCTTCTGGTCCTTGGGCAACCGGTAGACCACAAACTTGCGGTTGGCTACATTTTTTCCCTGTGAAAAAATCTGGCTGAAATCCTGCTCACGCTTAACGCGGTAGCTTTTTTTCAAAATGTCACTCCATCTTTCAAAATTACTATTATTATACCATAATTTTCAAAAAAGCCAATAAACACTCAGTTCATCAGCTTTTCCTATTCTTATAAGCATTTCTTAGCTTCTTCGATTTGCCAGAGCACCTGAGCAAATCCCGTTCCTCCCAAGGAATTGCGACGCTCCACCGCAGTCTTGGATTGGAGAGTAATATAGATATCTTCTTCAATCAAATCAGAGACCTCCTGGTAACGTGCCAAGGGGACATCCTGGAGGTAGCAGCCTGACTTCGTGCACTCCAAGACCATTTTGCCGACGATTTCATGGGCTTCACGGAAAGGCAGTCCCTTGCTGGCCAGGTAGTCGGCCAACTCGGTCGCATTGGAAAAGTCCTTCTCTGTCGATACAGCCATCTGGTCCTTGTTGACGGTCATAGTTTTCAGCATTCCCGCCAGAATATCGATGGCTACGGTAATGGTTTCGGCCGTATCAAACATGCCTTCCTTGTCTTCCTGTAGGTCCTTATTATAGGCCAAGGGTAGGGATTTCATGACTGTTAGGAGGCCAAACAGATTGCCATAGACCCGACCTGACTTGCCCCGAATCAATTCGGCCATATCCGGGTTTTTCTTCTGGGGCATGATGGAGGAACCTGTGGAGAAGGTATCGGATAAGGACACAAACTGGAATTCATTGGAGCACCAGTTGATGATTTCTTCGCAAATTCGGCTCATGTGCATCATGAGAATGGAGCTATTGGCCAAAAATTCTAAGATAAAGTCTCGGTCCGACACCGCATCTAGGGAGTTGCTGTAGGGTTTGGCAAAGCCCATCAAATCCGCAGTCAATTCCCGGTCGATGGGAAAGGTAGTCCCCGCCAGGGCCGCCGCACCAAGAGGTGATAAATCCGCATGCTGGATGTTAAATTCAAAACGCTCACTATCACGAGTGAACATATTGTAGTAGGCCATCAGGTGGTGACCAAAAGAAATGGGCTGGGCATGCTGCAGGTGGGTATAGCCAGGCATGATAGTTTCAACATGTTCCTCCGCTAGGTCTACTAGGGTAGAGCGAAGATGATGCAACTTCTCGATGACCTCTGCCAGCTTGGCCTTGAGATAGAGGTGCATATCTGTGGCCACCTGGTCATTACGGGAACGGGCTGTGTGGAGTTTGCCCGCTACTGGACCAATTTTTTCTGTCAGAAGACTTTCCATATTCATGTGGATGTCCTCGTTGGAAACATCAAACTCCAGCTGTCCTGCCTGATATTCGGCCAGCAACTCTTCCAGTCCAGCCTTGATTTGGTCTGCTTCCTTCTGGCTGATGATGCCGGTTTGCCCCAGCATGGTCACATGGGCAATGGAGCCCTTGAGGTCAAATTCAGCCATCTTTTGGTCGAAGGAGATGGAGGCTCCAAACTCCTCTACCCATTTTTCCAGACCGGCTTCAAACCGGCCACCCCATAGTTTTTGATTGGTTTTTGTCATAAGGTCCCTTTCTAGGATTGTCTTCTGTAAAAAAATGCAAAAAGAGGCCGGACCTAACTCCAGTCTCCTATTGGCCTCACTGGGCATACTGTCTTAAAGGTCTCTCTCTGGAAAACCTTATTTAAGTTCGGAGTGCCTCTCTGGACACCTTAACGAAATGCTTTAGAAGAAAAGGGATCAGACGGGGCTCCCTGTCCACCATTATCTGATAGTTCAGCAGGATTGCTTGTTCGACTTTTCTTCTTACCTTTGCTGTCTTATTTGGAATGGTTGACCTGTGCATTGACCTGGGTTGGTAGGCCCCAGAGCTTGATAAAGCCGATGGCTGCGTCTTGGTCAAAGCTGTCCGCAGCTGTATAGGTCGCTAGATTTTCATCGTAGAGGGAATTTGGCGACTTCCGCGCCACCACTCTGGCTGAACCCTTGTAGAGTTTGACCTTGGCCGTTCCGTTGACCACTTTTTGGGTTTCCTTGATGTAGGCCATGATGGCTTTTGTCGCAGGACTAAACCAGAGGGCATTGTAGATCAGGTTGGACAGCTCATTTTCCATAATTGGCTTGAAGTGGGAAACTTCCCGCACCAAAGTCAAGTCTTCAATTTCCTTGTGGGCAGCTAGGAGAGTCACTGCACCTGGACACTCGTAAATTTCACGAGATTTGATACCAACCAAGCGGTTTTCAACGTGGTCAATCCGACCCACTCCATGGGCACCCGCCATAACATTGAGTTTCTGGATAAGGGCTGCCAATTTCATTTCTTGGCCATTGATGGCGACTGGCTTGCCTTCCTTGAACTCGATGTCCACATACTCAGGCGTATCTGGGGCATCTTCCACCGCAACGGTGATGCCAAAGGCATCTTCTGGCGCTTCATTCCAAGGATTTTCCAGGACTCCACACTCGTTGGCACGACCCCAAAGGTTTTGGTCCACCGAATAAGGACTGTCTAGGTTAGCTGGAACAGGTACACCATGCTCGATGGCGAACTTGATTTCTTCCTCCCGAGCCCATTTCCACTCCCGCACCGGAGCCACGACCTTGAGAGCTGGGTCCAGGGCTGAGATAGCAACCTCAAAACGGACCTGGTCATTTCCCTTACCGGTACAACCATGGGCGATGGCTGTCGCACCCGTCTTGTGGGCCATTTCGACCAACTTTTTGGAAATCAGAGGACGGCTCAGGGCTGATACCAGTGGGTATTTTTGCTCATAGTAGGCATGGGCCTGAAGGGCTGGCAGGACATAGTCTTCTGCAAATTCATCCTTGACATCCAGGACATGGGATTCGACTGCTCCGATGGATAGGGCCTTGTCATGAATAAATTCAAGGTCCTTTCCTTCGCCCACATCCAAACAAACAGCAATCACATCGTAGTCTTTCTTGAGCCAGGCAATGGCTACTGAGGTATCTAGTCCGCCTGAATAGGCTAAAATCAATTTCTCTTTTGTCATTTTTTTCTTCTCTCTTCTTCTAAACTTATAGCCTCTTTTGCTATGTAAGGAGTATTATAGTGTATATTTATACATTAGTCAAGGATTTTATGCTTAAAATTTTGAATTTTTATGTAAAACCGTTCTCATTTTGGGAAAAATAAGAAAACTAGCCCTACATCAGAGCTAGTTTTATGCAATTTATTGAATAGTTTCCAGCATATTTTCCAAATGTTGGATGGATTTTTCACGACCCAACAGGTAAATGGTATCTGGTAATTCCGGACCGTGCATTTCCCCTGAAACGGCAATCCGAATCGGCATAAAGAGGTTTTTGCCCTTGATGCCTGTTTCTTTCTGGACGGCCTTGATTTGAGGGAAGATATTTTCTGTGACAAATTCCTCATCGGTCAAGGCTTCCAATTTGGCCTTGAAGGCTTGGAGGACGGTTGGCACCGTCTCAGCAGCCATAACTTCTTTTTCTGCCTCGGTCAGAGCTGGAAAATCTGCAAAGAAGAGGTCTGTCAGCGGCACGATTTCATCTGCAGACTTGAGCTGTGGCTTGTAGAGTTCGACCAGCTTTTCAGCCTTGTCCGTCAGGCGGCCAGCAGCTTCCAAGAAAGGCTTGCAGAGTTCAAACACCTTTTCAAAGTCCGCATTCTTGAGATAATCATTGCTCATCCAGTCCATCTTCTTCTGGTCAAAGGCAGCTGGTGATTTGCTGAGACGATTTTCGTCAAAGAGTTGGATCAGTTCTTCACGGGAGAAGATTTCTTCCTCACCGCCAGGATTCCAGCCCAAGAGGGCGATGAAGTTGAAGACGGCTTCTGGCATATAGCCTTTCTTGCGGTAGTCTTCGATAAACTGCAGGGTATTGGTGTCCCGCTTGGACAGTTTTTTCCCGGTCTCAGAGTTGATAATGAGGGTCATGTGGCCAAATTCTGGCGCCTCCCACCCCAGAGCTTCATAGACCATGAGCTGTTTGGGTGTATTGGCTATATGGTCATCCCCGCGAATGACATGGGAAATTGCCATATCATGGTCATCGATCACGACCGCAAAATTGTAGGTAGGATAGCCATCCTTTTTCTGGATAACCCAGTCTCCGCCGATGTTGCCACCTTCAAATTCAATGTCTCCCTTGACCATGTCCGTCCATTTGTAGATACCGGCCTCATTGACCGCCAAACGGACAGTCGGGATGATGCCTGCTGCCTCCCGCTCGGCGATATAGGCAGCTTTTTCATCCTCCGTCATGCCCAGGTATTCATTGACATAGCGAGGGGTCTCGCCGGCGGCTTCTTGACGCTCCCGCTCCGCCGCCAATTCCTCCTCGGTCACATAGGACTTATAGGCCTTGCCGGATGCCAAGAGCTGGTCAATGTAGGTTTGGTAGAGTTCCAAACGCTCTGACTGGCGGTAATTTTCATGGCTTTCTGGACTCTCATCCCAGTCCATCCCTAGCCAGCGTAAGTTTTCCAACTGGGAACGCTCCCCGTCTTCGACATGTCGCTTACGGTCCGTATCTTCGATACGGATGATGAAGGTCCCGCCATGGTGACGGGCATAGAGGTAGTTAAAAAGGGCTGTCCGCGCATTTCCGATATGGAGGAGTCCCGTTGGACTTGGTGCATAACGCACACGAATAGGTTTTGACATAGTTTACTCCGTCATATAATTATTGCATTGTTTCTATTATAGCACTAAATGAAAAAAAAGAAAGCTGACCACGCTTTCTCAACCCTGGTCAGCCTTATGTTGGCATCTTAATCCTTCTTATCCTTGTTAAAGAGCAGCTGGAGCCCAATGGCTCCAAGGACAAAGGCCGCAATCCAGCTACCTGTAGCGACATTGACCCACTCATAGTAAGAATTGAGGATGATGAAGAGGATGGCCAGGCTCCCGATGGCTCCCTGGTAATTCTTCTCAGACAAGCTAGAGATGGCCCCAATGATAAAGACGGCACTACAAATCAAAATCCACAGCGGAATATCCAGCATGGGCAACTGCATCGAGTCCTTAAAGAGGAGGAAGATTGCCGCCAAAATTAAACACAAACCTAAGATAACTTTTTTCATGATGATTCTCCTTTTCTGAACTTAGTATAGCATCTTTTGCTGTTCTGAACAGAACTTTTTCGCTAAGCGGTCAAATCTGGCGCCTAAGCGGTTTAATTGGAAAAACTATTTTGCTAGCTGCCCCACCATTAAATATAGAAGACTTCCAGATTGCTAAAAACATAGTCTCCTGTGATGACTAGGGTTTTCCCACCAGGGTTGTGGATAGGATAGGTTTTGATGCTACTAAAGACCCTTTCACCTGCAAATTCAACATTCCAGTCCTTTGGCACATAGAGTTTCACATTGGAGAAGACCGCATCACCTGAATAAATGGCCTGTTCACCTAGAATGGTCGCATTGGCGAAGTAGAGGGAGGTTCCAGAAAAGACTATATTTCCTGTCACTCTGGTCAGATTCTCATCGTTGATATAGCGGGTGGTATTGCCAAAAATAGTGTCATTCCCCTTTTCTCCGACAAAATCATCTTCTAACACATCTTCGCGATGAGGACCATATTGGAAGTCAAAGCGGTACAAAACTGGCTTGAAAATCATCCCCAAGCCAATCCCGGCCAGTACTGCCGCAAGAACCAGGGTTCCAGTCCCGACATTGAGCCAACCATAATGTCTTTCCAAGATGATGAGGGCAATGATGCCGCAAACATAGGCACTGGTATAGTTGCGGCGCAGGGCATTTTGAACAGCCCCATAGCCAAAACCAAGGACAAAGAGCAAGGTCCAGAGAGAAAGTCCCCATGTAGGCCAGAGGAAGGCATCCCTGAACAAAATATAGACTGCCAGCAGGATTAGACCTGCTCCCAAAAGTGTTTTTTTCATCGTACTTACCTCGTTTCTCTAAGCTTTTCTTTCAATAGTTGATAATAGTGACGGGACACATGAATCTGCTTGACCGTATCATAAAAGCGGATGGTGCTGGTGCCTGAAAAGGATTTTTCCAGCGAGTAGATAGACCGCGTATTGACAATACTGGACTTTGAAATCCTACAAAAATGAGGCGGAAGACAATCTTCCAATTCATAGAGTTTAAGCTTAACTTCATAGGCATTGTCCCGACTGTGGCCAAAAACCCTGGAACCATCGGTTTCAAAAAAGAGAATGTCTGCCAGGTCCAGGAAATACTCACTGTTCCCCTTGTAAAAAATCAGTTGAGGACGGTTAACCTGACTAAGAGCCTGTTGAATCTGCTCCAGCTCAGCCGATAATTGACCAGCTCGAATGATGACTTCAATCTCATCCAGACCATCATCCAACTCAATCCTAATTTTCATAGACACCTCCTTTCAGCAAGATACAAAGGCCGTCAAATGCACAGTCAAAATAGGAGATTGACGATGTGTGCTTGCACACAAGGAAATCTATCTTTTTGACACAGCATTTAGGCCGTGTTCGATTCACCAAGATACAAAGGCTCATTTTCTTTCGCCTTGTGTTCATTGTATCTCATCTCTACTCCTATTATATCAAGCTCTGAAAAAGATACAAGGCATTTTCAGTAAGTGGTCATTTTTGAGGAGTAAGTGGTCAGAAGAAAGAGCCCAGGTCACCTGAGCTCTTTCTAATAGGTTTCATTCTGTTCTACGAAAAGTTGGTTCGATCTCTACTTACCAGTCAGCTACTGCTGCCTAGAAGATATCTCCAAGAAACGAACTGCCTCCTCCGTCGCCACCGCCTGTTGCAATATGGCTTCCAACGACGCGAGCAAAGGTTTCGATATTGAGGCTTTGTACATAGATTTCTCCTGTACCACGGAAGGTGTTGACGATACCTTCGCCTGTACCAATAGATTGCAAGAAGCCATTTTCCAGATGGATATCGTAGTCCAATTCACGGCTCCAGGCTACCACATGGGCATTATCAATGGTAATCGTATCATTGTTTAGCTCCAATTTTTTGATGGAGCCAAAGCTGTTGGCCAAGAGAGTCCCCTGTCCTTCTGTGGTCATGACAAAGAGTCCACCCTGTCCGCCAAAGAAGGCACGGCCAATGGACTGGCGCTCCATACTGTACTGAGCTGAACCGTCCAAAGCTAGGAAAGCACCATCATTGAGGCGATATTGCTTGGCTCCCAACTCTAGGGCGATAACCTGACCAGGTGTTGAGGGTGCCAAAGCCAATTTTCCATCGTTGGCATTGGAAACTGCTTGCGTAATAAACATGGACTCACCAGAAACCATGGACCGACCGATAGCGCCCATCAGTTTGCCAAATCCAGAACCTCCACGCGCATTGAGCTTGGTATTCAAGGCGACACTCGGCGTATGATAGACCATGCTACCTTGTTGGATATAGGCCATCTCACCAGCTTCGAGGGCAATTTCTACCAGGGGAAACTGCATATTGCTGTCAATTGTGTATTTCATGCGATTATCTGACATATTTTTTCTCCTTTGTATTATATTGTTAATACAAATGTACTCCTTTTTACAAAAATTGTCAAGAGATAACAGAAAAAATGAGATAAAAAATAGATGAATACGACATGCATTCATCTATTAACGTACTTCTGTCATCAGACCCGTGTCTACATCATAGACGGCTCCGCTGATAATCACATCCTCTGGAATCAGGGGGCTCTGGCGGAGAAGCTCCATATCCTCACGAACACTTTCTTCTACATCTGTGAAGGGCAAGAAATCTTGGCCAGCTACATCGACACCCAACTCCTGGTGGATATGGTCGGCAAAGGCTTCATTGGTAAAGGTCTGGGCCCCGCAGTCAGTATGGTGCAAGACGACGATTTCCCGCGTCCCTATTTGCTGCTGGGAAATAACCAGGGAACGAATCATGTCATCCGTCACCCGGCCACCGGCATTGCGCAAGATATGGGCATCCCCTAGGGCCAGCCCCAGGGCTGGCGCCACGTGGAGCCGGGAGTCCATACAGGTCACAATCGCCACCTGGGTTTTGGGTTTAAGGGGCAGGTGGGCAGTCCCGTGCAGGGCTGCATAGGCTTGGTTAGTGGTTAAAAATTTTTCAAAATAAGACATAGGACCTCCTTTTTATGGCTAGATCTTGCTTACCATTCTATCAAAATTTATGCTTTTTGTCATAGGAAAAACCTGACACAGTCAGGTTCAAAATTGATAATCGGTTGTTTGGCTAGGTCCTTTCAGCCGTCACAGCCTTCTAGCTTTCTGGCTTCGAGCGGTAGCCCATGCCTCTTTGCCTCATCTGAAGGCTGTCGTAAAAGGCATCGGCGTCTGAAATCAAATCAATACGGAGGCCAGGATAGCGTCTTCTGAGTTCAGCCATTAGTTGGCTACCATAACCCTGACGCCGATATTCAGCCTTTACCAGCAATTCACAGAGATAAACTGTCCTGAGCCCATCTGTCAGATAGCGGGCCGATCCGATGATTTGGCCCTCTTGCTCCAAGATCAGCCAGTGCGAAGCTGTTAGAAGTTGTTCCAGCAGTTCTTGACTGAAACTGTCCCAACCCTGTTGAGCATAGAGTCGAAAAAGGGCAGGACCATCGCTTGGCTCTTGAAACCTTATCTTGACAACACTCATATTTCCACCTCCTAGGCAAAGACTTGTTGCAGGACTTCAGCCAGTGTTGTGACACTCACCACTTGGATGCCTTTTGGCACTTGAATGCCCTGCAAGGAATTTTTAGGGGCGTATATCTTGGTGAAGCCTAGTTTGGCGGCTTCTTTGATCCGTTGCTCGATGCGGTTGACCCGGCGGATTTCGCCAGTCAGACCGATTTCGCCCACGAAGCAGTCTTGGGCATTGGTTGGCTTGTCCTTGTAGCTGGAGGCAATGGCCACGGCCACGGCCAAATCAATGGCGGGTTCATCCAGACGGACACCTCCTGCTGACTTGAGGTAGGCATCCTGATTTTGGAGGAGCAAGCCAGCTCGTTTTTCCAAAACGGCCATAATGAGGCTGGCACGGTTGAAATCCAAGCCCGTTGTCGTCCGCTTGGCATTGCCAAACATGGTTGGGGTAACCAAGGCCTGGACCTCTGCCAAGATGGGTCTGGTTCCCTCCATGGTCACGACGATGGCTGAGCCTGTCGCCCCGTCCAGCCGCTCTTCGAGGAAGACCTGACTGGGGTTGAGGACTTCGACCAAGCCTTGGGACTGCATCTCAAAAATCCCGATCTCATTGGTGGAGCCAAAGCGGTTTTTGACGGCCCGCAGGATGCGGAAGGTGTGCTGGCGTTCCCCCTCAAAATAAAGCACGGTATCCACCATGTGCTCCAGGGTCCGCGGTCCTGCCAGGGTGCCTTCCTTGGTCATGTGCCCCACGATGAAGGTGGCGATATTGTTGGTCTTGGCCAGCTGCATAAGCTCATGGGTGACTTCGCGAACCTGACTGACAGAGCCTTGCACACTGGAAATATCAGGGCTCATGATGGTCTGGACGGAGTCGATAATCAGGAAATCTGGTTTAATCTTCTCAATCTCGGTTCGAATGGCCTGCATATTGGTCTCGGCATAGAGATAAAACTCACTGTCGATGTCGCCCAAGCGCTCGGCCCGCAGCTTAATCTGCTGGGCAGACTCTTCTCCTGATACGTAGAGAACAGTGCCGATGGTGGAGAGTTGGGTGGAAACCTGTAAGAGCAGGGTGGACTTGCCAATCCCCGGATCCCCGCCAATCAGGACCAGGCTGCCCGGTACCACACCGCCACCGAGGACACGGTTGAACTCCTCCATGTTGGTCTTGGTTCTGGCTACTTGGATAGAGGTCACTTCATTGAGTTTCATAGGCCGAGTCTTCTCACCAGTCAGGCTGACCCGCTCGTTCTTGACTTCGGCTACCTCAATTTCCTCCACAAAAGAGGACCAGGCCCCACAGTTGGGACAGCGGCCCAGATACTTGGGCGAATGGTATTCACAATTTTGGCAGACAAAGGTTGTTTTTTTCTTAGCGATGATGGTTCTCCTTATAATTCCACTTCAAATAGTTCACAGTAATCAATGGCTTCTTGAGCAACAAATTGCCGCATCAGCATGCCGTGGCAGACAATGACGACGGTATCGTATTGGCGGTATTTTTCCAAGGCTTTGAGAAAACGAGTCCGCATCTCTGCTGCAGTCTCGTATCGAATTGGACTGTCACTGGGAAGATCTCCACCATGAGTCATGTAGGTTGTATAAGCCAACTCCAGCTCAACTTCCGTATAATTGAGACCGTCCAAATCAGGTCGCCATTCATGAAAAAAGGGTTCTACCAAGAGGGGTAGGTCGTGATGACGGGCAATGTAGGCTGCTGTTTCCAAGGCCCTTGTCACACTAGAGGAAATCAGCACTTGGGCTTGAGCAAATAGCGGATTTTTCGCAGCTTCTTTGGCCAGATAGCGTCCATGTTCTGTCAATGGAGCCAAATCACGGCCAAAACCTGCATAAGCTGCCGGATTATTTGCTTTATCTAACATCGAATAATCCGGTTCGCTATGGCGAACGAAGATGACTTTCATGTCCTAAACTCCTGTTGATCCAAAGCCACCAGTTCTCACTCCGTCCGCCTCATCGCCATCGGTGACCAAGAAGGGCATAAAGACGCCTTGGACGATGCGCTCGCCGACTTCTAGGACGACTGGCTCATCGGTGATATTTTTCATCTGGGCAAAGATATGGCCTTCGTTGGCTGGATTGCCATAATAATCCCCGTCGATGACTCCGACGGAGTTAATCAGGACCAGGCCTTTTTTGCGAGGGTTGGAAGAGCGGTCAAAGAGGTAGAGGACCTCCCCTGCCTGCATGTAGGCCTTGACCCCTGTCGGTACCAGCTTAATCTCTTCTGGCGCGATGGTGGTTTCCACTGCCACCTTCAAATCATAGCCCGCTGCATGGGCGGTTTCCCTTTTGGGCAATAAGTTTTCATCTGTAAACTGGCTGACCAGTTCAAATCCACGGATTTTCATAACATTCCTTTCTGCTTTTTCGGTCCATTTTGCTTTCTCTATTATAATTTATTCGTAGCCTAAAAGCAAAAGGGAGTGGGACAGAACTCGACAGGTCAAAAAAAGAGTTCGTCTTCCCACCCCCGCACAGTTGATTAGGTCAGATTTGGAGTGTAAAATACGAACAAATCTGCCAATCAACCACTGCGTCAAGATGTTATCACGAGCTCTAAGTAGAGAGGATGGACTTTTTGCCCAACCTCTTGTGACTTGATCATTCAAAGACAAACTGGTTGTGGTAGAGTTCTGAGTAGAATCCATCTTGTCTGAGAAGTTCCTGGTGATTGCCCTGCTCGATTACCTTTCCGTCTTTGAGGACGATGATTTCATCCGCATTGAGGATGGTTTTGAGGCGGTGAGCAATGACGAAGCTGGTCCGGCCAGCGATGATGGCTTCCATGGCTTTTTGGATTTTGGCCTCGGTCACCGTATCGACATTTGACGTCGCCTCGTCCAGAATCAGGACTTGTGGATCGGTCAGGAGGGTCCGGGCAATGGAAATGAGCTGCTTCTGACCAGTTGAGAAGACATTTTCATCATCTGAGACCTGGGTTTCATAGCCCTCTGGCAAACTCATAATGAAGTCATGGATATGGGTGGCACGCGCAGCCACTTCCACCATTTCTTGCGAAATACTGCTGTTGCCAAAGCGGATATTATCTGCAATGGTGCCAGAGAAGAGAACGGATTCCTGTAACACAATCCCCACTTTTTCACGAAGGCTATCCAAATCGTATTGCCGAATGTCGCGGCCGTCAAATTCGATGGACCCTGCATCCACATCGTAGAAACGGTTGATGAGGTTCATGATGGTGGTCTTACCAGACCCAGTCGGGCCTACGACCGCAATCATCTTGCCTTTTGGTGCAGAAATGCTGACCTTGTCCAAGACTTTCTGACCTGGCAGGTAGCCAAAATCGATGTTTTTAATTTCCACACCTTCTTTGAGTTCGGTGAAGAGAGGAGCATGTTGGGGACGAATCTCTTCAGGCTCGTCAAACATTTCTTGAACACGGTGGGCTCCTGTGAAGGCCAGCTGTAATTCGGCCCAGCTAGAAGAAATCTGCATCAGGGGTTGGTAATACTGTTGGGAATATTGGACAAAAGTGACCACCAAACCGAGGGCTACTGCTGAATCCATAGAGGCGTCGTTGAGCACAATGCTCGAACCTGCAAAGATGACGATGGCTGTGTTGACCAGGCTCATCCCGTTCATGAAAGGAAAGAGAATCCCACCAAAGAGGCGGCCCATAAAGGTTGTTTTGCGCACTTCCTCGTTGAGTTCTAGGAAGCCTTCGATGGTTTCTTCCTGCACCCCTTGGACAATAATGGCTTTTTGACCAGAAATTTTCTCATCCATATAGGCATTGAGTTTGGAAACAGCCGCCTGTTGGAGATTGGTGTATTTGCGGGCCAAACGAATGATAATGACGAGAGCAATCAGGGCAATAGGAGTTGATGCAATGGTGACCAGGGCCAATCTGGTATCCTGGCGGAACATCATCCAAATCATTCCGATATAAAGGGCGGCGTTTGACAAAATTTGAATCATGGATTGATTGAAGGCATTTTGAATGTTGTCCAAATCGCTGGTAAAACGGGATAAAATATCGCCGTCCTTGTGACGGTCGAAGAAGGCAATGGTCAAGCGTTCGAGCTTGCCAAAGAGGCCTTTTCGCATGCGGCTGGTCGAATGGGCCACAATCCGCGTCAGTAGCAAGCTGTAAATCAAATTAGCCACCACTGTCGCTGCATAAGCCAGAAAGAGATGGAGCATGACGCCGTTAAAATCAGCTAAATCAGGTTTAAAATCGGCCTGTCCTGCCTGCTGAGAGGCAAAATATTGCTGACCGATTTTGCCCAATTCTGCAATGGCATCCCCTAGCAAAACGGGGGTTTTTACCTGTAAATAGGTCGCGGCGATGATGCCCAAAAAAATCACAAAGAAGGATAATTTGTAGCGTTTAAAATAAAACCAGAAAAAGCGAACTGTCTTCATTAGTCTTCCTCCTTCCCTTTCTGTGTTTCGTAAATTTCTCGGTAAACAGCATTGGTGGCTACCAATTCATTGTGGGTCCCTTCGCCAATCAAGCGTCCCTCATCCAGCACCAAAATCTTATCCGCTTTGACAACAGAAGAAATCTTTTGGGCAATGATGACAGTTGTCGTCCCTTTCAAATCGTGGTTAAGGGCTTCTTGGACCAACTTTTCAGACTTGGCATCCAAGGCAGAAGTCGAATCGTCCAGCACCAAGACCTTGGGATCCCCAATGACCCCACGAGCAATGGACATCCGCTGTTTTTGTCCACCAGAGAAGTTATTTCCACGCTCCTCCACCTGACTCTCATAAGTCTCATCCAGGCGGTCGATAAATTCCTTGGCCTGGGCAATCCCTGCAGCCCGCTCTAGTTTCTCTAAGCTGGCTCCAGGCGCACCCTGCCGCAGATTATCTGCGATCGTCCCTGAGAATAGAATGGCCTTTTGTAAGACGATGGAAACGGTCTGACGCAGTGTTTTTTGATTGATGTCTTTTACGTTTCGTCCGCCGATAAGGACGGAGCCTTCCTGAGGATCAAAGAGTCTTGGAATCAGTTGTGCTAAGGTGGATTTGCCGGCACCGGTGGCTCCGACCACCCCTACCATCTGACCGGGCTCAATCTCAAAGGAGACATTTTTCAAGGTTGGCTCGGTGTCATGGGGATAGGTGAAGCTGACATTGTCGAAGACGATTTTTCCAATCAAGTCCTCATCAGGACTGTCTACAAAGGTCATGGCTGGCTCAGTATCCAGCACTTCGTTGATTCGTTTGATGGAGATCGCCGCACGAGAAGCCTGCATTCCCATAAAGCTGGTCATGATAATGGCAAACATAATTTGCATGAGGTAGCTCATAAAGGAGGTAAAGCTCCCAATCACCTCAACATTATCTTGGACCATGCCTGAAACCAGATATAGGGAGGCAAAAATGGCCATATAGGAGATGAACATCATCAGGGGCTGTAGGACAGAAAAACCATAGCCAATAAAGAGGTTGAGGTCCAACAATTCATTAGAAGTCTCTTTAAACTTCGCATATTGATTTTTTTCCTGAACAAAGGATTTGACCACACGGATACCACGGAGGTTTTCCTTGGCGATGCTGTTCATTTTTTCCATTAGGGTCTGGAATTTCCCAAAGCGAGGACCCATCTGGCTCATGACCAAGGCCATGACAGCAGCTACCAAGACCACCATGACGATGATCATCCACCAGAGTTCTGGCAGGGTCGTAACGGCCATGAAAAAGGCACCGATAAAGAGTAGGGGCACCCGCATCAAGATGGTAAAGAGCATCATGACCAAGTTTTGGATCTGAGTGACGTCATTGGTCATACGGACCACCAGATTTCCAGCGTTAAATTCTTCGATATTGGCATAAGAAAACTCTTGGATTTTTCGGAAGGTCTTCTCACGAATATCGGCTGATACACCTTGTGCAATCTTGGCAGCCACAATGGTGTTGACCAGACCGGCCACCAGACCGATCCCCGCGATGATGAGGAGCCATTTTCCCACACGGAAAATCTCATCCTGATCGTTCATCAAGACAGCAGTCAGAACCTCTTTTAAGTAACTGGGCTGCAAAAGTGTTGTGATGACGACCGTCGATACCAAAAGGACCGAGCCAAGTGCGTACCACTTATAGCGTAAAATCGCCTCTTTAAACATGATTTTTCTCCTTGTACTGTTTAATATTTTCTTTGAGTTGCTCAATGATGCGGATCATGGACTTAAAGTCCTCTTTGGGAATGCCCTTAAAGAGGGTCTCTGCCATTTCCTGGTGCCAGCTGACCAAGAGTCCCGATTTTGATTGTCCTAATTCAGTGAGAACCACCTGCTTATAGCGCTTGTCCGAACAGGAGGGGACGGTCTGGATAAAGCCATTTTTTTCCATCCTTTTGACCAAATTACTGGCCACCGATTTGGAAATCCGAAGTTCCGCTTCTATATCCTTGACAAAGATTTCCTTATCCTTGTTATGGCAGAGAAAGGTCAGAACATGCCCTTGTGGACCAGCCAGGTGCTCCACCCCATGCTGCTTGGCAATCTGATCACTCAGATGTTCGAGCTGGTGCAAAATACGGCGTAATTCCGCCATCTGAGACATAGACAATCCTCCCCCTTTAGTTATCATGGAAACTATTATAGTTCTTAAGAGAACTATTGTCAAGATTTTGGTACTGGTTTTTGATAAAAAAGTGAAAAAAGCTGGAACTCATCCAGCTAATTCCCCAAATAATCAAGAGCCACTTCTAGGTCAATATCCCTCTCTAAATGCTTGGGTGTCCAGAGAACCTCTATGTCAGGCAGAACTCCTATGTCTGTCATGCCGCAACCTGCATCAATGGCCAGACTGCGAGAGGTTGGATAGCATAATTCATAATCCCCAAAATCAGCCACACAGCAGTTGGAATAATCCAAAATCCCCAGGGTGGGCCGACCGATTACCGTCACCTTTGGCATCCTCTTCATGATGTCCACAAAACTATCGCCAGAAGAGCCACAGGTCACATCTGCTAGAAGAACTATCTTTTCAGGAGCCTCCTCCAATCCGATAAAACTGCTAAGGATATCCTCACTGTCGTCGCTCTCCTCCCCATAAACCAGATAGCCCTTGTTTTGGTTAGCCAACAAGTCCTTGCTAAATTCTTCTATCATTTTTCGTGATCCTGGAGAGAGGGCAGGATCTTTTAAGTAGGATTCAAATTGCTGGAGACGATGAGCGACATTGGTCTTGGTATAGAGAATTTCCATACCAAAGCCCTTATCTGCCTCTAGGTCCTTAAATTTCTGGCCTGCGGGCAGGGCATATGGAAAGAGCGGAAAATAAAGAGAATCACTGCCTCCATGATTGATACGGACATCGATGATGACATATTTTGCCCGAGCCATTTCAGGTAAGGCTTCTTGGTAGAGGGCCCCAATCGCAGCCTCATTATGAAAATTTTCCATCTTCAGATAGTAGGTATCTGGCTGGATAAAATCAGCCTCAAAGCCGGTCTTCTCAGATGACTCCACCACATCCCCAACCGTCAGTTGCATCCTCTCTCCCTGTCTCACCACTTCAAGTGACAGAGCAGTTTTGACCAGTAAGCCCCAGTCTAAATACTGCCGTTCTGGACTTCTACTGACAAAAAATTCCTGATGTTGCTGGTAGTAGTCCGATAGAGGAATGCCGTCTAGTTTTTCAATCCTATCCCCTTTTTGCAGGCCCGTACCCTCCTTCGCATCTAGAACATAGAGAGCATTCTCATAACGACGCAAGCGAAAACCCAGAACCGGCTTGTCCTTTGGATAGAAGCTTAGATGACTCAAAATCCCAAAACTAGCCAGGTAGGCGTGCATGGTGTAAAGGAATTCTGCTTCTGGCATGTCATCTGCTATTCGCTGCCGAAACAGATCTGGATCTGCTCCAATCTCTTTCTTTGTTGACGAATCTTCCCGCAAAATAGTGACCACTTCATCAAAAATTTCTAATTTCTTCATAACTCCTGCCCCTTTACTTCTTTTTCTCATTGTATCATATTCATTTCTGTGCAGGGATTTTCAAGGGACAAAAATAGCCTATAGATTTTACTTTCTGCAGTTAGATTTTGTAGCTTTTGCTATCGGTAAGCCTTTTCTTATGATATAATGAAGGAAATAACCATTGTAAGGAGCAAGTATGGAAAAACAAAAAATTGCCGTCTTGGGGCCTGGTTCTTGGGGAACAGCCCTATCACAGGTATTAAATGATAATGGCCATGAAGTGCGGATTTGGGGAAACCTAGAAGACCAGATTGACGAAATCAACGAGAAACACACCAATACCCGCTATTTCAAAAATATCGTTTTAGATGAAAAGATTAAGGGTTACAAGGATTTGGCTGAGGCTTTGGATGGCGTTGATGCTGTTCTTTTTGTTGTGCCAACAAAGGTGACCCGTCTGGTAGCCAAGCAAGTGGCGTCTGTTTTGGACCACAAGGTAGTCGTTATGCACGCCTCAAAAGGATTGGAGCCCGATACCCACGAACGTCTATCTACCATTTTGGAAGAAGAAATTCCTGCAGAGCTTCGTAGTGAAATCGTGGTCGTTTCTGGTCCAAGTCACGCTGAAGAAACCATCGTCCGGGACATCACCCTCATCTCAGCTGCTTCCAAGGATATGGAAACAGCCAAGTATGTCCAAAATCTCTTTAGCAACCGCTACTTCCGCCTCTACACCAATAATGATGTTATTGGGGTAGAAACAGCTGGCGCCCTTAAAAATATCATCGCAGTTGGCGCGGGCGCCCTTCATGGTCTGGGCTACGGAGACAATGCCAAAGCGGCTATTATCGCGCGTGGTCTGACTGAAATCACTCGACTAGGTGTAGCCATGGGTGCTAACCCTCTGACTTACAGCGGTTTGTCTGGAGTTGGTGATTTGATTGTTACTGGCACTTCTGTCCATTCTCGTAACTGGCGGGCAGGTGACCAGCTGGGTCGCGGTGAAAAATTGGAAGATGTCGAGCGCAACATGGGCATGGTCATCGAAGGGATTTCCACTACCAAGGCCGCCTATGAATTGGCCCAAGAACTAGGTGTCTATATGCCCATCACTCAGGCTATTTACAGTGTGATTTACCAAGGAGCCAGCATCGATGAAGCCATCAAAGGCATCATGTCTGGCGAATTCCGCCAAGAAAACGAATGGTCCTAATCAAGGAGAGTATAGATGAAAAAACAAGTAAGAAAAGCTGTCATTCCTGCTGCGGGCCTTGGAACACGTTTCCTACCTGCCACCAAAGCATTGGCCAAGGAGATGCTGCCCATCGTTGATAAGCCAACCATCCAATTTATCGTCGAAGAAGCCCTGGCTTCTGGTATCGAGGATATCTTGGTAGTCACAGGTAAATCGAAGCGCTCCATCGAAGATCACTTTGATTCCAATTTTGAATTAGAGTATAACCTTAAGGAAAAAGGCAAGGATGATCTCCTCAAGTTGGTGGATGAATCCACAGGTATTCGCCTTCACTTTATTCGCCAGAGCCATCCAAGAGGACTCGGGGACGCCGTCCTTCAAGCCAAGGCCTTTGTCGGCAATGAACCCTTTGTCGTTCTTCTAGGTGATGATCTGATGGATATCAACGGGACCAAGACTCCATTGACTAAACAACTCATTGATGACTATGAAGCGACCCATGCTTCTACCATCGCCGTCATGCCAGTGCCTCATGAAGAAGTTTCTGCCTATGGTGTTATCGCCCCTCAAGGCGAAGGAGTCAACGGACTCTACAGCGTTGAAACCTTTGTTGAAAAACCAAACCCAGAAGATGCTCCATCTGACCTTGCCATCATTGGTCGCTACCTCCTGACTCCTGAGATTTTTGACCTCTTGGAAAAACAGGAACCGGGTGCCGGCAATGAGATCCAACTGACCGATGCCATCGATGCCCTCAACAAGACACAACGTGTCTTTGCCCGCGAATTCAAGGGCAAGCGCTACGATGTTGGTGACAAGTATGGCTACATGAAAACCTCTATCGAATACGGCCTCAACCACCCACAAACCAAGGAAGACTTGAAAAATTACATCATCGCCCTTGGTAAGGAATTGGAAGGCAAAACGAAAAAAGCCGACTAAGATAAAAAGCATAGAAATCCTTTGATTCCTATGCTTTTATTTTTTATAGAGCTAAAAAAATCATACTGAGAGCAAGTAGAACATAAATCCCTCCTGCCAAGAGCCGTTGCCAGGTTTGAAACATTCGTTTTTCAATAATGGTTGGCAAGAAGACGGCTGCCAGAAGACCACCGACTAAACCACCAATATGGCCAACCAAGCCGACATTAGGCATGAAGAGGTTGAAAATCAAGTTGACCACAATGAGGGCTTGATAAGACTGGCCCATCTGCTTGAGATAGGGATTGTGTCCAAAATAACCCACTACAGCAATTGAGGCAAAAGCCCCGAAGACTGCCGTTGAGGCCCCTGCTGCCACCACATCCGGTGTCAATAAGAGGGTGAAAATATTGCCCATGATACCGGATAGGAGATAGAGAAGGAGAAAGCGCCAAGAGCCCCATACTTGCTCGGCCAACTGACCAACGATATAGATGGCAAACAGGTTAAAAAGGAAATGCTGCCAGCCGATATGGACAAAGATAGGCGTAACCAATCGCCAGAGCTGACTAGGGTCATGCTTGAGGAAAAGGCCATAAAGACCACCAAACTCGAAAATGGTGGCACCAGATGTGCTGTCACTAAAACGAAAAATCTGGATAGCCATAAATACAAGGGTTGTGATTATTAAAATCCCAAAAGTTACGGGTCGTCTTTTTAATTCTGTCATCTATAAATCACCTCCTGAACGGGAATATCGTGGCTTTCTTCCGAAAACTCTTTTCTCTGAAAATCATAAATGGTACTGATGGTGGCTCCTTGGTAATCAGCCAGATAGCGGTCATAATAGCCTCCACCGTGCCCGATGCGGTAACCACGGTCATTAAAGGCCACACCAGGTACATGAATCAGGTCAATGTCCGCTTTATCAACAGCCTGTCCAGCTATGGGTTCAAGCACCCCAAAGTAACTCTCAACCAGCTGCTCAGCTACATAGGGCAGAAAAACCATCCGTCCAGGACCCACTACCTTGGGAACAAGGACCCTTTTTCCAGCTGCCTGGGCTGCCTCAATCAGACCATAGCTGTCAAATTCATGGTCCATTGGCAGGTAAGTAGCGACAGTCTGGGCAGCTTGATAGCTGGGGTGGGCTAGGACGAGGGCCGTCATTTCTTTATCAGCAGCTGCTTTTTGCTCCTTGTCTTGCAGGTCTAGGGCCTGCAAGACAGCTGCTCGAATGCTTTCTTTCATGGAAACTTCCTATTTTTCTTAAAGATTAAGAAAAGACTGGGCTGAAGCAGTCTTTTCACATTTACCGAATCCGCGTTTGGAGAAAGGCGGAAATCTTTTCTACTGCAAAGGGCAGGGCTTCTTCCTTGGGACTCATCTGGGGATGATGGAGGGCGTAAGGTGTGTCGACACCCAGCCAGAACATGACACCCAGAATCTTATTTAAAAGATAGCCGAAGTCCTCTCCCGTCATGGCAGGCGGGCAATCAATCAGGTTGACTCCTGGGCTCTGCTCAAAAAAGTCCATCAGGTTACGGGCCAAGTGAGGATGGTTTTCGACAGGCAGGTAGCCTCCTTGATTGAGAACGACTTCTACTTCCATACCAAAGGATGCAGCCACACCCTGGGCTATTTCTTTCAGCCTTTGTTGTATATGTAGGCTCATATCTTGAGTCAGGCTGCGGATGGTTCCGTGGAGCTTGGCGGTATCTGCAATGACATTGTTGGTGGTGCCGGCCCGCATGGAGCCAAAGGTCACGACTCCCCCTTCAATAGGGTCGACACTGCGGCTGACAATGGTCTGAACTTGCGTGATAAAATAGGCTGCGGCGACTAAGGCATCATTGGCCTGATGGGGGAAGGCGGCATGTCCACCCTTGCCCTTGAAGGTCACCCAAACTTCACAAGTCCCAGCAAACAGGGTGCCTGTATTGGTCGCTATATCTCCCACCTTCAAATCCGGCCGCACATGCAAGCCATAAAATTCATCGGGTTTCCAGTCGCCAAAGGCGCCATCCTCATACATGAGCATGCCTCCGGCCGCATTTTCTTCAGCCGGTTGGAAGAGAAAGAGGAGGTTGTTTTTAGGCTGGTCGTGGACCAGTTTCTCTAAAAGTCCAAGTCCGATGGTCATGTGGAAATCGTGGCCACAGGCGTGCATCCGCCCCTCATGCTGGCTTTGAAAGTCCAGTCCGGTCTCTTCTACCACTGGAAGACCATCCATATCTGCCCGCCAGCCAATAGTTTTTTCAGGAGCGGTTCCCTTTACAAAAACCAGGATTCCTGTGCGCCAGGTCCGCTGCTCAACAAAGTCTTTTCCAGCTGTGATGCTAGCGATTTTATCTAAGAGATAGGCCTGGGTCTTGAATTCCTCCAGACCAATTTCAGGAATCTGGTGCAAATCACGGCGGATGCTGATTAAATCAAGTGTCATATCAATCTTTCCTTTAAAGAAAAGCCTGAAAAATCAGGCCACAATATTTTTCTCAAGTCAGGCTTAGAGGTTGCGCAGGGCATCTTCCAAGGCTGTTTTTTGCTGGGTTTTTTCGTCGATTTCCTTGATGATGCGGGCTGGAACACCTGCCACTACGACATTTTCAGGAACATCCTGGGTGACGATGGCACCAGCTGCCACAACAGACCCGTTACCAATTTGTACGCCTTCGATAACCACAGCGTTTGCTCCAACCAGGACATTGTCTCCCACGCGAACGGGCTCAGCTGAAGCTGGCTCAATGACTCCTGCCAGAACCGCACCTGCACCGATGTGGCTGTTTTGACCAACAGTTGCCCGGCCACCCAGAATGGCACCCATGTCAATCATGGTTCCTGCGCCAATTTCCGCACCGATGTTGATAACGGCTCCCATCATGATAACGGCATTGTCACCGATGGTCACCTGGTCCCGGATGATGGCACCTGGCTCGATTCGGGCGTTGATATCGCGCTTGTCCAAAAGGGGCACAGCAGAATTGCGGCCGTCTTGCTCCACCACGTAATCCTTGTTTTCAGTCAGATTAGCCAAAAGCGGCTCGATGGCTTTCCAGTCCCCGAAAAGAACATTGCCCAATTTTATCACCTCGGCCGGTACAGGTCCAACCAATTCTCCCTCAAAAGTGACCTTAACATTGGTTTTTTTCACCGCATTGCCGATAAAAGCAATAATTTCCTGTGCAGACATTTTTTGTGCAGTCATCATGATACCAAGAGTGTTGAATAAGCTGGCTGAGCTCGGGTTCCGATAACCCCCTGCCAAACACTCCATTCCTTCCAATTTTTTCTCGTATGTTTTACCATTATAGCAAATTATCTGAAAATTTGGAAAGGATAGGGTTGAAAAAAGACCTCCGAGGAGGTCGAAAAACTTATTTTGGTAGTTCAATACTTACAACCGCTGGTTTCAATTTAGAGTTAATTTGGAATCCAGGTTCCACCTCAAGCTCTGCAGTACCGTCTTCATTTACAGCAAATGCCGCTGTCGCACCTTCAATACTTCTACCAGCAGCAATTGTTTCAAGAATTGTACCAACTGGATAGCTCTCTGTTGATTTGTTGTTGACATAAAGATCAATGTCTTCCCCCACAACGTAGTCATCATCTGTCAAATTCGTAAGATTGTATGTCACCAAAAGAACCTTATTAGCTACAATATCGCTTGCAGAATTCCTCTCATCTGTCCACGCAACATTTGTAATAGTGATTTCAGCAACATCTTTAAACACAATAGTATCTCCAACTTTGTATTCTGTATTTGTTGCTGCTTCTGTTGTCGAACTAGCTTTCGTTGCAGAATCAGAAGTTTCCTTCTTAGTCGGTGTTGTTGTCGAACATGCTCCTAGGGCAAACAATGACAAAGCAGCTACAGTAAATAGGGTGAATTTCTTTTTCATATTGGACTCCTAATAATTTTTTTCAAAC
>ERZ650312.246-NODE-246-length-29681-cov-5.779282_pt1 | contig 29681 bp, 30 predicted proteins | sample MGYA00376248_ERZ650312 | MGnify/ENA primary metagenome ERZ650312 (study PRJEB26733, sample SAMN07839316) | wastewater metagenome | biome: urban; feature: wastewater treatment plant; material: waste water | place: USA: North Carolina | collected 2016-07-28 ... | reverse complement strand
CTCAACTTGTTTGAGGCCGGAATTGTAGCTGAAAGTTTTGGGGTTGTCAAGGGGGTTTTTGATTTTTTTTGGGGTTTATTGATTTTTTTTGATTTTTGGGGGTTTGGGGGCTATTTGCCTAAACAAAAATTTTTAAACATAGAGTCGAGCATCTCTTCGTTATCATAGGGTCTCGTGATAGAGGAGATGTGAACTATCGCCTCTTTGATATGGTAAGAAAAAAACTCTAGCTCAAGAGTATCAAGAAATATCAAAGATGACAAAACCTCTTCATAGCCGCTCTTGGCTGCGTCAATCTGTCTCTTATTTATTAACAAATCACCCTCGAAGTCGTATGAATCATCTAGTATTTTTTCAAGTTCACTATATATAGATGACGGATCCTCGTTTTTGTTGTATTTTATTACATCAAAATCTGCAAACTTAGTTTCATCTGCCAATGGCTGCAAATCCGTCTTTGTTAATACTACAATTATTTTTTTATTTTTATCGGAACTGATCAAATTTAATATTCTTTCATCTTCTTCAGAAAAAACCGTAGACGAATCAAAAAGCGCTAAGACTATTTCGGAATCGTTAAATGCTTTTATTGAATAGTCAATCCCTATCTTTTCTATTTCATCTTCAGTATGTCTTATTCCGGCAGTATCTACAATTCTAATAGAATATCCACCTATTTTGATTTGCTCCTCAATCGTATCCCTAGTCGTTCCGGCTATCGGACTAACTATAGCCCTGTCAAAGTTGAGTATTTTATTGAGAAGGGAGCTTTTTCCGACATTCGGTTTTCCAATAATACTGACTTTAAACCCCTGAAACAATCCCTCTCTGGCGAGACTGGCCTTTACCGTATAGTCTAATTTGTCTGCTATTGCCGATACCTTGTTTTTTAATCTAGCTATCGTATCCTCCGGCAAATCTTCATCGGCATAATCTATGCACACCTCACTAAATGATAACGCCTCAATCAGAGAAAATCTCATCTCTTCTACTATCTTCCCTAGGGCACCTTGTAGATGTTTTGCAAGATATTTTGCCGACTTCTCATTTGTTGATGATATGAGTTGGTTGATAGCCTCCGCCTGATCCAGCGTTATTTTAGAGTTTAGCACTGCATACTTTGTAAATTCGCCGGGGTTGGCAAGTCTCGCACCTTCTTCTTGGCATCTTTTTAAAATCATTGAAGCCGACATAGTGCCGCCGTGACATTGGATCTCAACAATATCTTCACCGTTAAAGCTATTTGGAGCTTTAAAATACAACACTATAGCAGTGTCAATCGGATCTGATGATATATCGTAAATATTAGAAAGATTCGCAGTTCTGGGATTTATAGAGGTTTTTTTTGTTAGTTTTTTTGCTATCTCCAGAGCATTAACACCACATAGCCTAACAATAGATATAGCCCCCTCTCTGGAGGCGGAGGCTATTGCGCAGAAAGTATCATTTAGCATATTGCTTTGGATAAAACTCATTTATTATGATGTATTTACTTCCATCTTCGTTTGTTTTTACGCCGACATACAAATCCGGAAACTCATCCCTTAACTCTTTCAGGGCTATTTGTATCAAAACACCGTCCAAAATTTTTGTCTGACCGCGTCTTGTGGCTCTAACCTGTTCAACAAGAGGTAAAAGATAACTTTTTACAACCTCTTCCTGATTTTTCAAAAATTCGGCAATCTCAAGTCGAATTAAAAGGTTGTATTTTGAGTTGATCCAATTAAAAAGCAGATATGATAAAGCCTTGTATCTATACCCCTCTTTTCCGATCAAAAGGGCACTATCTTTGCCGCTAAAAGTTATCAATACAGTCTCTGGATCATAAGGGGTTACGGCTACTGTCTCAAGCTCAAAACAAGAGACATTAAACAAGGCATTGATATCGGCTGAAATCTCTTCGCAGATTTCTGATATATCTCTCTCATCTTTAAAAAAATTCTTCTCTATATCGATCGCCTGATAGCCGGTGCATGCTTTCTCTTTTGCCCTCAAAGATTCGGTATTGAGAGGATATACGATATCTTCACTGCTACAACAAACACTCTCGGTCTCACCGACTACCTGTTGCGTTGGAATATTTTTTTGTTTTTGCTCGTTTTGCTTTATCTCACGCTTTTGAGTAAATATAGGCTCACTACTTTTTGTTTCAATAGTCAAGACTTTTTTAACGGCAACCAATATGGCTTTTTTCCGTCCAATACCTAAAAAGCCTTTTGACGGGTATTGGGTTATCTCACATTCGATTTCCGTTATAGAGCAAGACAGTTTTTCAGAGGCAAGCGTGTACGCCTCCTCCAAACTCCAAGCTTCTATTTTAACCATGGTGCTCTTTCCTGTCGGCTTTTTGTTTCTCTAGTAGTCTGTTAACTGCGTATTGTTGTGCAATTGACAAAACGTTATTGACAAACCAGTATAGTGTGAGGCCTGCCGGAAACGCAAGGAAGAAAAATGTAAATACAAGCGGCAGATATTTAAATATCTTCTCCTGCATCGGATCAGTAAAATTTGTAGGCGTAATCTTTTGTTGTAAAAACATAGTTGCACCCATCAAGATCGGTAGGACATAGTATTTGTCCATAAGCGATAAGTCTGTTATCCATAGTATCCAAGGGGCACCTTTTAGCTCTATAGCATTCAACAAAACCCTATAGATTGCAAAAAATACCGGAATTTGAAGCAGTAGCGGCAGACACCCGCCAAGAGGGTTAGCACCGTGCTTTTTATACAAATCCATCATATGAATGTTCAGTTTTTGTGGATCACCTTTGTATTTCTCTCTTAGTTCGGTCAGTTTTGGGGCCAAATCTTTCAATTTGGCCATAGAGACCATCCCTTTAAATGTAAGCGGGAAGAGAACGATTCTAATCAAAATCGTTATTATAACAATCGCCCAACCCCAGTTGCCTACATGGTCTTCAATAAATTCAAGTCCAACAAAAAGTGGTTTTGCGAGAAATGTAAAAAAGCCATACTCTACTACACCGGCCAATCTTTGGTCTATGCTTTTTAAGGTCTCGACATATTTTGGCCCAATATATCCGCCAAGCTCTATCTGCTTTCTAGCCTCTATATATGGTGTCGGATTCTGATGTATATCGGCAACTACTGTTACCGCCAAAGGCGACTTGAGGTTATATAAAACAGATGAATAATATCTATCGACAGTAGCGACGGCATTAATACCGGATAGTGCTTCATCAGCTTTTATCTCGCCGTCTTCTACTGTTTTTACGGTATCGTCCGACTGTATAAACAGTGCGCCTTTAAATGCAAAACTATCAGCTATTACATCAGGCCTAAACCCTGTCGTAACGAAAAACGGTATATCTTTTGAGGTTGTGATTTTAATATTATAAGAGCCGTTTGGATTGAACTTTAGCTCTTTTGTTATATTCATATCACCAAGCTCTTGCGTCAACACAAGTGTTGAGGGTGTATTTGAGGCATCTACGCTAGCGGACGAGGCTTTGTACGGTGCTTTTGCGGCAGCCTCCTCTGTCCCTTTATCGGAAAATTTAAGACTTAGAGGTTTTGTTTTGAGTGAAGCGAAAAGCTGTATATGCTTTCCGTTTTCGTCTTTAAACTTATCTCCTTCCATAACGGTCTGGACGATAGTGCCGTCTTTTCCGATAGAGAGTTCCGACTCTTTTAGTTTTACTTTTGCGATTATGTCGGCTGTACCGATTGTTGAAACGTTTGTATCGGATTTTGCAATCGTTGTATGTTGAACTTCGGTTGTTGAAGTTTGCGGTTGTTTTTGCCCAACTGCTTGAGCAGCGGTCACATTGTGCTCCGGCCTAAACTTACTGGCTACGAATACTTCATAGGCTATAAAAAAAACAGCCGATAAGGCAGTGGCAAGGACGAGTCTTTTTGTTGGAGAGAGTTTTTCGAGCATTACTAAACTACCTTGAAAGATTATTAAACCGTACTTAGATTACACAGATCGGCTTGTAAAGCGGCAATACTCCTAGAATTGTTCAATGTGTACTATGAACCGTTCCGTCAGCGGCATAAAACATAAGCAAAGTTTTTTTGATATCTTCACAGATCTTGGAAAATGGGAGCAGAGTGGAGTTTTGCTTTGCGACAAGCAAATAAAGACCGTTTTTTAAAAAACGCTCCTCCCCTCTAAAAGCGACCCTGAGCCTACGTTTTATCTTGTTTCTGCTTACCGCCGTCTGTATTTTTTTTGAAACGGCATATCCTACCATTTTATCTTTTGAGGGCATGTGCATAAGTATCACGCTGTCCGAATGATAGGATTTTGCCTTTTTATAAACGTCGTTAAAAAGTTTAGCGTCTTTTATATGACTGAAAATTTTTATACGCTTAGCCTTGCTCTACCTTTTGCTCTTCTTCTAGCAATTACTTTTCTACCGTTTTTTGTCGCCATTCTAGCTCTAAAACCGTGTGTTCTTTTTCTTGCAATTTTACTTGGTTGATACGTTCTTTTCACTTTTATACCTTGCTACTAAAAAATTAAATTTAAGGGCGAAATTATATTTGACGTTTACTTAAAACCGTAAAAAGCTGTTTTTATTTCAAAACTTTTGCCTCAATATTTCCGTTTTCTACATCAAACATAACACTATCCCCCTCTTTGAGCCTGTCCTCCAATATCAGTTCCGCCAAAGAGTCTTCAACTATATCATACAGGGCTCTTTTAAGCGGCCTAGCACCGTAACTAGGATCAAAGCCGGCATTTGCAACAAACTGTTTGGCCTCGGCAGATAGCTCTACGGTAATATCTCTCTCTTTTAGTTTGTTCTGAATCGCACCGAGCATATTGTCAACAATTTTTGTAATTTGCGAGATTCCTAGAGGGTTAAATACCACTACATCGTCCAACCTATTTAAAAACTCAGGTCTAAAACGTTTTTTGAGCTCCTCCCATACGGCTGCTTCTCTCTCGTTTTCATTTGCAATACCCATAATCTCTGCCGAAGCGATATTGGAGGTAAGGATAATAATAGTATTTTTAAAATCAATCGTAACCCCCTTGTTATCGGTCAGCCTACCGTCGTCTAGCACCTGCAGGAGCATATTAAATACATCGGGATGAGCCTTCTCTATCTCATCAAACAATATAACACTATACGGTCTTCTTCTTACCGCCTCCGTCAACTGTCCGCCCTCTTCGTACCCGACATACCCAGGAGGTGCTCCGACTAGTCTGGAGGCGGCATGTTTTTCCATGTATTCGCTCATATCTAGCCGTATCATAGATTTTTCCGAATCAAACAAAAATCTGGCCAAACTTTTTGCAGTCTCGGTTTTCCCTACTCCGGTAGGCCCCAAAAATAGGAAGCTCCCTATGGGTCTTGATATGTCGGAAAGCCCGGCTTTGTTTCGCTTGATTGCCCTAGCTACTGCACGGACAGCATTTTCTTGACCGATTACCTCTTTTTTTAGGGTATCTTCAATATGGAGCACCTTCTCTTTTTCCGTTTGGAGCATTTTATTTATCGGTATTCCGGTCCATTTAGAGATTATTGCGGCTACAGACTCCTCGTCTACGCTGTTTTTGAGAAGTACGCCCCCCTCTTCCATTTTTCTCCATCGCCCCTCCAAATCCTCAAGCTCTTTTTGCAGAGCGGGAATTTTTCCGTACTCAATTTCCGCCGCTTTATTGAAGTTGGCATCTCTCTTAGCGTTTTCAGCCTCCCTCTTTGCCTCCTCTATTTTTGCTTTTGTTTTGGCTATATCTCCGAAAACATTTTTCTCATCCTCAAATTTTCCCTCCAACACCCTTTTTTGCTCTTCCAAATCGGCTAGCTCTTTTTCAAGTTCCCTTAATCTAATATCGTTTTTTTCCAACTTTTCTAACTTTAAAGCCTCTTTTTCCACATTCAGCCTAGAAATCTCCCTTTTTGCCTTATCAAGCTCAGCCGGTTCAGATTCTATCTGCATTTTTAACCCTGCAGCCGCTTCATCTATCAGGTCTATCGCCTTGTCGGGCAGGAACCTATCGGTTATGTATCTGCCGGATAGTTTCACTGCGGCCACTAAAGCGCTATCTTGAATAGTAATATTATGGTGAGCCTCTAGCGAGTCTTTAATTCCCCTCATTATAGAGATTGCCTCATTTTGCCCTGGTTCTGCTACCGTGACTGGCTGAAAACGTCTTTGCATTGCGGCATCTTTTTCAAAGTACTTTCTATATTCTTTTAGGGTTGTAGCTCCTATGGTTCTTAGCTCACCCCTTGCCAAAGCCGGTTTTAGCAGGTTGGCTGCATCCATAGAGCCCTCGCTTGCCCCTGCTCCGATAATAGTATGTATCTCATCTATAAACAATATTATATTTTTATCTTTTTGCACCTCTTCGATGACCGCCTTTAGCCTATCCTCAAACTCACCCCTATATTTTGCCCCTGCAATCATACTGCCCATATCAAGCGCAATCAGCTTTTTATTCTGAAGGCTCAAAGGGACATCTTTGTTTACTATTCTCTGCGCCAATCCCTCAACTATAGCGGTTTTCCCAACACCTGGCTCACCGAGAAGTATCGGGTTATTTTTTGATTTTCGAATGAGAATCTGCATAGTTCTGCTAACCTCCTCATCTCTACCGATTACCGGATCCAATTTCCCTTCCAAAGCTTTTTGAGTCAAATCAATGCCATATTTAGAGAGTGACTCTAGCTTCTCGTCTGCTGTTTGCGAATCGATCTTTCTGCCGGCACGGGCAGCTTCGAGGTTTTTTCTAAGCTCCATCAAGTCTATATATTTTCCGACACTCTCTTTGAAAAACGGTTCATTCATATTTGCGATGATCCATGTATCGAGTGCGATAAAGTTGTCACCGTTTTTAACCGAGAGGCCGTCGGCGTTCTCCAACGTTCTATATAAGCTTTTAGATACTTTTATGTTCTCTTTTGAAACTGTTGATACTTTTGGAAATTTCTCCACACCGCTTTTTAGCTCAAGCTCCAAAGCGGCTTTATCGGCAGAGGCTCTGTTTAGAGCTTGATTTAACGCCGAGTCAGAGTTGGTCACAAGTCCCCATACTACGTGCAAAGGCTCAACCTCTTGATTTTTAGAGTGCAAAGCCAGACTCAGAGCCGCTTCGATAGCTGTTTGCATTTGGTTAGTTAATTTTTCAAATAGGTTCATAATTTATCTCCTAATAGTTTATGTGCTATGCATTAAAAATTTTACAACTTTGAGTGTGGTATTGTCAAGTATTGTCATTTTTATTTTTAAAAAACAACAGAATAAAAAGGGAAAAAAGTGTATGATTTTGGGCTTGTTTTATACGATAATCAAGGGATAAAAATAACGTGAAAAATAAAAAATTTATAGCTCTCGGTGCATTTAGCGCTATCGTAGCCGGTCTTTTTTTATACAATACTACATTGCAGGCCGTGCAACCAAACTCGGCAGACGGCTCCGGAGATACAAAGCTTGCCTCCTTTGCAAAATTCACAAAAGTAGTGGGGACGATTCAAAAATACTATGTGGACGAGCTTAGCCTAGAGGATATCGTCAAAAAATCACTACAAGGGCTACTCACAAATCTCGATGCCCACTCCGGTTATCTGGATGAGAAGCAGTATAAAGACTTAAAAGTCGAAACAGAAGGTGAGTTCGGCGGTCTAGGCATTACGGTCGGGATGAAAAACGGAGCCCTAACCGTTATAGCTCCGATAGAGGGAACACCTGCGTATAAAGCAGGGATTCAATCCGGAGATATCATTCTAAAGATAAACGAAAAATCTACAATCAATATGACAATCGACGAAGCGGTTAATCTGATGAGAGGCAAACCGAAGACAAAAATAGATCTGACGATAGTCAGAAAATCTGAATCAAAACCGTTTAAAGTGGGGATTGTAAGAGACATCATAAATGTACAGTCGGTCTACGGCAAAAAGCTAGACGGCGACGTGGCATATATCAGGGTAACATCGTTTGATAAAAAAGTGGTCGATTCGGTCAGAAAAGAGCTGGAGAAAATCAAAAATCCAAAAGGGATAGTATTAGACCTTAGAAACAATCCTGGCGGACTTCTGGATCAAGCGGTCGGACTATCCGATTTGTTTGTAGAAAAAGGAATTATAGTATCCCAAAGAGGCAGGGTAGCAGACGAAAACATAGTATACAATGCAAGCGGAAACGCCCCTTACAAAAACGTCCCAATGACAGTCTTGATAAACGGCGGGAGTGCATCGGCAAGCGAAATCGTGAGCGGAAGCCTACAGGATAACAAAAGAGCCGTCATAGTCGGCGAAAAAAGTTTCGGCAAAGGGAGCGTGCAGGTTGTTTTACCGATAGACAAAACAGATGCTATCAGACTAACGATAGCCAGATACTATCTCCCTAGCGGCAGAACCATACAGGCGGTAGGTGTCACACCGGATGTTCCGGTTGTGGCTGCGGCAATAAAAGAGAGTACCGAAGAGGGATACAACGTCAAAGAAGCAGACCTAAAACAACATCTCCAAGGCGAACTAGAAAAACTCGAAAAAGAGAAACCGGTAGAGAAGCCTCAGGGTGGCGAAAAAGCGGTTAAGAGCAAAAAAGAGGAGGCTTTGTCCGATGAAAACATGGCAAAAGATTTACAGCTTCAAACAGCGCTTGGAATCGTAAAAGCTCTAATAATAACAAACAAGTAGGGGGGGAATAACTAAATGGAAAAAAAAGAACTGCTATACGAAGGGAAAGGGAAAAAACTCTTTGCTACGGAAAATCCTGAGATTTTAGTATCTGAATTTAAAGATGATTTGACCGCTTTTAATGCACAAAAAAAAGGAAGCGAGAGCGGCAAAGGGGCTCTAAACTGCAAAATCTCAAAAATACTTTTTGAACTACTGGAAAAAAACGGGATAGAAACTCACATGGTTAGTGTTTTGTCCGATAACGAGATGGAGGTAAAAAAAGTCTCCATAATACCGATCGAAGTCGTTGCCAGAAATATAGCGACGGGGAGTCTATCAAAAAGACTAGGGATAGAAAACGGCAAAAAACTACCGTTTACGCTTGTAGAGTTTTACTACAAAGACGACTCTTTGGGTGACCCGATAATCAACGATGAACACGCTCTGATGATGGAGCTTGCATCCAAAGAAGATTTGGAGATTTTAAAAGAGAAAGCCAGAAAAGTCAATGAGGCGCTATTTAAATTCTTTGATGAAAAGGGGTTGATTCTGGTCGATTTCAAACTTGAATTCGGCAAAGACGGAAGCGGCAAAATACTTTTGGCGGACGAGATTAGCCCTGATAGCTGCAGACTGTGGGACAAGGAGACTCTCGAAAAACTCGACAAAGACAGGTTTAGAGAAGATTTGGGCTCGGTTAAAGCAGGTTACGAAAAAGTACTAGAAAAAATATTAGCCTAAACGAAGTAGGCCAAGACAGCAGATTAAAGACAGGAGAGGATATTTTGAAAGCCATAGTAAACGTTTATCTGAAAGAAGGGGTACTGGATCCCCAAGGAAAAGCGGTACATCACGCACTCTCAACAATGGGTTTTAACGATGTAAAAGAGGTTAGAGTAGGAAAACAGATTATACTGGAGCTAACCGCCAAAGACGAGGCCACAGCAAAAGCGGAAGTTGAAAAAATGTGCGAAACTTTACTTGCAAATACCGTTATCGAAAACTACGTTTTTGAGCTTGTAAAATGAGTGTAGCCGTACTCTTTTTTCCGGGGACAAACTGTGAACAAGATACAAAATACGCCGTCGAAAAATTAGGTTACAAGGCTGAAATCGTTTGGCACAAAGAGTCGTCTCTACCGGTCAATACCGATGCAGTAATAGTTCCCGGCGGTTTTAGCTATGGTGATTACCTCAGAAGCGGCGCAATAGCAAGATTCTCACCGATAATGCAAGAGGTTGCAAAGTTTGCTAAAAACGGCGGTAGGGTTCTGGGAATATGCAACGGTTTTCAAATACTTTTAGAGTCTGGATTGCTACCGGGTGCCATGAAGAGAAACGAAAACCTTCACTTTGTCAGTAAATTTGTAAACCTGAAAGTTATAGAAAATCAAAACGGATTTTTGAAGTTAGCACAAAAAAATGAGATATTGTCGGTTCCGGTAGCGCATGCCGAGGGTAACTACACCGTAGATACCGATACACTCAAAAAAATGTATGACAACGGGCAAGTTCTTTTGAAATATTGTGACGAAAGCGGACTAGAAATTAATCTAAACGGCTCCGTCGATTCGATTGCAGGAATATGCAACGAAACAAAAAACGTATTCGGCCTTATGCCGCATCCGGAGAGGGTATGTGAATCAACCTTACAAGGGATTGACGGGGTAAAAATGCTATCAGGATTTTTAGACTCCTAAGAATCCTCTCCCCTCCCCTATCACACCAACAGAACCAAAAATCGGAGCCAAATTTTGAAGTTAAAAGCTATTTTATCTTTGTTTTATATCTTCACGGCTTTCACCATTTATGCCCAAGAAGAGACAAACTCGTCGCAAGTAAAAAGCGATGCATTGACTGTTTTTTACGACAAAGTACCACCGAGAATATACAAAAACGAACTTCTGGAACTAAAGCTAAGGGCAACGTTAAACTCAATAGAGGACGGCACCCTCAAATCGGAGCTGTCGGAATTTAGTGGAGTTAAACCGATCAATTCAAATATAAAATGGAGAAAAGAGAGCGACGGCTCTTTTTCGGCTAACTACTATCTAAAAGTACTTCAACCGGAGATAAAACTTCCGAAAATTACAACAAACTTCATGGTCGGCGAAGAGATCAAGCTCTCGGTCGTAAACGAACCAAGCGCACAGATAGCGGCAGGAACTTTTGCCACATCTGCCGTCTCATGCGGAGTAATAGCGTCATCGTTGAGCGTCGCAAACTACAAAATCGACGATTACAACAAAAACAGCAATATCCTACTGCTTGATATATCTGCAAAAAATGCAAACCTCGAGGATTTCAAAATTCCAAATATCCAGACGCAAGGCATCAGTTCAATAAAAAACTCTCCGAACGACGGAAAGCTATTTTATTATGTAGTCATCCCATCATCACAAAAAAGCTTTGAATTTGACTATTTTGACAAAGAAAAAGGCGAAATACAAAAAATATCGGTATCTCTCGATTTAACAAAAATAGAGGACAAGGTAAGCACCCAAACAGATCTCCAACCCAAAAGTACAGATAAGGCAATGTACGTGTTTTTGACCGTTGCCGTAATCGGCGGGATTTTGTACGGTGTCTACTACTTTAAAAGGGAAAAAATATTTCTTATCCTTATCGTGATTACAGTAGCCTCCGGCATTATATTTTTGTTTATCCCTAATGAACAGGCAAAAATAAAAAAAGATACAGTCGTATACCTCCTCCCTACCGAAAATTCAACGCCATTTTATAAAGCGGTCTCCGATACCCCGGTAGAAAAACTAAAAGAGAGCGAAGGGTATATCAAGGTTAAACTTGAAGACGGAAAAATAGGATGGGTAAAGGGAGAGAGCATTGTCGGCAATTAAAGATTATTTAAAAATAGCACTCTCCGGACTAACGATACTTCTATTTATCCCATTTTTATATTTGGCGGGCGACAAAAATAAGCCCCCAAGGCAGAGGCTGTCAAATATAATCCTAAAAATTTTGGGTGTAAAACCGAAAATCATAGGGGCGCAAAATCCAAATACAACAATGTTTATCATAAACCACCAAAGTGTTTTGGATATTGTAGTTATTGAGGCCATATCTTCTACAAATTTTTGCTGGATAGCAAAAACGGAGCTATTTAATCTTCCTCTTTTCGGGCATCTATTTAAATCGTGTAAAATGATAGGGGTTGATAGGGATAGCAAGCAAGGACTAATAAAGCTCATAAAAGACTCAAAAAATGCGATTGAGAATAACAGACCTCTAGTTATATTTCCCGAAGGGACAAGAAGCAAAGATGACAGGCTTTTGGAGTTCAAGCCGGGGGCAAAAATAATTGCCGAAAAACTGACCCTAAAAGTTCAACCGATCGTCATAGTAGACTCCGCAAAGCTTGTAGACACGAAACACTCCGTCACATCAGCAGGCGGAGAGTTAAAAGTGATATATATGGAGCCTCTCGATATTAACAAAAAAGGGTGGCTTGAAGAGGCTAGAGAGGCTATGCAAAAAAGGCTTGACGAAGAGAGAGCTAAATAGCCACTATCCGATTGGAGCACCATTTTGCCATATCTATATCGTGGGTTATAATAAGAACCCCGATATCCCTTGATAACTCTACGATATTTTTCATAACCTCAAGTTGCACCAATACATCAAGGGCGCTAGTCGGTTCATCGGCCAAAAGTAAATCCGGCTTCATCATTAAGGCTCTAAAAATAGAGAGCCTCTGAAGCTGTCCTCCGCTTAGCTCAAACGATTTTTTATCCAAAAAAGAGGGTTCTAGATTAAATGTCCTACCCAAAAAATCCTCATCTATAACCTCAGCCACATCTGCGATCTGCTCTCTTATCGTATAGCTGGGGTGAAAAGAGCTGTATGGATCTTGAAATACAAACGATAACTTCTTTGCCTCTATGGATCCGCTATTTGGCTTCAAAAAACCGGCAATCAAATCAAAAAGAGTGCTTTTTCCTTTGCCGCTCGGCCCAACTATTGAGACTATCTCCCCTTTTTTTAGCTCCAAACTAAAATCATTAAAAAGCAGGTTGTCTTTGGTATAACCAAACCTCAAAGCATCTATTTTTAGTACGGTTTCGCTCAACCTCGCACCTGTCCGCTACCGAAAATTTTGTATTTGTAGGTCGTTAGGTCATCCACACCCATGGGACCTCTTGAGTGAAGCTTGTTTGTGGATATGCCGACCTCTGCCCCAAATCCGAATTCTCCGCCGTCTGTAAACCTTGTTGAAGCATTCACATACACACATGCCGAATCAACAGAGTCCAAAAAATACTCAGCGTTTCTATAGTTTTCGGTCACTATCGAATCACTATGCCCGGAGCCGTATTTTGATATATGTTTTATCGCCTCATCTATGGATTCGACAATTTTTATGTTCAGAATATTCTCGCCGTACTCGGTATAGTAGTCTTCCTCTGTTACCTGTGCTACCGATACAATCCCCAGTGTCTTATCGCACCCTTTTAAAACGGTATTTTTTTCGTCAAAAGCTGCCTTTAGCAGTGGCAATAAACGGTTTGCCGCATTTTTGTGAACTAGCAGGGTCTCTATCGAATTGCAAACGGAAGGTCTCTGTACTTTTGCATTAACGGCTATAGATATGGACATATCGGCATCAGCGCTCTCGTCCAAAAATAGATTGCATACCCCTTTGTCGTGTTTTACAACCGGAACTGTAGCATTTTCGCACACGGCTCTAATAAGTGATTCGCCCCCTCTAGGAATTATCAAATCAACATATCTGTCCATCTTGACAAGATTCATAACCCCTTCCCTGCTCGAATCTGGAAGCATTGATATGATCTCTTTCGGCAAAGAAAAAGACTCCAATACCTGACCCATGGCTTTGGCTATTGCGTTATTGGAGTTTACAGCCTCTTTTCCGCCCTTCAAAACTGCCACGTTACCACTCTTAAAACACAAGGCGGCAGTATCGGATGTTACGTTTGGCCTTGATTCGTATATGATTGCTATAACGCCGATAGGGATTGCAACTTTTTGTATTTTGAGTCCGTTTGGCTGGCTCCACCCGTCAAGAACACGCCCCAAAGGATCCCTAAGCCCCGCTATAACCTCTACGGAGGCCGCCATCGCCTCTACACGCTTTTCGTCTAGCATCAACCTCTCCTGCATAGAAGCGGAGAGCTTATTGTCTTTTGCGTACTCCATATCGACTTTATTAGCCTCCAATATCTCAGGCGTAGCGTCTCTGAGCCCTTTGGCTAGCGCATATAAGACTTTATTTCTTGTCTCACCCGAAAGAGAGGCCAAAACACTTTTTGCCTCTTTTGCTTTTTGTAGATACTCCGTCATTGTTTACTCTCATAGATGTTTTTGTGAATAAGTTTAACAAAACGAGGATAATTTTAAGGTTCAAAAAATGCGAAAAGGATTTTTGAAAGTTTTAAAAAGTATAATCTAAATCCACACATTTTTCACGTACGTAGATGTAAAATCACCGTACAAAACCAAATTAAAAGGATAAGTGATGAAAAAAGTTCTTCTTACTCTTGCATTCGCCGGCTGTGCTCTTATGGCTGCTGACGGTAAAGCTATATATGACGGTCAATGCAAATCTTGCCATGGTGCTGACGGTAAAATGAAAGCTCTTGGTAAATCTAACCCAGTTGCAGGTATGAAAGCTGCTGACGTAGAAAAAGACCTTGCAGGTTACAAAGCTGGCACAACAAACAAACACGGTATGGGTGCTGCTATGAAAGGCAACGCTGCTAAACTTTCCGATGCTGATGCAAAAGCAGTTGCAGCTTACATCGCTACTCTTAAATAATCCATTGCTACCTTGCAGTTGCAAGGTAGCCCCTCAAAAGTTTAGATAAACTCCATCTCCTCTTTCCCCTCAACAATAAAATCTTTAGAGATAGGGCAAAACTCCGGAACACCGTAAGGTGGGTATAATTTTTTCATAGCCTCTTCAGAAGAACCGTTTTTTATCATAAAAAAATCTATCACTCTAATATTGCACTTCATGCAATCATAACCATCCTCACTCGGCATTTTTACTATGCCGTTGAATTTTAGATATGAACATCCAAAACATCCGGCATCAATCTCTAGGCTTCTCATCGTCTGCTCCGGTTAAATATTTGAAGATATTGTGCCACAAACCCCATTTATCCTTTTTTTATTGAGGTTTGAGTACAATCGTCCCTCTACTAAAAAATTGAAAAAGCGAAAAAAATGTTCGGAATAGATTTCGGCTCGTTTATTATAATACTTATTGTTGCGATTATCTTTTTGGGGCCCGATAAGCTACCGGATATGATTATCCAGATTGTAAAATTTATCAAAAGCTTTAAATCAACGGTTCAAGAGGCCAAAGACACCATTCAAAAAGAGATAGACATACACGATCTCAAAAATACCGCTCTAAGCTACAAAGAAAAAGTCGAAGAGCTAACAAAAGACATAAATAATCCGGTGAACATGTATAACAACAAAGAGGTTAGCGATGTTTTCTCCGATATCAGCAAAGACTTTAAAGACATAGAAGAGAATATCAAAAAAGAGATAGACTCTCCAATAACACAACAATCTGCAATGCCTACGATGAAAGAGGAAGTAAAGTAAAATGCTAGAGGATTTAAAACCGCATATAGCCGAATTAAGGGACAGGTTAATCAAATGTGTGGCAGTCGTAGCAATCGCATTTTTTGCCTGTTTTTCAGTATGGGAGCCGATAATGGCATGGGTCACTATGCCGCTTAAAGAGGCTATACCGGATAGCGGTCAGGTCGTAGCGGTAAAGATGGGTGAGCAGTTTTTTACAGCCGTCAGTGTGTCGTTTTTTGCATCATTGGTTATATCGCTACCTGTAATTTTTTATCAACTATGGGCTTTTTTGGCTCCAGGACTATATGAACACGAAAAAAAATACATTATGCCGTTTGTCGCCTCTGCTACCGGTATGTTTATTGCCGGAGCTCTTTTTGCATATTATTTTGTCTTTCCGGTCGGATTTAAGTTTTTGGTCAATTTTGGAGAGGCGCAGACAACGGCAATGATTAGTATTGCCGAGTATCTTAGCTTTTTTCTAAAGCTAATGTTTGGTTTTGGCCTTTCATTTGAGTTACCTGTTATTGCTGCATTGCTCGCATTTTTCGGTCTCGTAGATGACAGACAGATGAAGGCTTCGTTTAGGTATGCGATAGTTATAATTTTTATCGTAGCGGCTATTCTGACCCCTCCGGACGTTATGAGCCAGCTAATGATGGCTACCCCTATGATACTTTTGTACGGTGCCGCTATAATCATAGTAAAAATGATAAATCCGGCCCCAAAAGAGGAAAATGGAGAGTCTTAACCCATTAAAAACCGCATCGTACGACTACAGCCTCCCAAAAGAGTTTATAGCCGAGTATCCAATAACCCCTAGAAGCTCGGCAAAGATGTTGGTATACGATAGAAAAACCGGAGGTATCACCCACTCTACCGTATCAAAAATAAAAGAGTTTTTACCGGAAAAAACAGTTTTTATCATCAATAATACCAAAGTCATCAAAGCAAGAGTTTTCGGTAAAAAGCATAGCGGCGGAAAAATTGAGTGTATAGTCATTAAACCGATCGGGAAAACTGTTTTTTTGGCTCTCATCAGAGGCAAGGTCAGAGTTGGCGATATTGTAAATTTTGACGACGGTTTATCTCTGAGAATTGAAAAACTAAACAACGACGGCACAAGAGAGGTTATTTTTTTAGAAAACCAAACAGAGCTTGATTTTTCTGCTTTATTGTTCAAGCTGGATAAAATCGGACATATACCGCTCCCCCCATATATTCACAGAGAAGACAATGAGAGCGACGGCATTAACTATCAAAGCTCCTTTGCGAAACACCCCGGAAGCGTTGCAGCTCCAACAGCATCTTTACATTTTGACAAAAAGTTACTTGACGAGCTAAAAAAAGATTTTGCTTTTTATCATCTAACCCTGCATGTCGGACTCGGAACATTCAAATCGGTTGAGGTCGAAGACATAGAAGCTCACGAAATGCATTCCGAATATTTCCAGATACCGGACGAGAGTGCTAAAATACTAGATTCAAGCTCAAAAGTACTATGCATCGGCACAACAGCAACAAGAACAGTCGAATACTATGCCAGAACAAAAAAGACGGATGGAGAGTGCGATATATTCATTAACGTTCAAAACCCGCCGCAAAGAGCCGATATGATACTCACAAATTTTCACCTCCCCAAATCAACCCTTATAATGCTAGTTGCGGGATTTTTGGGACTTGAGAAAACATTGCAGATATACGAAATCGCAAAACAAAACGGATACCGTTTTTATAGCTACGGCGATGCTATGCTCATAATTTGATTTATACGCTATGAACTACTACGCTAGAGGTCGATAAAGCCAGCCGCATAAAGCGGCAGATTCACATTAGATTTGCCCACCGTTTTAAGATTACCAGAGCAGCCAGACTATCGGATTTGCCATCTTTTTTTTTCGTTAACCCACCGCCGACAAGCTCCAAGGCCTCCTTTGAGCTTCCGTATTCGTCTACATAGTATACCTCTCCGGCAAAATCAAGCAAAGAGACAAAGTGCCTTATCCGTCTCTCCATCTCCTCTTCCCCTGCCCCCCCTTTTGGTAAGCCTACAATTAGTTTTGATGCCCCCCTTGTTTTTAACATTGACGATACGTCAGAGCTTGCCTGCTCTCTGTTTTTTCTAAAAATAGGCTCACAAACAACCGGCATACCGGATACTAAAGCGGCAACACCGATTCTTTTTAGGCCGACATCAATAGCAATTATATTCAAGATAAGAAATATCCTTTTTATGATAAAATCAACGGCATATTAACATACACAAAGGGGTTTTATGTATTCCGAAAAGGTAATAGCCGGTTTTTTTATTGTTTTGGCGCTAACGCTAAATGCAGGATTTGTTTACGGAGAGATAGACAATATAGCACACCACAGCGTCTATGAGCTAGCGGCCGCAATAGCGGTTAATCTGATAGCGACAACCATGAAACTGGGAGATAAAACGCAAGTCGGCTCTGTTTTACTAGCTACTAGCCTAGTAGCGGATTTGCAACTTTTTGCGGCGGCAGCCGTATGGGGATATGCAACAAATGTGGTAGGGGTAATATCTTTGGATCACACAACAACTATCGTATCTTTAGCTACCGGAGCAATGGTTGCAAACATCATATCTGTCATTTTATACATCTCAGACACCCTCCATTCAAAAAGATAGATAAATGCGTGAAAACGAGGCGTTTTGGATTGTAATTAGAAGACTTAGAGTTCCAATATTGCTAATTATTGTCACATATGCTATATCAATAGTTATGTTGACGCTAATACCAGGCAAAGACTCCAGCAATCATACATACTATATGACTTTTTTTGATGCTTTTTATATAGTCTCATACACTGCAAATACCATAGGGTACGGCGAGATTCCATATACTCTCACTTATCCGCAAAGGCTGGTGACGCTTGTCATGATATATCTGACAGTTCCGGCATGGTTTTATGCGATAGGTACAATAGTAGCACTCATAAACGATAAGGCGTTCAAAAAAGAGCTTAAAAAAATGATTTTTAGGCGAAAAATTGCTCATATACAGACTGATTTTGTCGTGATTTGCGGATACAACTCTATCAGCCGTATTATGATAAATAAGTTTCAAAAAGACGGTAGATACAGGCTGGTAGTCGTCGATAAGCAAGAGGAGAAGATAGAGGAGCTAAAGCTAGAGGGATATTACCCTGTTATACCGGCTATAGCCGCCGATGCGACGATGACCGATGTCTTATCCGATGCCGGAGTCGGGATGAAAAACTGCAAAGCCCTGTTTACCCTGTTTGAAGACGACGACTTGAATCTCAAGGTCGCCGTAAAAGCAAAGATACTAAACCAAAATATAAACATTATAGCCGAATCTACATTCTCGGCTGGACTGCAAAACCTGACGGATGTCGGGGTAGAGCACGTCATAGACCCATATAGACAGGTAGCCGTCAGAATCGAATATATGCTCAACACCCCACATTTATATGCGATCCTAAACTGGCTAGGGGGTGGGAATCTCAACCTCACAAAAAAAGCATCTCTGACAAGAGGAAAATATATTATATGCAGCAGAGGGAGGCTTGGAAAAGCGATAAAAGAGGTTCTCTCTGCTAACGGTATAGAGTATGAGATAGTCGATATTCTAAAAGAGGCAAAAGCCAAAACGGGTGGCGACAGAGATTTGCTGATAAAAGCGGGGATAGAAAATGCCGAGTGTCTTATAGCCGGAACTCCGGACGATGCGGTCAATCTATCGGTAGTCCTAACTGCCAGAAAACTAAATCCCAACATAATTATAATGGCCAGAGAGAACAAAATGGAGGAAAACTCTGTTTTTGCCGCTCTGAGGGCTAATTTTGTTTTTATTATGGACAAAATAATAGCGGTCAGGGCCTATAATCTGGCGGCGAAGCCCATGGTTGTCACATTTGCCGATAGACTAATACATAAAAACGACGAGTGGGGAAAACATATAGTCGAAAGACTAACAGAGATAGTAAACAAAAAACCACAACTAAAAGAGATCTATATCAACGAGGAAGAGTCTCATGCACTGCTGCCGCTACTCGAACAAAGAGAGGTAACATATAAAGATTTAGTGGCAAATGTAGACGGAAACGGTAGAGAGCTAGAACTTTTGGTATTGGGACTACAAAAGCAACACGGAGAGTTTATTATGGCTCCATCTTTCTCCTCCAAATTTGAGGTCGGAGATAAACTCCTGATAGCCGGAACCGATGATGCCATATGGGAGTTTGAGACAATACTGAACAATGTAAACAAACTCCATTTCGTGATACACAAAGAGGAAAAAATGAACTGGATTATCGAAAAGATAATAATGCGAAGCAAAAAATAAGTAAAATCGACTAAAAAACTTACAAAGGATAAATATGCAAATAGTAGCCACTAACAATGCACCGCAAGCTATAGGGCCGTACTCTCAAGCAATGAAACACGGTGGGATGATTTTTACGTCAGGCCAAATTGCACTTAGGGCGGACGGAACTTTTCTGGACGGGACGATAGCGGAGCAGACCACTCAGGTATTAACAAACTTATCCGAGGTGCTAAAAGAGGGGGGTAGCGGACTGGATAAGGTGCTAAAGACAACGGTATTTTTGTCTGATATGGAGAACTTTACCCCGATGAACGAAGTATACGCAAAATTCTTTGGAGACCATAAACCGGCTCGTAGCACGGTAGCAGTCAGGACTCTCCCGAAAAATGCTCTCGTCGAAATCGAGTGTGTCGCCTTAATTTAACCTCTTATAAATAGAGGTTACCCCTTTTATAATCATCATAATCGTCATAGCCTCCAACATACTTGCCACCACGATAGATGAATACTCAAACTCGTCTATAGCTTTTGCATTTAACCCCAATGTGGCAGCCGCGACCATAAACGTGAGCGGCATCGAGTCGGAGAGAGCAAACAACAGGGTATTTTTAAATCCGAGATGCCCGTAAAAAGCTATAAACGAACCTATAAGCCTGATTCCGACTATCGTGGAGGCTATGAACGCCGCATGGATCAAAATTGCAGACGACAGAACGTAATTTAGATTTAGTGTGCTGCCGACATATACAAAAAATATAGGGGCAAAAAAACCAAATCCAAACGAAGATAGTTTTTCGTGCAAATCTTTTTTGTGAGAAAAAAAAGCGGCTATAAACATCCCTGCAAAAAAAGCCCCCAAAACCATATCTATTTTTAGGTACAACATCAAGGCAATCATCGCAAAAAATAGAGCCATTGAAAAACGGATATCCTGCTCTTTTGAGTCAATATCCGGCATTATCACCTTTTTTGCCTCCGGAAACCACCAAAACAAAGCCCTCGTAGCCTTGAAAAATAGTATCGCCGCACAAATAATCATAACAAGGGTTAGCATCGCCTTGTAAAACGACTGGCCAAACCCAAAGCTAACGGCACCGCTGAGCACCGTTAGCGCAACAATACTAATCACCTCCCCTATAATACCTATCACAAGCGCCAAATTTAGCCAAGGCTCGTTTTTGCCGTAGTCTTTTATGAGAGCCATAATCATACCGAGTGAAAAAATCGGAAAAACAACGATATATACAAACGAGAGTTTAAAATAAAACGTCATAAACAAAGCAAGAGAGTAAAGGATAATAAAATAAAAAAATACCCTTTTGAAAACAGAGCTTCCGGCTCTTGCAAACTCTTTTAGGTTTACCTCCAGCCCGGCCAAAAACATCAAAAACAAAAAGCCGACTTTTGCAATTATAAAAAAATATTCGTTTTTTTCAAATAGACCAAAATGCCTTCCGGCTATCCCGAGCGCTATCTCTATGACAACTACCGGAATCATAAACGTTTTGGAGAGGAGCGGCGAAAGCGCTATAAAAAATGATAACGCTGCAACTATTAAAAGCGAATTTTCCAAGTATTACTCATTTCTAAGGACAGAGAGAGGGTCAACCTCTGAAGCTTTTTTTGCCGGATAGTACGAGGAGACAAATACAACGGCTATGGAGCCTACCAAAATGAATACCAAGTCGATAACCGACAGCTCAAGCGGCAACTTTGTAGTGCCGTAAACATCGGCCGGAAGCGATATGATGTCAAAATTTGCAAGTAGAGCCAAAGCAATAAACCCGAGAATCGTCCCAACCGCTATACCGCTACCGCCGATAATCGCTCCGAGTCTAAAAAATATCGATTTTATCTCGTTTTGATCCGCCCCCAAAGAGAGCAGCAGAGCTATCTCTTTTCGTCTACTCATAACCGTCATCAAAAGAGAGCTTATGATATTGAGCGATGCAACCACGATAATCAACATTAAAACTACAAAGAGAGCTTTTTTTTCTAGCGCCAAGGCTGCAAAAAAATTTCCGTTTTGTTGCCACCATCCGACAAGGGCATATTCGTCCGTCGGTAGTTTGGCTGCTATTTTTTTTATATCCTCCAACGGCTCTTTTGTATAGACATGTATGCCATCATATAGGTTTTCGCTTCTACCGAGTGCTACCGCCAGATCTTTTGCATTAACGTATACATACCCCTTGTCGTAGGCAAGAAGTCCGGAAGAGAAACTTTTGTTTACCGAAAATCTCTTCATCAAAGGGGTGATTCCAAGTCCTTGCGGCTCACCGTCGGCAAATATGATAGTCATCTTATCCCCTTTTAGCAGGGAGAAATCCTCCATGAGCCTCTTTCCGACAAGAGCCTCGAAGCTTCCAAGCCCGCTGCTGCCCATAGCATCGGCAACTACGGAATTTATAGCCTTCTCTGCTTCCATATCAATTCCAAAAACAACCACACCGTCCATAGAGTCGTCTTTTTTTGCTATGGCACTAGCTCTGATAAACGGGCTAAACTTGTACTCCGGAAACATCCCGGCTAGTTGCGCCGAAAAGTCACCCGATATCTGATATCCCTGTTTTGAATAAATAGTAATAGGATAGTTCATCGTAAAGAGTTTTTTTTCAAACTCTTTGTCAAAGCCGTTCATAATTGCCATGGCGACAATCAGGACAAAAACGCCCAACCCAACCCCGAAAAAGGCGAGCAAAGCGGTTATCGATATAAAAGGCTGCGAAGAGTCGAAACGGAGGTATTTTTTGACTATAAAAGAGATTAGCTTTGGACTCATGGCCGTCTTGCCGGATACAAAAAACCGCTTCTCAAAGGGTTAGCTTTTTTTCTTATCGTAATTTTTGAGCCTCTCCTCTCTTTTTTGGCTCACCGGAACTATCTCGATCGTATTTTCCGAGTTTTCTATACTCTCCGCACTATCCTCTCTACCGATTCTAAACGAATGAAGGACTCTGACGACATTTATTTTTACCGTCTCTACAAGCTCCGTAAACAGTTTATAGCTCTCTTTTTTGTATTCGACAAGCGGATCTTTTTGGTTATAACCTCTAAGTCCTATACCGGTTTTCAGGATATCCATCTGATACAAGTGCTCTCTCCACGCCTCGTCAAGCGTTTGCAGGTATAGTATTCTCTCTATCTCAACCCTTTGAGACCCATCTATCTGCCCCATCTTGGCCTCGTACCCCTCTCTCAGGACTCCGTTTATCTTCTCTTTTAACTCATGATACGTAAGACCCTCAAATAAAGCTGCATCCACGATAGTGCCGACATCCTCTTGCAATAGCTCACAAACCTTGACTATATTAAAGTCATCTTCGGATAATCCATCAAATATCCCGGCATCGGCCAAAATATTCTCAACATACACGTATCTAATTTCGTCTATTTTGCCTGTGACATCAAACTCAGGAGTTAAAAGTTCGTTTCTAAATCCGTAAATTATCTTTCTTTGGGCGTTTGCTATATCGTCATACTCAAGCAAGTGCTTTCTGCTCTCATAGTGCATACTCTCCACTTTTTTCTGTGCTTTCTCGACGGCATTAGTAACCAGTTTTGAGTCGATATGCTCACCCCTCTCAAGCCCTAGCCTATTCATAATTGCTTTTATTTTTTCACTTCCGAAAATTCTAAGTAGCGTATCGTCAAGGCTTAGATAAAACTGGCTAAACCCAAGGTCACCCTGTCTACCGCTCCGCCCCCTTAGCTGGTTGTCTATACGCCTACTCTCATGTCTCTCGGTACCTATGATTGCCAGACCGCCAAGCTCTCTGACCCCGTCCCCAAGCTTAATATCGACACCCCGTCCGGCCATATTCGTGGCTACCGTTACGGCTCCTTTGATACCGGCAAGCTTTATGATCTCTGCCTCTTGCTCATGATTTTTTGCATTTAGTACGGTATGGGCTATCCTCTGTTTTGTGAGCACATTATGTACCTCTTCGCTCTTTTCGATAGAGGCAGTACCTATAAGTACCGGTTGCCCTTTTGAGCTTAGCTCTGTTATTTTTTTGATTAGAGCCTCAAACTTCTCCTCTTCGGTTTTAAAGATAAGGTCGTTCATATCGGTTCTAGCCACAGGGACGTTTGTCGGGATAGAGATAACATCAAGCCCGTATATCTCACTAAACTCGGTAGCCTCCGTTTGTGCCGTTCCGGTCATCCCCGCCAGTTTTGTGTAGAGTCTAAAGTAGTTTTGGAATGTTATGTCGGCCAGCGTCTGAGACTCCTCTTTTATGAGTGCCCCCTCTTTTGCCTCTAGCGCCTGATGGAGCCCTTCGGAGTATCTTTTTCCCTCGGAGAGCCTTCCGGTAAACTCGTCAACTATAATTATCTCCCCGTCTTTAAACACATAATCAACATCTCTTTTGAAAAGAAAATGGGCTTTTAGAGCCTGATCAAGCCTGTGCGAAAGAACAGCATTTTCAAGATTGTAGAGGTTATCCACATCAAATAGCTCCTCGGCTCTTCTGATACCGTCTTCGGTCAGCAGTATTACCCTATTTTTCTCATCAACCGTAAAATGTTTCTCAATCTCGAGAGCCTGTGCAACCTCATTTGCTTTTTCGTATTGCCCCATAAAAGATTTTGTAGGACCGGAGATAATGAGCGGAGTTCTCGCCTCGTCAATCAAAATAGAATCTACCTCATCGACTATCGCAAAAAAGTGGTTTCTTTGAACCTGAGACGCTTTTGAGTATTTCATATTGTCTCTTAGGTAATCAAAGCCGTATTCGTTATTAGTCCCGTATGTTATGTCGGCATCGTAGGCCGCTTTTTTTACCTCTTCGTCATCTTCGTCGGATAGTATTGCACCCACACTAAACCCAAGAAAATTATAAAGTTTCCCCATCTCAGTAGAGTCCCTTTTTGCCAGATAGTCGTTTACGGTGACTACATGAACCCCTAGACCCTTCATGGCATTTAGGACAACCGGCAGAGTGGCGACCAGAGTCTTACCCTCCCCTGTTTTCATCTCGGCAATACGTCCGTCGTTCAAAACCAAACCGCCTATTATCTGCACATCATGGTGTCTAAGCCCCAAAACCCTTTTTGAAGCCTCTCTGGTTATCGCAAAAGAGTCGTTTAGGACATCGTCCAAAGATACATTATCCTCCAAAACCTTTTTTTTAAGGGCAAAAAACGCATCTTTTAGCTCATCGTCGCTCATCGTCAGATATTTTGACTCTAAAGCGTTTATTTTTGCAAGTCTGCCTCTATATTTTTTTAGCTCCCGCTCGTTTTGGCTACCTATTATTTTGTTTACAATGCTTTTAATCATAAAAAGTCCCGATTTTACGCTTGATTTTTGGGTTCCATCATACCAAAACAACGATAAAAGCCCCTAGATGTTATACTCGGATATGAAAAAATTTTTATTACTTTTAGCTTTTGCAACTTCGATGTTTGCTTTTTCGATAGACTATGACGGTTTTGAGGCGGATTTTGTCCAGACAGTCAAAAATAAATCCGGTAAAAAGATAGAGTATTACGGCAAACTAAAGGCCAAAAAGCCGGATAAAGGGGTGTGGGAATACTCAAAACCGGTCAAAAAAACAGTTTTTGTAAACGGCGATTCGGTCATAGTATATGAGCCGTTGCTCTCTCAGGCAAAATATTTAAAAAAAAGAAACTCTATCTCGCTTGATGCAATTCTAAAAAATGCCAAACAAAACAACGATGGAACTTTTAGCACCAAAGACGGCGATATAACTTACAATTTTTCGGTTAGCTCCGGAATGGTTGAAAAGTTATGGTACAAAGATGCCATGGACAATGACGTGACAATAGCTTTTGACGGCAGAAAGAAAAACCAGTCCATCCCAAATTCAACTTTTGAGTTCAAGCCGTCGGCCGAGATAGATATTATCAAATGAATCATTTTGATTAATCGAATCCCCTGATTAATTCTCACATTTTAGGCAAAGCCAAAAATGAGGTCTTCAGCGTGAGGGCTCTCGCAACTAGTTGCTCTTATAAATTCAGATTTATTCAGAGGGTTCAATTATACAAAACGAAAAATTCGGTCGGCAATTACTATGACATCTATTTTTGCAAGCGAACACGGCGACAACCTAAAACAGATTCCGCTCAAGGTTCTGATGGACTCAAAAAGCGTAGGAGTGGATTTGTTTATAGCCGAAGGGGAGGGGAAATATGTCCTGCTGTGTGCAAAAGAGTACGGAATCCCAAAAGATAAACTACAGAGATTCAAACAAAACAATATCGAAATCTATATACGGGAAAAAGAGTACGGGGTTTTCACCAAATACCTCAAAGCAAAAGCAAAAATCATAGCATCCGATAAACATCTCGGTAGAGACGAAAAATCGGAGATTATATATTCGTCGGCAGAACTTATCGTAGATGAGCTTTTCAAAAATCCGGAGTCCGTCGAGCTTGTCATGGGGACAAAAGAGATTGCCCATACTATTTTGGGTCATATCCTATATGAAGATGCCGCTTTTTTGTCGATGGCCAGAGTCTTGTCATACGACTACTACACTTACAGCCATTCTGTAAATGTCTGCCTATATGCTATAGCCATAGGAAAAAAACTCTCCCTCTCCGATTCGGAGCTCTCCGAACTGGCACACGGGGCAATACTACACGATATAGGCAAAAGCAAAATCTCCGACAAGATTTTAAACAAAGAGGGGCCACTCGACGAAGCCGAATTTGAAACAATGAAAACACATACGACGGTAGGTGAAGCGATACTCGAAAAACTCGGAGAAAAAAGCAAGATAATACTAGATTCGGTTTTGAGCCATCATGAGAAAATGGATGGAAGCGGCTATCCGCAAGGACTCAAAGGGGAGGAGATTCCGTATTATGCACAGATTATAGCGGTTGCCGACGTATTTGATGCACTAACTACAAAAAGAAGCTACAAAGAGGCTCTCGGCTCTTTTGCCGCATTGCGGATTATGAGAGATAAAATGGGGGAGCATCTGGCTCAAAAACCGCTCAATGCCCTTATTTTGAGCTTTCGCTCTTAGTCTCTTTTTTTGCCCCCTCTTTCTTTGCAGCATCCCTGAGCTCCTCTTCGTCGTCAAACAAAAGTCCGTGCGTAAACTTTTTCTCATCGTCAAACTGCCCCGACCTGAGCCCCCAGACAAACCCGATAACCCCCAAAGAGCCCAAAATAAGGGAGCCGAAAAGCATCAAAGAGAGTATATTGTCATCCATTTTTTATATCCGATTTTATTTTTGTAGAGTTTAGCACAACCAAAATAGAGCTAAACGACATCGATATTGCGGCAACCAGAGGTATTACGAATCCAGCCATTGCAAGAGGTATCGTAACGGCGTTGTAGAGTATTGAGATTGCTATATTTTGTTTGATAGTTTTGTATGTTTTTCGCCCGATAGCGATAGCCTCACCTAGCTCAACAAGGGAATTTTTTAGCAGTACAACGTCCGAGGTCTGTAGATTTATCTCTGCCCCGGAGGCCATAGCAACTCCGATATCGGCTCTTGATAAGGCCAAAGAGTCGTTTATTCCGTCTCCGGCCATTATCACGACCGCCCCTTCTTGCTGTAGATTGCCGACATATCTTAGCTTCTCCTCCGGTGTCATTTTAGATTTATATTCCGATATGCCAAGAGCATTTGCGATTTTTGAGGCGTTTTCTTTGTTGTCTCCGGTTAGCATTACAGGTTTTATCCCGTACTCTTTGACTTTTGAGATTAGCTCTTTAGCACCGTCTTTTACTTTATCCTCAAGCTCAAATACAACTTTTAAAACCCCATCCTCGGCATATCCGAAAAGTGTTTTATCGCTCTTAAAATCGACATTCACCCCGCAAGAGGCCAGATACTCCATATTTCCGCCGACAATTTTTTTATCCACCAGTTCACACAAAATCCCTTTTGAGCGAAGCTCTTTTGCCCCCTCTAGCGGCAACGCTTTTAATCCTAGATATATAGCTACACCCTCCGATACCGGATGTTTTGAGGAGGCCACCAAAGAGGCAAGCAGGTTTTTGTCGTATTCACTATATACCGACTCGTTTACGACTCTCGGTTTCCCCTCAGTTAGCGTCCCCGTTTTATCTAGTAGCAGATACTCGGCTTTCGCTATCGTCTCAAGCATTGAAGAGGATTTAAATATAGCCCCCCGTTTTGCAGCCGTATAAAGCCCTATTACGGAGGCTATCGGAGTTGCGAGCGCCAAAGCACACGGGCACGCTATAATAATGACCGACACCGAAATAACCAGACCCCTCTCAAACGAAGCCCCCTCAAACAGCACCCAAAATGCAAAAGTGAGCACCGCAATAGAGAGTATCGTAACAGAAAAGTATCTGGAGAGATTGTTTGCCACACTCTCTATTTTAGGTTTTTTCTCCAAAGACTCGGATAGGAGTTTTACTATTTGGGAGAAACTAGAGCTTTTAAAGTCTTTCGTAACATCGTACCTAACTACGCCGTCTATGTTTTTGCTTCCGCTTACGATACTTGAGCCTTTGGTTTTTAATACCGGATCGCTCTCGCCGCTTAGCGTAGATTCGTCAAAATTGGCCTCCCCAAAGCTCACTTCACCGTCAAGGGCAGCTACGTCTCCGGCTTTCATCTCGATAGTATCACCTATGGCGACCGATTCTATTTGGACATACTCTACGGCCTCCCCTTTTACCACAGCCACCTCTGTCGGTATGAGAGAGGTCAGCTTGTCCAGCGTATCTACCGCCTGTTTTTTGGAGAGGGTCTCCAGATATTTTCCGACGAGGACAAACGTAATAATCATCGTCACAGAATCAAAATAGCTCTCTCCGGCGTGCGTCAGGGCTGCATATACCGAGTAGCCGTATGTGAGGGTGGAGCCCGTAGCAACCAATGTATCCATCGTCACAAAACCGTTTTTGATTCCGACGTATGCCCCTTTATAAAAAACACTTCCGGAGTAAAAGAGGGTTACGGAGGCCAAAATAAACTCGGCTAGATGGAGGATATCTTTATGTGTCTGCTCTATTCCGGAAAAATATCCGGCATACAAGGCAACCGCAATCCACATGATATTCATCGTCGCAAACACGCCGACTATCATTTTAGTATAGTTTTGCCGCCTTAGCCTATTTGCGCTCTCCTCTTGTATTTTTGAGTCGTACGGGAGGGCGTCGTACCCTATTGCTCTTATTTTGTCGATTATCTCGGAGAGTTTTATTTTGGAGTCGTCCCAGACTATTTTTGCTTTATTATTTGTAAAATTGATATGCGCCTCTACTACCCCATCGCTTCTGATGAGTATTTTTTCGTTTAGCCAGACACACGCAGCGCAGTGAATCCCCTCAATGATGAGCGAAATCTCCTTGTAGCCGTCCCCTCTCGTCTCGACATATCTTTTTTGAAACCCCTCGAAATCAAATCTAGCGGAATCCTCCGGTAGGTTTTTTGGAGGCTCCAGATGGGTCTGCCCCAACTTGTCGTAAAAACTACCTAGCCCCTCGTCTTTTAGTAGATGATAGACACCTTGACACCCTTTGCAGCAAAAAAACAGGTTCTTACCCCCCTCTTGCTCTAGCATCATCTCTTCTTGTTCAAACTCCAAACGGCAATGGGAGCAGGCAATCTTTGGCAAATTCGCAAACCTCGTTTTTTTGGCTGATTTTAGCGAAACCCCCTTTCAAAAATAAAAACTCTAAGTGTCTAGCTTGTAAAATCGTTCAAACAACAATATAGGAAGCCGGATGAGAACATTGGCAGTTGTATTTATTTTTACACTTCAGCTGCTTGGCGGCATCGACATAAACACGGCCTCCAAAGAGGAGCTGACTGAGGTAAAAAATATTGGCCCAAAAAAGGCCGATTCGATCATCGAATATAGAACAAAAAAATGTTTTGAAGATCTCTCTGAGCTTAAAAACGTAAACGGTTTCGGGGCAAAAACGATTGAGTCCCTCAAAGGCACTTTGGAGGCAAAACCGTGCAAAGAGAAACCGAAAAAATAATCTTGCAATTTTAAGGACCAACACAAATGAAAAACTACATAACCAAACAATTATCGGACTCCATAGAGGTAAAAAAGCAAATACTTGAAAATAGCGAACTGTTAGCGCAAATAGAACAGGTAGCCGTCAAGACTATAGAGGCCTACAAAAACAACAAAAAAACACTTATAGCCGGAAACGGCGGGAGTGCTGCCGATGCCCAACATATAGCGGGTGAGTTTGTCA
>ERZ650312.244-NODE-244-length-29890-cov-6.849036_pt1 | contig 29890 bp, 24 predicted proteins | sample MGYA00376248_ERZ650312 | MGnify/ENA primary metagenome ERZ650312 (study PRJEB26733, sample SAMN07839316) | wastewater metagenome | biome: urban; feature: wastewater treatment plant; material: waste water | place: USA: North Carolina | collected 2016-07-28 ... | reverse complement strand
GCGCCGCCATCGCCCGCGCGACGGTCATGCAGCCGGCGATCCTGCTCGCCGACGAGCCGACCGGCAACCTCGACCGCGCCACCGGCGAAGACGTGATGCGGCTTCTCGAAGAACTCAACGCGCGCGGGGTGACGCTGATCGTCGTCACCCACGATACCGCCCTCGGCGCCCGCGCCCGGCGCCAATTGCACATGGAAGACGGCGAATTGCGCGTGGATACGGGTGCAAAACCGGGCGCGCAACCATGAACCACGGCGCTCACGCTGAAAAAACAAGCCCGAACCACGCGCCCGGGACGCGTGTCGTTGGCGCCCGTTTTTCACCGCGCCCACCGCACCCGTCATGCTCAAGGCCGGTCTGCGTCCGCCATGCGCCCCGCTGACCTCGTCCGCTTCGCCCGCGACGCCGCAACCGGAAACCCGCTGCGTACCGTGCTGCTGATGCTGGCGATGGCCATCGGCGTCGGTGCCGTGGTGGTGCTCACCGCGCTCGGCGACGGCGCGCGGCGCTACGTGCTGCAGGAATTTTCCTCGCTGGGCAGCAACCTCGTCATCGTCCTGCCCGGCCGCTCGCAGACCGGCGGCTTCAACCCCGGCAACGCGGTGACCACGACCCCGCGCGACCTGACCGTCGACGACGCGCAAGCGCTGCTGCGCGCCAGCGCCGTGCGCCGCGTCGCACCGCTCACCGTCGGCACCTCCGAGATCAGCGCCCGCGGCCGCCTGCGCGAGGTGATGGTGGCCGGGACGACGGCCGAATTCATCGAAGTGCGCCGGCTGCAACTGGCGCAAGGCCGCTTCCTGCCCGAAGGCGACTGGCGGCGCGGCGCGCCGGTGGCGGTGATCGGCGCCAAGGTCCGCGACGAACTCTTCGGCGCCGAGAGCCCGCTCGGCCAGCTGGTGCGCGTCGGCGACCGCCGCTTCCGCATCGCCGGGGTGATGGCCTCGACCGGCCAGGGGCTGGGGATGAACACCGACGAGCTGGTGATCGTCCCGGTGGCGCTGGCGCAGGCCATGTTCAACAGCAACACCCTGTTCCGCATCCTCGTCGAGGCCAACAGCCGCGAGGCGATCGAGCCGGCGAAAGCGCAGGTCACCGAAATCATCAAGCTGCGCCACGAGGGCGAGGCCGACGTGACGGTGATCACCCAGGACGCCGTGCTCGCCACCTTCGACAAGCTGCTCGGCGCGCTGACGCTGGCCGTCGCCGGCATCGCCGCGATCAGCCTGGCCGTCGCCGGCATCCTGGTGATGAATGTGATGCTCGTCTCGGTCACGCAGCGCACGGCTGAAATCGGGCTGCTGAAAGCGCTCGGCGCCACCGGCGCGACGATCCGCACCGCTTTCCTCACCGAAGCGGCGATGCTCTCGCTCGGCGGCGCGCTCCTCGGCTATCTGCTCGGGCAGGCCGGCGCGTTCGTCCTGCGCCAGCTCTATCCCGCTTTCCCGGCCTACCCGCCCGACTGGGCGGTGCTCGCCGGCCTCGGCACGGCGCTCGCCACCGGCATTCTGTTTGGTGTGCTGCCGGCGCGGCGCGCGGCACGGCTCGATCCGGTGCAATCGCTGGCGAAACGTTGATGATCCGCCCGACCGACTCCCTCCACCTCGCCCTGCGCGCGATCACCGCGCATCGGTTGCGCAGCTTCCTGACGCTGCTCGGCATCGCCGTCGGCATCACGGCGGTGATTCTGCTCACGTCGATCGGCGAAGGCATCCACCGCTTCGTGCTCGCCGAGTTCACGCAGTTCGGCACTAACCTCGTCAGCGTCACGCCGGGCAAGGTGAAGACGTCCGGGCCGGCGCCGGCCGGATTTCCCAGCTCGGTACGCCCGCTCACGCTCGACGATGCCGAGAGCCTGCGCCGCCTGCCGCACATCACCGGCATGGCGGCCGTCGTCTGGGGCAACAGCGAGGTCAAGGGCAACGGCCGCCTGCGGCGCACGACGATCAACGGTGTCACACCCGAGATGCTCGAGGTCTATCGCATCAAGGTGCGCAGCGGCCAGTTCCTGCCGATGGAGAACTCGGAAAACGCGCGCGCCTTCGTCGTGCTCGGCGCCAAGCTGAAGTCCGAACTGTTCGGCGCAGCCAACGCGCTCGGCGCGCGCGTTTCGGTCGGCAACCTGCAGTTTCGCGTGATCGGCGTGCTCGAAGCCAAGGGCCAATTCCTCGGCATCGATCTCGACGACGCCGCCTACATTCCCACCGCACGCGCGCTCGAACTCTACAACCGCGACGGGATGATGAAGATCGACCTTGCCTACGAGGAAGGCATCCCGGCCGCCCGAGTCAGCGCGCTCGTCACCAACATGCTCAAGGCAAGGCACGGGCGCGAGGATTTCACGCTGACGACGCAGGAAGACATGCTGCGCACGCTGTCCTCGATTCTCGACGTTCTAACCATGGCCGTTGGCGCGCTCGGCAGCATCTCGCTACTCGTTGGCGGCGTCGGCATCGTCACCATCATGACCATCGCCGTCAGCGAGCGCACCAGCGAAATCGGCCTCCTGGTCGCGCTCGGCGCTCCGCGGCGGACGATCCTTGGCCTCTTTCTCGGCGAGGCGGTCGCGCTTTCGGCGCTCGGCGGTCTCTTCGGGCTGGCGCTCGGCTTCGGCCTCGCGCAGCTGATTCATCTCCTGGCACCGGCGCTGCCGGTGCATACGCCGCTGGCGTTCGTCGTCATCGCCGAGCTGATCGCCATCGCCATCGGTCTGCTGGCCGGCGTGCTACCCGCCCGCCGCGCCGCGCGGCTCGATCCGGTCGAGGCGCTGCGCGCCGAATAAAGTCACGGGGTGTTTACGGGGCACCGTCGCCGTATTCACAGCCTTCGCCGATGCCAAAACGCTGCATCCAGCCGCGCAGGAACACGCGCAGCCAGTAGATCGCCAGCACGAGCAGCGCCATCGGCCAGACGAGCGCCACGACGTCGTACCTCTCGCGCAGGAAGGTCTCGGCTTCCGCGCCGAGGGTGATCAACAGCATCGCCACGATGAGCGCGAGGACGACGCGCTGACGCGTGGAATTTGATGGGGTTCCGAACGTTTTCATGAAACAAGCGCTTCCAAAAAATGATAAAACTCTTTGCCGGCCAAGAACGAGACACCAGCCAGCAACTGCATGTTAGGCTTTGATGCCTTCCATACCCAAGTCGAACTGTTGCTAATATTCTGCAATTCATCGCACGAATCTTTGGTTGAACAAAATGGAAGAATGCCTCCACACCGCAAGCACGCGCATTGATTGCCAGGAGACGTCGGCCGGCGCGTTACCCGTTGAAGAACTGGCGCGCGCGATGCGCGGACAGCTGGCGGACTTTCTGCACCGGCTCGAAACCGGCGAATGGCCGCTGCTGCCCCTCGCAATGCCGGATGCGTGGGTGGCACAGGGCGGCGGGCACTTCCATCTGGCCGCGGAGCTGTTCATCCAGCTGGCTGGCTGGACGCATTTCGACTTCCCGCATGCCAGCGCGGATCTCAACCCTGGCGAAGCGCTCCTCCTGCCGCCCCGGCTGCTGCACGAGGAGCGGATCGGGCCGTCGGAAAGCGGCGAACCGTTCAGCAACCTGGTGATCTATGCCGAAGGCGGCGGGATACGTTGCCATCTCGCCTGCGAGACCGAGCCGGGCATCCCCGGAATCGCCCACCTTGAACTGCAGTACCACCCGAAGGCGCAGCGCATCCACGACTGGTTGATCGACGCCAGCCTTCTGAATCGCAGCGGGGTCGAGCCTGCACCGACGATGGAAGCGCGGCAAGCACGCGGCCTGATGGCTGCGGCTGTCGCCGCCATACTGGAAGTGCTCGATACGGCCGCGCCAGACACGAACGCGCCGGCCGAACCGTCGCTCGTCTCGCGCGTACGCGTCTTCGTGCAAAACCAGCTCGGCGACCATCAGCTCAGCGTGCGCCGTCTGGCCGAACAGGCACGCTGCACACCCGACTACCTCTCGAACGTGTTCAGCGTCGCCACCGGCGAACACCTGACCGCCTTCATCAACCGCCAGCGCATCGAGCGCGCGGCCCGCCTCCTGCGCGAGAGCACGCTGACGAGCAAGGAAATCGCCTGGGCCTGCGGCTTCGCGACGCAGACCTACTTCATCCGCACTTTTCGCGCGCGCATGGGCATGACGCCGAAGACGTGGCGAGGCGCCGCTGCGGGCGCCAAAGCCCGATCACAAGCAAGCCGTCCGGCGTAACATGCCTGACACCAAGGTTTTCCCTTGATCGTGCTAGAGTCTGGAAACCCTGTTCGTTGCCCGCCATCGCCCGGAAAGGATCTTCTCATGCGGACTTCGATTCTTCTGGCCGCCGTGCTGCTCGCCGCATCTGCCGCATCAGCCGCATCTGCCGCTACGGCAGCGCCCGATGCCGGCAGCCGGCTTGAGCGCATTCAGGCCAATCATTCGCTGCGCGTTTGCATCTGGCCTGATTACTACGGAATCACCTATCGCAACCCGAAGACGATGCAACTCTCCGGCATCGACATCGACATGGCCAACGAACTCGGGAAGGAGCTCGGCGCGCGCGTTGAGTTCGTCGACAGTTCCTTCGCGAAACTGATCGACGATCTCAACGGCGATCGCTGCGACGTCGCCATGTTCGCCATCGGTATCACACCGGCGCGCGCCGAAAAACTGAGTTTCTCGCCATCGCACCTGGCCAGCGACATCTACGCGATCGCCACGCGCACCAACCGGCGTATCAAGGACTGGAACGACATCGACACACCCGGCTCGGTCGTCGCCGTCGCGCGCGGCACGCTGCACGAGACGGTGATGAAGGACAAGCTGCGCAACGCGCAACTGCTCATTCTCGATACGCCCTTCGCCCGCGAGCAGGAAGTGCAGGCCGGCCGCGCCGACGTATTCATGACCGACTACCCGTACAGCCAGCGCTTTCTCGCCGGCAACGACTGGGCGCGGCTGATCACGCCGCCGGGGACGTACCACATCACACCGTATGGCTACGCCACGGCCAAGGGCGACGATGCCTGGCAAGCGCGCATCGATCGTTTTGTCACCGACATCAAGCGCGATGGTCGCCTCAGGGAAGCGGCCAGGCGACACAAACTCGAGCCCATCGTCAGCCCATGATGAAACGCGCGCAGCTCCTGCGCCTCCTTTTTCTCGCCATAACGCTGCTGCTCCTCGGCAGCATGCTGCTCATCTCGGCCTTCGGCCTGTGGCGGCTGCGTTCGGAAGCGATCACGAATGGCCTGGAGACCGCGGCGATGCATTCGCGCGGCTTCGAGGATCTGCTGACGCAAAGCCTGCGCCTGACGGCAATGATCACCGCCGCCAACCTCGAGAACGAGCGGCCGCGCAGCGACCCGGCACACGTCGCCGAGACTTTCGCCACCGTGCTGCACCACGCCCCTTTCCTGCGCTCGCTCTCCCTGCTCAACGAGGACGGGCGCGTTACGGCGAGTTCCAATCTCGCCAACATCGGCCTGACGGTTTCCACCGCGGCCTTCCTGCCGCCCACCGGCGACGAACTGGGCATCATGCGCGTCGGCGCCCCATGGGCCGGACGCGACCTTTTCCGGGGCCGCCCGAGCTCGCCGGACGCGCCTGTCGAGAGTGACGACCTCAACTTCGTTCCGCTGGTGCAAAAGGTGACGACGCTCGAAGGCACAGTCACCCTGCTCATCGCGCTCAACCCCGACTACTTCGTCAACCACTTCGCGCAAAAGCTCGACGCGGCCGAAGGCAGCGTGGACGTCCTGCGTTACGACGGCACCCTGCTCATGACGACGACTGCGAGTGGCAGGCCGGGTTCTCTGCAGAACGCCGTCGTGAGCGCATTCGATCTCGTTCAAACGGAGTTCGGCCAGTTCGAACAGGAGCCGGCAGGTTCCAGCACCTCAAAATCCACCGTCGCGCGCCCCGCCTTGACCGCCTTCCGCGCCTCGCGCCTGTACCCGGTCGTCGTCGTCACGCGCATCGACCGCGACTACGCCCTGCGTAACTGGAAGACGGCGTCGATCACGCTGGCCAGCGTCGCACTGCCGGTTCTTCTCGGTCTCACGCTGCTTTCCGTTGCTTACTACCGGCGCCAGATGCTCCAGGCGGCGCAGCGCGAAGAATCAGCGCGGCTCAAGGCGATCAACGCGACGGTCTTCGATTCGAGCACGGAAGCAACGCTGATCACCGGCGTCGACGAGGCGATCGTCTCGATCAATGCCGCTTTCACGCGCGTGACCGGCTATGCCGCAAACGACATCATCGGCCGCCACCTCGACGAACTGCTGGTGCCGGAAAGCCCGGGAGAGGCGAACGGTCAGTCGCAACAAGGCGGGGAAACGTCCCGCGCCGAGCCGCCGACGGTCGAAGTCCAACTGCGCTGCAAGGACGGTTCGCACCTCTGGATGGAGATCCTGTCGACGCCGGAGCGCGACGCCGCCGGACGCATCGTCGGCTACCGCCGAATCGGTCGCAACATCACTGAGCGCCGCGAGATGCAGGACCGGGTGCGCGAACTCGCCTTCCACGATCCGCTGACCGGCCTGCCGAATCGCCGCCTGCTGGGCGACCGCCTCGGCCTGGCGATGGCCCAGAGCAAGCGCAGCGGCACCTACGGCGCCGTACTCTTTCTCGACCTCGACAATTTCAAGCCGCTCAACGACCAGCACGGTCACGCGGCCGGAGACCAATTGCTCATCGAAGTCGCGCGAAGGTTGCACGGCTGCGTACGCGAGATCGACACCGTCGCGCGTTTCGGCGGCGACGAGTTCGTCGTCGTCCTCGGTGCGTTGCACGCGACACGCGACGAGTCGCTCGCGCTCGCGCGAAACGTCGCCGAGAAGGTCGGCACCGTCCTCGCGCGCCCGTACCACCTGAACGTGCGCCAGCACGACGGGACGGAACTCGCCGTCGAGCACACCTGCACTTCGAGCATTGGCGCCACGCTGTACTTCGACAACGAAGTCCGCCAGGAGGAAGTCCTGAAGCGCGCCGACTCGGCGATGTACCGCGCCAAGAAGGAAGGGCGCAACCGGATCTGTTTTGCCGGCGTTGACGCTGGCGAAGCGGCCCTCGCCGTCTGAAGCGGGAGACACGCCCATGTTCGCCATCTACGGAGTCAGCGGCCCGATCTTTCAGGGAACGCTCGAAGCGCTCAGCCGCATGCCGCCGATCGTACGCCGCAGCTCGGTGACGCCCGCTCGGCGGATTGCCGATGACGTAGTGATCGAATCGGCGACCGCCGGCAATGAACCCCAAGTCGCCAGCGGGAGTCGCAGCAACCAGGCCATCGCCGCCTATAAGGCCATGCTTCCGGAGAGTCTCGACCGTGGCCCGCTCTACCACGCCGACCAGATCATGACGGCGGAGGTCATCGCCGTGAGCGCGCGCGACGAAGTGGTCCTTGCCTGGCGCACGCTGACACGGCACCAGATTCACCAGACACCGGTGCTCGACGACAACGGGCGCCTCGTCGGACTGGTCAGCGAGCGGAACCTGCTGACCACGCTCAATGTCGACGCTGGTGAAGTCCGCGACGTCCTCGTCAAGCGGGTCGGTGACGTGATGACGACCCCTGTCGTCGCCGCCAACCCGTTGACCGACATCCGGCGCATTGCGCGCGTGATGCTCGACCGCGACGTCGACGGCGTGCCGATAGTCAACGAAACCGGCGTATTGCTCGGCTTCGTTTCCCGCAGCGACATCCTGCGGGCGGTGGTCACTGACCCGCCGCTCAGCATGTGGCGCTGATTTTCTTGCTGCATTCACTTTTTTCGGACCTGCCATGGCCAATGAATCTGTCGTGATCTACCACAACGCGCGTTGTTCAAAGTGTCGCTCGGCGTGCGACATCATCGCCGCGCTCGGCATCGAGGCCGAAGTCATCGAATACATGGAAACGCCGCCGGGCAAGGAAGAACTGCGCGAGTTGCTCGACAAGCTGGACATGCAGCCGGCCGAACTCGTGCGCCACGGCGAGGCGGTCTACAAGGAGAACTACGCCGGCAAAACGCTTACCGACGAAGAGTGGTTGGACGCGCTGGTCGCCCATCCTATCCTCATCGAGCGCCCGATCGTCGTGCGCGGCGACCGGGCCGTCATCGGCCGGCCGGCAGAGCGCGTGATGGAGTTCCTGAACGCGGAGGACTAGGCCGGACTGTCGGGACGCAGCCAGCGAAGCAGTTGCGCCCCGACCTCTGGATGATTCAACAACGCCATGTGGCTCGTCTGGTAGGCGATCCATTGCGCCGACTTCGGAAAATCAAGCCGGCGTTTCGCATCGCGGTGATGACCGAGCGCGCTGTGCAACGGGACGAGTCCGTCGCCGATCAGGCGGTCGGCAAGGAGGCTGCGTTTGGCGGCCGTCGTCGCGGCGATGGCGTAGCAGGCAACATCCTCCGGCAACGGCACATGCCGGCGGCTGTCCGGCTTGCGGTGAAAGCGGTTGCCGCCGAGCCAGTCCTCATCGACAACGCAGCCAAAGCGCAGATCGGTAATCCCGGCGCTGCGCAGTTGGCCGAGCCGGGCGAGCGGCGCGGTAAACGGCGTACTGCCGAGCAGGACATCAACGATGTTGCCGGCACGCTCCAGCGGCGCACCGTGGTGCGGCGTGCCGAGGAAGACGATGCTCCTGAGCCGTTTCGGCCAGGCCAATCCGTCTGCCTGCGCGTAGTGCGCCGCGCTGCGCATGACCAGGCCGCCCATGCTGTGCGCCAGCACGCTGATCTCTTCAATCGGCATCGGCCAGTGGACAAGCAGTTGTTCCAACTGCTGAGCCAGCTCGCGGCCGTTCTGCGAGACGTGCAGACCGGTGTTGTAGCGCAGGTAGATCGGCGTCAGCCCAAGTTCGCCGGCGAGCCGCTCGCCGTGATTGACATCTGACCCTTCGTACTGCGAGTCCCACTGCAGATCGTTGCGGCACAGACCATGAATCATCAGCAGGAGCTTGCCGGTGACTACCGGATTGTCTTGACGGGATGGCGAGCCTTGCCCGTTCAAGACTTCACCATGGTGGCGCAGGGTCATGTGGATGGCGAGCGGGTTGTTGTCCGCCTGCAGACGATCGCCCATCACGCCGTTGAGCACAGCCAGGACGGCTTCGCGCTGCGGTGACTCGGCATTGGCGTTCCCGGGAGCATCGAGTGCTCTTTCGAGCCGGAGGAGAGAAGCTTCGACACCTACGCTGAGCGCTTGCGTCAAACCGCGGATGCTCTTGTAGACGAGGCCGGTGACGCCCCCCGTCTGCCCCGGCTGCGCGCCGCGAAAGCCGAGACGGTCCCAGACCGACTGATGGACACCTTCGACGATGCGGCTGACGCCACGCGTCGCCTGCGCAGCCAGGCGCGCTGCGCCACGGACATCGGACACGCGCAGATGCTTTGAGACATTACGCTGCGCGGCTTTGCTCATACCCCATCCTTTCGCCCCCCAGGCGGATCGCCACGGTTTGACGGTGCGCCCTTCCTTGGACCCGGAAGGGACGCACCTCGGACGAATGCGGATTTGCTACGGCGCCGCTAGATTCGGAAGCGTGCAACCAGTTGCTCCATGGCGTGCGCCGTCTGTGTCAGGCTATCGGCGGCATTCGACGTCTGCTTGGCGATCGCTGTCGCCTCTTCGGCCTGCGCGGCAACGTCCTCGACCTTCTTCGCCACATCGTTCGACGCCGAGGCCTGCTCGCGCAACGCCTCGTCCACGGCGGCGACGAGTTGCGAGACCTTCTTCGCCATGTCCTGCAGGCCGCCGATGGTCTCACCCGCCTGACGGGCATTCGTGACGCCCTCGTCAACCATCTTCACGCCGTTTCCGACCTGCGCCACCACTTCGCGCGTCGACACCTGGATGGCATCGACCATCTTGCCGATCTCGCCGGTCGATACCGCGGTCCGCTCGGAGAGCTTGCGCACCTCGTCGGCGACCACGGCGAAGCCGCGGCCCTGCTCGCCCGCCCGCGCCGCCTCGATCGCGGCGTTGAGCGCCAGCAGATTGGTCTGGTCGGCAATATCCTTGATGACGCTGACGATGTTGGAGATCTTTTCCGACTCGCCTTCGAGTTTGGCGATCTGGTCCGCCGAACTGCGCACGACATTGGCGACTTCGCCGATGCGCTCGACCAGCTGGTCAATCTGGTCGTGCCCCTCCTTCGCCATGCGGTCCGAGTCGAGGGCGAAGTGCGCCGCTTCACTCGTGTTGTCGGAGACATGGTTGATCGACACCGTCACCTCTTCCACATTGGCGGCAATGGCCGAGGCGACCGAACTCTGAACATGCGCCGATTCGTCCATCTGGCGAACCGACTCGTTGAGGTGGCCCGAACACTCCAGCAGCGCCTGGGAACTCGCCTGTGTTTCCTGCAACGCACTGCGCAGCGCCTTCTGCATCTCGGTCATCGCCGCGATCAGCTTGCCGATTTCATCCTGGCTCGCCGCAGGCATCCGCCCGGTGAGGTCACCACCGGCGATCACCTGCGCCGCCGCGACGCTGTCGGACAGGCGCCGGCTCAGACTGCGCGCCAGCAGGAAGGTGGCGATGAGGGCAATGACGACGCCGGCGACGAGCGCCGAAAGGCCGCCGCGCAGAGCTGCGCTTTCTCCGTGCGCCGCGTCGGCCGAGGCCGCTTCGGCCCCCGCACGGTTGATCTTCAGCAGCGCATCGGTCGCGTCGCGTACGGCGTCGGCCGCCTTCACCCAGCTCGATCTGCGCATTTCATGTGCATCGAAAATCTGGCCTTCGTTCATTTTTGCGATCGCGTCGCTGACGGTCGCGCGGTACGCGTCAACGGTCTTTACAAGCTCGTCGTAAACTTTCCTTTCCTCGTCGCTCGAGATCAGCGGTTCGTACTTCTTGAGGGCTTCGTGCAACGACGCATCTAGGCTCGCCAGCGACTTGCCGATCTTCGCACGCCCTTCCTCCTCGGGTTCCAGCATGTACTCAAGGCTGCGCACACGGTAGCGCAGGCGCAACTGGCTGATTTCTCCAGCCTGCTGGATGGAGGGCAGCCAGTTCGCGGTGATTTCGCGCGTATCGGCGCCAACAAGGCGAAGCTGATAGAGGCAGAAGAGAATCGCCGCGATCAGCACGCCACCGCTCACGAGGAAGTTGATGATCAGTTTTCCGCGCAAACTGATGTCATTGAATCTGGGCATGGGTCGCTCCTTGTAGGTTTGATGATTCGCTCTGTATTTCGGCGCCAAACTCGATTCCAGCATAGAACACCGGTAGTCGGGCAACAATGATCGCGCAGCACTCAGACGCGATTTGTAACAATGTGTTCCTGGCGCGGACACCTTGCGATGAATTCCGTCGCACCGGACAATCACGCCTTCGCAACTCGACACAGGAACGGACCATGACCGGCGGAGGATGGAGCTGCCCCCACGAAGTCAACGGATTGTGCAGCAAGATCAACAACCTGCCCTGCGATCCGGGCATGAAGGGCTGCGAGCTGTACGGGCGCTACGCGTTTTTCGACGGCAGCAAGAACACCCGTCTGCTGCAAAAGCGGGCGCGCGCAGCCGACGCCGCAGAGCAAGAAGCGCCTGAAGAAGACTGATTCCCGAAGACAGCCCATGCCCCGACACCTTGCCGCATCGTTTATTCTCGCCGTCGCCCTCGCATTGCCGCTGACGGCTTTTGCGCTGCCAAGAGAGTCCGCCGTGCCCGGTGGCATCGCCTTGGTCCGCCTCGGCAAAGCGGTGCCGGGAGAGGCAACGCCACGCGCTTGGCTTGGCGAACAACCGGTGTGGGTCAGCGCCGAGGGGGGGCAATGGACCGCCGTCGTCGGGTTGGCGCTAGACCTGCCGCCAGGATCGCACCAGCTGCGCATCGACGCCGTCGAGCAGCAGCGACAGGTCGACTTCGTCGTGCGGCCCAAGAACTATCCAGCACAACACATCCGCTTGAAGGATTCGAGCAAGGTGACCTTGTCACCGGCCGACGAGGCGCGCGCCGTGGCGGAAATTGCCGAGATCCAGTTATTCAAGCGGCACTGGCGCAGCGTCGGCGCTGAAGACGCGGTCGAGGCGCAATTCGTGCAACCTGCCGCCGGCCGGCTCGCCAGCCGCTTCGGCCTGCGTCGCTTTTTCAACGGCGAGGCACGCGCGCCGCACGCCGGGCTCGACGTCGCCATTCCGCGCGGCACGCCGGTCAAGTCAACGGCACGCGGAACCGTGCTGGCGGTTGATGACTATTTCTTCAACGGAAAGACGGTGTTCGTTGACCACGGCAACGGCTTGATCAGCATGGTTTGTCACCTCGACCGCATCGATGTGCAGGCCGGGGATCCGGTCAGTCAGGGACAGCGCATCGGTCTCTCCGGTATGACCGGCCGCGCCAGCGGCCCGCATCTGCACTGGAGCATGGTGCTCAACGGAGTGATGGTCGACCCGGCGCTGTTCATCGAGCGCGCGCCGTAGCCGCGACGCGGTTCAGAGCAACTTCAGAAAGATTCGTCGCCACTCAGGAAACGCCACTGCCCGAGAGGCAGATCGCCGAGCAGCACCTTGCCGATGCGCACGCGCTTCAAGCCGACGACGCGCAGCCCGACCAGTTCGCACATACGGCGGATCTGTCGTTTGCGGCCTTCACGCAGGACAAAGCGCAGCTGGTCCTCGTTCAGCCATTCGACCTTCGCCGGCTTGAGCTGGTGGCCATCGAGGCTGAGGCCGTGATTGAGCAACACCAAGCCCTTCGCGTCGAGCTTGCCTTCGACACGAACCAGGTACTCCTTGTCGACCGTCGAATCCTCGCCGATCAGCCGGCGTGCGACGCGCCCGTCCTGGGTCAGGACCAAGAGGCCGGTCGAATCGATGTCCAGCCGACCAGCCGGCGCAAGACCCTTGAGATACATCGGATGGAAAGCCGGCGTATCCGGCGTCTTGTACTGGTTCTCCGGCTGCACCAGGGTGACGGCCGGCTTGAAGCCCGGTTCCGGCTGACCCGAAACGTAGCCGACCGGCTTGTGCAGCAGGATCGTCATTTGCTGCCGCTGCGCGGCCTGGGCACCTTTATCCAGCCGGATACGAGCCGACGGATCGGCGCGCGTGCCGAGTTCGGTCACGCGCTCACCGTCAACGAAGACCCAGCCGCGTTCGATGAAACTGTCGGCCTCGCGCCGCGAACACAGGCCGCGCTCGGCCATCAGCTTGGAGATGCGCACACCGCTTTGCGGCGCCTTGTCTGCATCGGCCAACTTCGGCTGACGCTGGACGGCACCCGCGGACTTGGGAACAACGGGCGCCCGAGACGGCGTGCCGCGCGGTTTTTCCTGCGCGACGATCCTGACGCGCGGCTTGCCACCCTCGGCCGATTCCGTCGACTTTGCCTGAAAGGCATAACCGCCGGCGTGCTTCGAAGTGCTGGCGTTGCCGCTTGTTCTGGCCGGTGCCGCCTTGGGCGAGGCAGTTGCCTCTACCGCGGCCTTCTTGATCGTGCGGATCTTCGGCGCACCGCCGCGCACCGGCTTGCGAGCGGCGTCCTGCGACGTTTCGCTCCCGGGCTTGGCGGGCAAACCCAGGGTCTTGCGGGGCGAATCAGACATCAGTCAGTAACTGCCTTCGGTCAAAGGATTTCGAGCAGTTCGACTTCGAACACCAGCGTCGCATTCGGCGGGATCACGCCACCGGCACCGCGTGCGCCGTAGCCCAGATGCGGCGGAATGGTCAGCTTGCGCACACCGCCGACGCGCATGCCCTGCACGCCCTCGTCCCAGCCGGCGATCACGTTGCGTCGGCCGAGCGGGAATTCAAAGGGCTCGTCGCGATCCTTGCTGGAATCGAACTTGCTGCCGTTGGTCAGCCAGCCGGTGTAATGAACGCTCACGAATTGCCCCGTGTGGGCGGTATCGCCTTCACCGAGCTTGATTTCTTCAATCTGTAATCCGGATTCCGTGGTTGTGATCGACATCGCCGTTCCCCTCATTAATGGAAACCCGGAGTGTAGACCAGCCCGGCCATTGGGGCCAATTCCGCGCGTGCGATGCGCTCACGCAGACAGGGGCTTTCGGCTACACTTGAACGATAAAACCACCGGGAGAGGCCAAATGGATATTCGCACGATCATCGCCCCCACCATCAACGACCGCGACGGTCTGGAAGAGTTTTTCGAAGCCCTGATCGACCAGACGCCGAATATCGAACGCGACATTGCCAAGCTGAAGAGTGCACCCGAAGACCGCGAAGTGATCAGCAGCCTCTTCCGCGCGGTGCATAACATCAAGGGCGATGCGACGCTGTGCAAGGTCGAAATGGCGACCACCTTGGTGCATCCGATCGAGACGGTACTGGCCCGCTTCCGCAATAGCGAGATCGCCTTCACCGAGATCCTGGCCGAAGCCATCCTGTTGGCCATTGACCGCCTGGAACTGGCCGTCGAAGGGCTGCTCACCAACAAGTCGCTCGACAGCCTGCGCCTGCTGCCGCTGCTCCAGGGGCTGGAGAAGATGGCGATCGCGGCCGCTCCGGACATGGACGACGCGGCAGGCGAGATGATCGAGACGGTGACGGGGTTCAGGCCGGCGGCCGCATCAGCCCTTTTCCGTGGGCGCAGTTCATCGATTTCCAGCCGCTCGAAGTCGCAGGAAGCCGACGATCTGCGCTTCTTCCGCACGCTCGCCAACCAGCTCGAAGCGCGCTCGCCGCTGTTCAAGGGGCGGACCACGCGCCTCTTGCGCCTGGCGACCGAGACCAATCAGTTGCGCAACAAGCCGGTCGATCCGATGCAACTGGAAGCGGCCATCTACATGCACGACATCGGCATGATGTTCCTGCCGGAGCCGGTCTGGCTCAAGGTCGAACGCATGACCGATGAGGAAAAGCAGATCATGCGCGCGCACCCGGACTACGCGGCCGGCATCCTTGCGCGCATGGACGGTTGGGGGCCGGCGGCGGAAATGGCCGCGCAACACCACGAGATGCCTGACGGCCAAGGCTATCCGAACAGCCTGAAGCTGAAGCAGATTTGCGACGGCGCCAAGATCCTGGCGATCGTCGATGCCTTCGAGGCGGTCATGCTCAAGCACATCAATCGCGGCCGCAACCGCTCGGTGCTGCGCGCGATCGCCGAAATCAACGCCTGCGACAACCAGTTCGCGCCGGAATGGATCGAGCCCTTCAACCAGGTGATACACAAGACTCTTGAAGCATGACGAACAACTTATTGACGCCCGCCAACCCTTCGGAAACAAACACCTTCGCATCGCCGCCTGACAGTGCCGACTTCGAACGACGCTTCGGCGGCGTCCGCCGCCTCTACGGCGCCGACGCACTCGAACGCTTCAAGGCCGCGCACGTCTGCGTAGTCGGCATCGGCGGCGTCGGTTCCTGGGCGGCCGAGGCGCTGGCGCGTTCGGCGGTCGGCCGCATCACCCTGATCGATCTCGACATGGTCGCCGAGTCGAACGTGAACCGGCAGATCCACGCGCTCGGCGACGAGTTCGGCAAAGCCAAGACGCGCGCCATGGCCGAACGCATCCTGGCCATCAATCCGGCGTGCATGATCGAGGAGATCGAAGACTTCGTGACGCCGGACAATCTCGATGACGTTCTCGGCCGCGGTTTCGACTTGGTCATCGACGCGATCGACCAGGTGCGGACCAAGGCGGCGATGATCGCCTGGTGCAAGCGTCATGCAGTACCGATCGTCACCGCGGGCGGCGCCGGCGGGCAGATCGATCCGACGCGCATCGAGGTCGCCGATCTCGCCCACACCATCCAGGACCCGTTGCTCTCGAAAGTACGCTCGACCCTGCGCAAAGAGTACCCCAACGAAGGCTTCACGCGCGACCTGAAAAAGAAGTTCGGCATCCCGGCCGTGTTCTCAAGCGAACCCTTGCGCTACCCCGAGAACGGCGCCTCCTGTGACGAACCACCGACATTGGCCGGACTCAATTGCGCCGGTTACGGCTCGTCGGTCTGCGTCACGGCGCCGTTCGGCCTGTTTGCGGCAAGCGTTGCATTGCGCCAGCTTGCCGGTCTCTGACGAACTCAGCGCAAGAGCAGGACGACGGAAGCAAACCAGGCGCAGAACGCCCCGAGCAGGTGGAAGTCCTGCAGCAGCGCCGCTGACGGATCGCCCCCGCCACCGCGCCGGTGCAGAAGATAGAGGTAGCGGAAAATCCCGTAGATGACGAAGGGCACGGTGTAGATCAGATCGCCGGTGCCGTGCATGGCGACCGTCTCGGCACTCACGGTATACAGGCTGTAGCCGATGATCGCGCCGCCGGCGCAGATACCGGTCAGCTCGTCGAGCAGGGTCGGATCGTAGTCGTCAAGCACCTTGCGGTGGCTGCCGCCGTGGCCGACCAGCGCGTTCAGTTCGGCGCGCCGCTTGGCGAAGCCGAGGAACAAGGTCAGCATCAGCCCGCACAGGAGCAGCCAGTGCGACGGCGCGATGCCGACGCCGAGCGTGCCGGCGAGGATGCGCAGCATGAAGCCGCTGGCGATGATGAACACGTCGAGCAGGACGATGTGCTTGAGGCGCAGCGAATACGCCACGTTGAGCAGGACGTACGCCGAGACGATGGCGAGTACGGTCAGCGAGGCGGCAGCTGCACAGGCTAGCGCGGCGAGCAGGCAGGCACCGGCGAGCAACAGCGCCTGTGCAGGACCGACCGCCCCCGAAGCGAGCGGCCGCTTGCACTTTTCCGGATGCTGGCGGTCGCGCTCGCGGTCGGCCATATCGTTGAGGACGTAGATCGACGACGCGGCCAGCGAAAAGGCAACTGCCGCGAGCAGCACCTGCTGCACGACCGGACCGTTGTTCCACACGTGCCCGAACAGCAGGCCGACGAAAACGAAGCCACTCTTGATCCACTGGTGCGGGCGCAGGAGCTTGAGGAGGAGTGTCAGCTGGTTCATCGTTCGTCCGGGAAGTATCGCTCGCAGAACTCGCAGCCGCGTTGCGGCAACCACGCTGGGATCCGGTAATAGCGGTCACGGACGCTCTTGAGCACCTTGTCATGATAGACGGCGTAGTTGAATCCCTGGCCGAGAACGACGTCGAAGCGGGCGCCGTGCAAGTCAAAGGTTCGGGACTCGACACGGGCGAAATACGGCGCAAATTCCGCTAGATCCGGCGCCCGCTTGGCGCCCTTTTGCAGGATCAGCACGTTACGCCCGTCCTGCGCGCGCCAGTCGGTCAGGAAGTCGTCCTGGCGGGCGTGAAACGACCCGCCGCCGAACACGGCGAACGGCCGATCGGCGTTGTAGGCGAGCGTCGCGGAAGACGAGTAGCTACCAGTGGCGAACAGGTAGTCCGCGGCGTACGGCTCAAGTTGCGCGATCACCTCATCGGCGCGCACGGTCATCACGATGCCGTCGTAGAGCTTGTTGCTGCGCCAAAGCTGCATCGGCAGCACGCTGATGAGAATGACGATCAGCACGTGCACACCGGCAAATACCGCCGACCAGCGCAGCAGCCGCTGCAAGGTATCGCGCGGTACGGCGATCGCCGCCAGGACGGCGATCAGCGGAATGAAGGAAACGAGCCAGTGCAGGCCGATCGAGCGCCACAGCGACATCAGGCCCAGAAGGCCGAGCGGAATCGCCATCAGCCAGAAGACCGCGCCGGCCGCCGCCGAGTCGCGCAGCGCCAGACGCACGCCGCCACGCTGCCTGAACAACGCCAACAGTACCCACGGCGTCGCAAGGTAGAAGATCGATAGTACGTAGAGCGCCGGATTCGTGACGGAGAAACCCGAATCCGTATTGCGATTCAGAAAGTTGAAAAGGACGTTGACCCAACAGTGGCCGCTGTTCCACCACAGGTTGTAAATCGGCGCCGGAAGCGCTGCGAGCAGGAGGAAGACAAACCCGCCCCAGCGCCCGCGATCGCGGCGAATGAAGAGCACGTGCGCCAGGTAGGCGATACCAAGCAAGGCGGCGAAATACTTGCCGAGAAAGGCCATGCCCAGCAACAGTCCAGCCAATGCGTGCCAGGCCAGCGCTCGCCGCGCGTAGCCGGCGGAGCGCAGGGCCGCGATGTAGGCGAGCACCGACAGCATCGAAAACAGGATGACCGGCGTATCGGTGGTGATCAGGACGTTCCAGACATTGGCCGGTTGCAACAGCACGAGCGCAGCGGCGCCGCGTGCCCGGTCGGCACCGTGCGGGCGCACCAGCCACCAGGCGCACGCGGCGAGAACGAGCGGCAGCAGCAACACTGGCAGGCGTAGCAGCCATTCGGCGCGCCCGACGGCGAGGAGGCCGGACAGCCACCAGCCGACCATCGGCGGATGGTCGTAGTACCCGCCTGCCGGATGTTCGCCCCAGAGCACGAAATACGCTTCGTCGCCGGTCATCGGCAAGACGACCGAGAACCACAGGCGAAAGACGACGAGCGCCAGCAACCAAACCCAGGGTGCGCGCGCCAACCCGGGCAGTCTCAACATGGCTGGCATGACAGAACGGAGAGCATCGTGGTGGACGAATCGGCGCTTGGCAACGTTATTGCGTTGCCTTGTGCAGACGACGCTCGCGCACACCCTTGGCCAGCGTTTCCAGGACCGTCAGCGAGTCATCCCAACCGATACAGGCATCGGTGATGCTCTTGCCGTACTCGAGCGGTTTTTCCGGCGTCAGGTTCTGCCGGCCCTCGACGAGGTGCGACTCGACCATGACGCCGAAGATCCGATCTTCGCCTTGCGCAAGTTGGTTGGCGACATCCTCCGCCACCTTGAGCTGCAGCTTAAATTCCTTGTTGCTGTTGGCATGCGAAAAATCGACCATGACGCGCGACGCAAGCGCCGCCGCCGAGATTTCCTTGGCTGCCGCGTCGACGTGCGCTGCATCGTAGTTGGGCTCCTTGCCGCCGCGCAGGATAACGTGACAATCCTCGTTACCCGTCGTCGACACGATCGCCGAGTGGCCGCCTTTGGTCACCGAGAGGAAATGGTGCGGCGACTGCGCGGCGCGGATCGCATCGATGGCGATGCGCACGTTGCCGTCGGTACCGTTCTTGAAGCCGACAGGACACGACAAACCGGAAGCCAGTTCGCGATGCACCTGCGATTCGGTCGTGCGCGCGCCGATGGCGCCCCAGGCGATCAGGTCGGCCGTGTATTGCGGCGTAATCGTGTCGAGAAACTCGGTCGCGCACGGCAGGCCCAGCTCGTTGATTTCGAGCAACAGGCCGCGCGCCAGGCGCAGTCCTTCGTTGATGCGAAAGCTGTTGTCGAGACGCGGGTCGTTGATCAGCCCTTTCCAGCCAACCGTCGTGCGCGGCTTCTCGAAGTAGACGCGCATGACGATCAGGAGATCCTTCTCGAAGCGCGGCACCTCGGCCTGCAACTTGCGCGCGTATTCCATCGCCTGCTCGACGTCGTGGATCGAACACGGCCCGATGATGACCAGCAGGCGATCATCCGCACCGTGCAGGATGCGGTGGATCGCCTGACGCGCGCTATGCGTCGTCTGCGCCGCCTGAACACCGACCGGAAACTCGCGAAACACGTGCGACGGCGGCACCAGTTCCTTGATTTCCTTGATACGCAGGTCGTCGGTGTTCGGTTTGCTGATCAGGTTCATTGAGCTTCCTTGGTTCCAGTTTCAAAAAAAGAGAAGGGGCACGATTTTACTCGATGCCCCAGACGACGCCCTGACGCGGAGGCTAGTCGGTGCCGCCCACCGTCAGCCCGTCGATACGCAAGGTCGGCTGGCCGACGCCGACCGGGACGCTCTGGCCGTCCTTGCCGCAGGTACCGACCCCGGGGTCGAGGCGCATGTCGTTGCCGATCATCGACACCTGGTTCATCGCGTCCGGCCCGTTGCCGATCAGCGTCGCGCCCTTGACCGGCGTCGTCACCTTGCCGTCCTCGATCAGGTAGGCCTCGGACATCGAGAAGACGAACTTGCCGTTGGTGATATCCACTTGGCCGCCGCCGAAGTTGACCGCGTAGATGCCCTTCTTCACCGACCTGATGATCTCGTCGACGCTCTTGTCGCCGGCCAGCATCGTCGTGTTGGTCATGCGCGGCAGAGGCAGGTGGGCGAAGGACTCGCGCCGGCCGTTGCCGGTCGGATCCACGCCCATCAGGCGGGCGTTGAGGCTGTCCTGCATGTAGCCCTTGAGGATACCGTCCTCGATCAACACGGTACGCTGTGTCGGGTTGCCTTCGTCGTCGATGTTGAGCGAGCCGCGCCTGTCGGGAATCGTGCCGTCGTCGATGACCGTCACCCCCTTGGCCGCGACGCGCGTACCGACGCGGCCGGAGAAGGTTGAACTACCCTTGCGGTTGAAATCGCCTTCAAGCCCGTGCCCGACGGCCTCGTGCAACAGGATGCCGGGCCAGCCGGAACCGAGCACGACGGTCATCGTGCCGGCCGGTGCGGGTTTGGCATCGAGATTGACCACCGCCTGATGCACGGCTTCATGCGCATAGCGGCGCAGTACGTCGTCGGTGAAGAAGCCGTAATCCGTCCGCCCGCCACCTCCGGACGAACCCTGTTCGCGCTTGCCGCCTTCGCCTTCGACGAAGACGGTGATCGAGACGCGTACCAGCGGCCGGATATCGGCCGCCAGTCGACCATCGCTACCGGCAATGAGGACGACCTCGTACTCGCCGGCGATGTGCGCCATGACCTGCGTGACACGCGGATCTTCGGCGCGCGCGTAGGCTTCGAGCCGTTCAAGCAGCTTCACCTTGGCCGTCGCATCGAGCGAAGCCAGCGGATCGTGCGGCACGTAGAGCGCGTGGCCGACCATGTTGCGCGTCGCCGGCACCTTGGTCTTCCGCTTCTGCCCGGCCGCCGCGATGGCGCGCACGGCGGAGGCGGCGTCACCCAGCGCCAGCGAGCTGATGTCGTCCGAGTAGGCGAAGGCCGTTTTCTCTCCGGAGATGGCGCGCGCACCAAAACCCTCGTCGATGTTGAAGCTGCCCGACTTGACGATCCCTTCCTCCAGGCTCCACGCCTCGGAGCGGCTGTACTGGAAGTACAGGTCGGCGTAGTCGACGTCGTGCGTCATGATCGACCCGAACACCTTGTTCAGATCGGCCACATCGAGGCCGTAAGGCGTCAACAAGGTCTTTTGCGCCTGCACGAGCAGGGATTGGGCTTTAGCGGTCATTGGTTTTCCCGTTTTTCAACATTTCTACAAAACTACATTACCCGATGCTTCAACGCCGGCAAGCTGGCGCGGATATCGGCGATACGTGCGTGATCGACGTCGCCGATCACGATGCCTGGCCCCTTGGGCAGGCGATCGAGGATGATGCCCCAGGGGTCGATCAACATGCTGTTGCCGTGGGTTTCGCGGCCGTTTTCGTGCTTGCCTCCTTGTGCGACAGCCAGCACGTAGCACTGGTTCTCGATGGCACGCGCGCGCAGGAGGATTTCCCAGTGCGCACGCCCGGTTGTTTCGGTGAAGGCGGCCGGGATGATCTGCAGATCGACGGCACCTTGGGCGCGGTACAGTTCCGGGAAGCGGATGTCGTAGCAAATTGAGACACCGACACGCCCGAACGGCGCGTCGAATACCACCGGCTGTGAACCGGCTTCGATCGTCGCGCTCTCGTTGTAGCGCTCGGCGTCCTTCTGGAAACCGAACAGGTGGATCTTGTCGTAGCGCGCGACACGCTCGCCCTGCGGGTCGAACACCAGGCAGGAATTGAGCACCTTGCCGGCCTCGGTCGAGACGAGTGGCAGCGAGCCGCCAACGAGCCAGATGCCATGCTGGCGCGCCGTCGCAGCGAGAAAGTCCTGGATCGCGCCCTGTCCTTCGACTTCACGCGCGTCGAATTTGTCGGCGTCCGACATGCCCATGATCGGAAAGTACTCGGGCAAAGCGACGAGCTGCGCGCCCTGCGCCACCGCCTGCGCGACAAGGCTCGCGGCCGTCTTCAGGTTTTCCTCGACGCGCGGCGTCGACACCATCTGCACCGCTGCGACGCGGACACTGCCGCAGCCGGATGTGGATTCACTTTCTGGCCGGTTCATTGCCTGCTCCTTCCTCCTTCGCGCCGCTCACTGCGGGCGGCGGCTGGCCCGTTGCCGGGTCATTGCGGGAAACCTTGTCGACCTTGGGATCGTCCCAGGTGCCGGTGACCAGGTATTCGAAGCCGAAGATCTGGTTGAGCGGATTCTGCAGTACCTTGTGCGCTACCCAGGTCGCGACACCCGCGACGGGATTGACAAGGCCGATGCCGAGCGCTGCCGTGCCACCCATTTCCGGCTGTACGGCGACATTGAGGCGCTGCGTCTCCTTCTCGAGATCGACCTCGCCTCGCATCACCACACGCGCCGACGGGCCGTCGATCTGAAGGCGTTCGGTCCGCATTACACCGTCCTTGACCGAGAGCTTGCTGGCAATGCTGTCAAAGGCGAAACCGGAGCTGAAGACATCGCGAAAATCGAGCGAGATGCGACGCGGCAAGCCTTGCAGACTGATCAGACCGAGCAGTTTGCCCGCCGCGCCGGGGTCGAGTTTGAGGAACTGCCCCTTGGCCGCTTCGAGATGCATCTCGCCCCCCAACGACTTGTAGTCGAGATCGGCGGGCGAGTTGTTCCAGCTGAGCGTCCCCTCAAGCTTGGCGGTCCCGCCGCGCACCGTACCGGGATAGCCGACACGCTCGAGCAGCTTGCCGACGTCGCTGCTGTTTATCGCGAAATCAAGCGCGGTCCGGCTCTTGCCGCCGCCGACCTGCCATTGCCCGCTGCCGGCCAGTTCGCCGTCGGGATTGCTCATCTTCACCTGACTCAGCCGCCAGGTACCGGCTTCGTTCAGCGCGTTCAGCTCGAGGCGGCCGAACTTCCTGGCGCCGAGGGCGAAGTCGTCGGCGATGACGTCGAGCGCCGGTAGTTCCTTCAGTTCGTCCACATCCTTGTGCGTCAGCGACGCGATCGTCGGGTCTGACGGTTCAAGCCACAGTTTCTTCAGCCGCGCCGTCAGCTTGCCCCGGCCGGTCCCGTCCCAGAGTAAATCGCCGCTTGCCTGGGGCGAACTGAAATACATCCTCAGCTGATCCGGCGAGACGGGCACGACCGCCAGGTCAAAATCCTTGAAGTGCCGGCCAAAGATGGCCAGTTCGCCCGTCCGCAGGCTGATCGAGCCAGGCATCGAAGATGGTGAAGCGGCGCCCGGCGCAGCTTCTTCCGTCTTGAACACCTGCCGCCAGGCGTCCAGGTCGAGCTGCTTAAGCGTCACCCCGACGGCGACCCCTTTTTCCGGCAACTGCAAGGGCCGGCCGACCGTGATCGCGCCGCGCTCGGTGACGAAGCCGCCGTCCTGATTCCGCCGGATCAACTGCAACGAAAGCAGACCGTCGCCTTCGCCCAAGGTGAGCGTCAACTGATCGCGCGCCGGCACGCTCGCAGGTTTGCCCTTGACGGGCGTCGGCGCTGGCAGGAGCTTCTTCTCGAAACGCAAGGGTAACGTCGTACTCGCCGCCTTCGCCAACGGCGCGGGTAAGGACGACTCGAGTCCGACGAGCGTCGATTCGACAACCAGATCGGCGTCGCGCTTGTTGATCAGCACCTCGCCGCGATACGACGCGAAGCCCGAAAGCCGGTCGATCAACGGCGACTTCACCTGCTTGCGCAATTGCTCGATGTTGGCTGTGCCGCTGGCATCGATCAGGACACGGCCATTCTTCTGCGTCCCCCCCTTGATCTTGACCGGCCCGCCGAACAACACGCCGCTGATCTCCGGCACACGCAGATCGTTGCTCGAGAACTTCAGACTGCCGTTAACCTGCTGGATCGGCGGCAGGGCCGAGTCGACCGTCACTTCGTTGTTCTTGAACGAATAGGTCCCCTCGACCTTCGATTCGCCGAGCTTCTTCTCATCGAGCGGGATGAACAAATCCAGGTCGAGGTGCCCGTTGCCGCTGGCGCGCATGTTTTCGGTAAAACGGTCGATACGCTCGGCGACCGGACTTTGCTCGATGAACTTGAGGAACTCGGACGTGGGTCCTTCCGCGCGCCCCTTGACCAGGAGCGTCGAGATCGGCTTGTCAAAGTCGGGAATTTCGGCGCGCGTGTTGCTGAGCTTCGCGCCAAGCAAAGTCCCGCGCTGCGCCTCGACGATCATGCCGTTGCCTTCAAAGCGCAGATCGCCGTCGATGCCGTCAATGCGCGGCCAGCCCTTGCCGTAGTCGAGCACGACGTCGCGCGCCTTGACGGTCACGAGAAACTCGCCCTTCTGCTTGTCGAGGAAAGGGAAATCATTGAGATCGCCACGCAACGTCAGTTTGGCGTCGTTCGACGTTCCGGCCAGCAGCGAGTCGCGCAACCACTGGCGAGCCCCCTCGCCCACCTCATGCGGCATGTAGCGCCAGACGGCGCGGGCGTCGGCGCGCGACAAGGCGGCTTTCAGGTCGATCACGCCGGGACCGTTGCCCGTGTTGCGATACTTGCCCTTGGCCGTCCCGGCCGCCTCCGGGCCGGCGAACTCGGCGCGCAGCAACTCGACGTCGAGCGTGCCTCTTGCGTTGCCTTCTTTCGCACCTTTGTCGACTTTCCAGCGAACATCGGCGTTCAGCGAGTCGAGATCGATCAAGGATACGGGGAATACGCCAGGCAGATCGAGCATCGACTTGTGCGACTCCAGGCGGACACGCCCCCCCGCCTCGCTTGCCTCGACCGAACCGGAAAGCCCCGAGAAACCGGGGAAATAGCCCTGGGCCTTGAGCGCCATCTGCTCGAAAGCCGCCTTGAACGAGTATGTTTGCAGTGCATCGGCGCTCCCAGTCCACTTTGCCGTCGCCATGCTCACCCGACCGCGGGGCGCGTACTCCGCAAGCAGTTGACGTGTCCGTGCATCGAGCGGCAGATGCCGGGCCAGCTGCGCCAGCGCACCGATGTCCAGTCTACTGACGCTCGCATTCCCGGCACCACCTGCAGCCTTGGCCTGAGGTTGCCAGTCGACGTGAAAATCGATCGGCTCGATGCGGGTCGCCGGAGCTGCTGGATCGGTGGCGCGGGTCGCGAGTTCGACCTGCTTGCCGTTGATCACGACGCCTTTTCCCGCAAGTTGAACGCTGATTCGCCCGGACATGTGTTCGAGTTCGAGCGGCGGCAGATCAGCGGCCAGGCGCAGAACGACGTCCTGGAGCGAAACGTCGCTTGTGACCGCACTCAGTTTGCCGTCGGCGAGCTCAACCCAGGTACGGAACGCGCCGCGGCCGTGCGGTAGCGCGACGGGATAATCGACCCACTGCTTCCAGACCGACAGGTCCGCCGACTCGATTTCGGCAAAGAGCTTCCCCGACCACGTCGCCGGACGCTCGACGCTGCGCCCGCGCAGATCGCCGCGCACATCGATGCGCGATGCGGCTTCGCCGGGCGGTAGTGCGGTCAGTCCAAAGCGGTGCTGCCGTCCATCGTTGTCGAGCGCGAAGTCCAACTCTTCCAGGATGAGCGGCGCTGCGGCGCGCACCTCATCCTCCCAGACCAGCGTCGCACCCAGAATGCGAATACGGCGCTGATCGAGTATCCAGTCCGCGATGTTGCCGCCCCCGTCAGTCTGGCCGACCGGAATCCCGGCGACGAGGTACTGCCCGGACGAGTCGCGCCGAATGTTGAGTGTCGGCTCGTCGATGCGCAGGAGGCGCAGTTGGATCGTTCCTCTCGGCACCGACCACCAGGACAGGATTGCTTCAACCTCCGAGAACGCCAGCGCCGGCCGTCCCTGTACATCGGCGACACGCACATCGCGCAGCGTCAGATCGGGGTTGATGCCGTCCCAGCTGGCTTCGACGCGACCGATACTGACCGGCTGGCCGAGATGCTGGCTGACCATCTGTTCGATGTCGGGTCGATAGGTCTCGATATTGGGCAGGATGCTATAGCGCAACAGCAGCACCAACGCGACGAAGCCGAAATAGACGATCCAGAAAACCCAGACCAGGGTGCGCCAAAGCCGCGCAGCGTGGCGGCTCGCGAGGAACGGAACCAGCGCGTGGAATCGGTGGTAAAGCGCTGGCCGCAACTCTTCCGGGCGCATCATCAGACGATCACCTGTGGAAGTCTTTGCCTTAGTTCGGGGAGGGTCACTAGAATGGCGTGCAGCATCGAAAGCGTGGAAGGCGCAATTGTACCGGGTAACGGCTAGACCCGATGGCGCCACCCCATTTGAAGGCGGCGTTGAAATGCGCCGCGTTCGCCGCCTCGTTCAATCAGACGAAAACATGACCGACACGCCAGCACCGCACAACCCCTCGATCCCGTCCGAATGGGCCCCGGCACTGGCGCATAGCCGTTACCTGCGCCAGCTCGTAGAAACCCGACCCGAAATCACCGACTGGCTGCGTGAGCAGGCCGAGCGCGATTTGGACTTGCCGCTTATGGAGGAGTTTCTCCAGAGCGATGCCCCGGCTGACGAGGACAGTCTGAAACGCTGTTTGCGCCGGCTTCGCCAGCGCATCATGGCGGCGCTCATCGTGCGCGACATCGGCGGCACGATTTCGCTCGCCGGCGTCGTCGAAACGATGACGCAACTTGCCGACTTCACGACCAACTACGCGCTCGACTTTCTGCACCGTCAACTCGCCGCGCAGTTCGGCGAGCCGCTCGACCAGCAAGGACGGCCGCAGCGCATGCTAGTCATCGGCATGGGCAAACTCGGCGGGCGCGAACTCAACGTATCGTCCGACGTCGATTACATCTTCATCTACCCGGAAGACGGCGATACGGCTGGAACCCCCAACGGCGGGCGCAAGATCGAGGCCTACGACTTCTTCACGCGCCTCGGCAAGCGCCTGATCGCAGCGCTGGGCGAAATCACCGGTGACGGCCAGGTTTTCCGCGTCGACATGCGCCTGCGCCCGAACGGCGACTCGGGGCCGCTCGTCTGCTCGATCACCTCGCTCGAAAACTACCTGATCACGCAAGGCCGCGAGTGGGAACGCTACGCGTGGATCAAGGCACGCATCATGAACACGGGTGCCAATCTGCAACCCGAGTGGAACGCCCAGCTCGAACGCATCGCGCGCCCTTTTATCTTCCGCAAGTACCTCGACTTTGGTTCGATCAACGCGATGCGCGACCTGCACGCGCAGATCCGCCGCGAGGTCGCGCGCAAGGACATGGCCGACCACATCAAGCTCGGTCCCGGCGGTATCCGGGAAATCGAGTTCATGGCGCAGGTCTTTCAGTTGATTCGCGGCGGGCGTGATCCGGCGCTGCAAATCCGGCCGACGCTCAAGGTACTGCCATTGCTCGTTGCCCGCCGGCTGTTGCCGGAAGACAGCGAAACGGAATTGTTCGAGGCCTACGAATTCCTGCGCCGGCTGGAGCATCGCCTGCAATACATCAATGACGCCCAGACGCACATGCTGCCGACGACCGACGAGGACCGTGCCCTGATCGCCGCGTCGATGGGCTTTGCCGACTGGCCGGCGCTGCTCGCGGTGCTCGATGTGCATCGCGCGCGCGTCGCACGCCATTTTGAGCAGATTTTCTCGGAGCCGGAAGAAGGCGCGCACGGCCTGAGCGGTCTCTGGTTCGAGCAGCTCGACGGCGACGAAGCGCTGGAAGCCGTCGCCGAACGCGGTTTCCGTCAGCCAAAAGCGATGCTCGATCGCCTGAAAAGTTTCCGCCAGAGCGCCAAGTACCAGCAACTACCGGCGCAAATCCGGGAACGGCTGGATGCTCTTGGACCCCGCCTGATCGAAGCCTCTGCAGCGACGAAGACACCGGACGCGACCTGGCAGCGCGGTCTCGATTTCTTCGAGACGATCAGCCGGCGCGGCGCCTATCTCGCACTGCTGCAACAGTATCCGCAGACGCTCAGCAAGCTGGCCGAGATCATCGGCAGTTCGGTGTGGGCGGCCAACTACCTGACGCGCCACCCGATACTGCTCGACGAAGTCCTCGACCCGCGCCTCTACGAGATCGCCACCGACTGGAACGGCTTCATCAGCGAAATGCAGTTCCGCCTGAACGAATGCGTCGGCGATACCGAGCGCGAGATGGACATCCTGCGCGAGACGCACCACGCCCAGGTCTTCAGACTGCTCGCGCAGGACATCGCCGGTCTGCAGACCGTCGAGCGGCTGGCCGATCACCTGACACAATTGGCCGACATTGTCGTCAAGGCGACGCTCGATCTGTGCTGGGCCAAGCTCAAGGATCGCCACCCGCATCCCGAGCAGCCGCCCAAGTTCGCCGTCATCGCCTACGGCAAGCTCGGCGGCAAGGAACTCGGCTACGGCTCCGACCTCGACCTCGTCTTCGTGCACAACGACCCGGCACCCGACGTCGGCGCGCTCTACGCCCGCCTCGGCCAACGCATGAGCACCTGGATGGGTAGCCAGACCTCGGCCGGCATCCTCTTCGAGACCGACCTGCGGCTGCGCCCAAACGGCGACGCCGGCATGATGGTGAGCGAAATCGAAGCCTTCCGCGATTACCAATTGCACAAGGCATGGGTCTGGGAGCATCAGGCACTGACACGCGCCCGCTTCTGCGCTGGCGACGCCGAACTCGGTGCGCGCTTCGAAGCCATCCGCATCGAAGTTCTGCGCCAGCCACGCGACCTGACCAAGCTAAAGGAAGAAGTGCTGACCATGCGCCAGCGCATGCTCGACAGCCACGCCTTGAACAGCGAGGAATATTTCGACATCAAGCAGGATCCGGGGGGGTTGATCGACGTCGAGTTCATCGTGCAATACCTGATCCTCGGCTACGCCCACCAGCACGAACGCCTGTGCGGCAACCTCGGCAACATCGCGCTGCTCGGCATCGCTGCCGAACTCGGGCTGATACCGCCAGACCTCGCCGAAGCCGTGCGCGTCACCTACCGCGAGTACCGCCGCTTGCAGCATGCCTTCCGCCTCGATGGCATCAGTGGCGCGCGTGTTGAACGTGACGCTTACACCCGACGCATCGAAACCGTGCGTACCCTCTGGTCACACGTCTTCGACTGATTTCTTTGTTGAATCCAGAAACTTCCTTTGAAAATCCTGAAAGCCGCCCCATGAACGAACCACAAGCCGGAATCCTGCTCCCCCTCCCCGCAAACGCGCGCTACCTCTCCTTCGAGCTCACCGACCCGGCCTGTGCGCCCTCGTGTCTGCGCGCTCTGCGCGACCTGGCCGATGGGGAAAGCACCGTCGTCGGCTTTGGCCTCACACTCACCGCTGCCCTGGATGCGAACATTCAGGGCCTGAAGCGTTTTCCGTTGATGACAGCCCCGGGACTCTCCATTGAAAGCGCACCGGAAGCCGTCTGGATCTGGTTGCGCGGCGACGATCGCGGCGAACTCCTGCACCGTTCGCGCCGAATCACCCGCACCCTTGCGCCAGCCTTCGAACTCAAGGACATTTGCGACGCATTCAAGCACGACGATGGCCGCGACCTCTCCGGTTACGAAGACGGCACCGAGAATCCGACCGACGACGACGCCGTCACCGCTGCCATCGTTGCCACCACGCCCGCGTTGGCAGGATCCAGCTTCGTCGCCACGCAGCGCTGGGCACACCGTTTCGATCGCTTCGAGGCCATGTCACGCAACGAACAAGACAACTCCATCGGCCGCCGTCAATCGGACAACGAGGAACTCGACGATGCCCCCGAATCGGCACACGTCAAACGCACGGCACAGGAGAGCTTCACACCGGAGGCCTTCGTTCTCCGCCGTTCGATGCCGTGGGCTGAAGGTAACGAAGGCGGCCTGATGTTCGTTGCCTTCGGCCAATCTTTCGCCGCCTTCGAAGCACAACTCAACCGCATGATCGGCAACGAGGACGGCATCGTCGACGCCCTGTTCAAGTTTACGCAGCCAGTCTCAGGCGCCTACTTCTGGTGCCCACCGATGAAGGACGGGAATCTCGACTTGACGCAGCTCGGACTCTGATCCGAGTCGGGCAAACAGAGACGGCAAGAGTAACTGGCGCGCGATAAGGCGCGCCAGCTCGCTGGTTTCTTCTGTATCGGCGGTCATAAAGCGGAAAGCCCCGCATTGATTGATTCAATGTGGGGCTTTTGGTGTTGGGGAG
>ERZ650312.242-NODE-242-length-29949-cov-18.085569_pt1 | contig 29949 bp, 29 predicted proteins | sample MGYA00376248_ERZ650312 | MGnify/ENA primary metagenome ERZ650312 (study PRJEB26733, sample SAMN07839316) | wastewater metagenome | biome: urban; feature: wastewater treatment plant; material: waste water | place: USA: North Carolina | collected 2016-07-28 ... | reverse complement strand
TCCAAGATTTTTTTTCTAATAATTTTTCAATGTAAAGTGCTACTTCCAAAGGTTCCGTTCCTTCGTCAACGTGAGCATTCATCAAAGAATACACCTTATCAAAAACATTTTTATACGGTTCTGAAACTTGAGTTTTTACCCTATTTTCAGCGATTTTAGTTTTAATATCTCCCAAATGCAAACTGCAAACTTCCACATTCCATTGATACACTTCATAGCGCATTGCTTCTACCACTTTATCCAGCGCAGATTTAGAAGCCGAATAAAATCCACGAAACGGAAGTCCCATTTCTGAACCAATACTCGATACATTGATGATTTTACCGAATTTTTGTTCACGCATTTTGGGCATTACCGCAGTCATCATTTGCACTGCCCCAACTAAATTCAGGTTGAACAACTTCAAAATGTCTTCTTTGGTAGAATCTTCAACAGCGCCTACCATTCCCATTCCTGCATTGTTGATGAGCACATCTATTCTGCTTTCGGTTTTTAGAATTTCTGAAATCGCAGCTTGAACTTGTGTATTATCAGTAATATCGGTTGGAATTGTAGTAAAATATTGACTTTCCACATTTTTTCGACTTAAGCCAAAAACTTTATGTCCTTTTTTACCAAAATATTCAGCAAGGGCGAAGCCAATTCCTGTGGAAGTTCCTGTTATTATTATTGTCATAAATATTTTATTAAAAGCTCAACCCAATATCAGTTTTTTCAATCAATCCACTATCTTCGAGATTGCAAATACACCCAACAATTGTTTTAGTATTTCCAAGGATTCTCATTTCTTTTTTCTTTGAATCTATAATAATAATACCTGCTGATATTTTTTCATTTTCAGAAAAATACGTCCTGAAGATCAAGTAAGTAAAGCCATTTTTAGTAAATTGAAGGTTATCAATCTCCATTCCTGAATTCTCTTTTCCGCCACCTCTCCAATAAGAGTTGTATTGAAATTTTTTCCAACTTTCTTTATTTCTTTCTACAGGAAATTCTAATTCTATTTTATTATTTGTTCCAAAACGATATTGTATGTATTTATTTTCTTTGTCTTTTACTAAAAACATTAATTTACCATTTATCGTTTTAAAAGAATAAATTATTTGCTCATTTTTTAAAACATACTGGGAATAAAAAATAAGTGGCAAATTAAATAAAATGAACAGAAATATTTTTTTCATTTGCATAATTTTAAAACTCTGTGCTCTCCGTGTAAAAACTCCGTGAACTCTGTGTTACAACTTCTCCGTAATTTCAAAAAAATCCCTCCAAAAATCTGGATAAGATTTTTCTACCACATCTTCGTTTTGTATGTCTAATTCTTTTACCAAAGCAAACGGCGCAAAACTCATCGCCATTCTGTGATCATTGTAAGTGGCAATAGAAATATCATTTTTCGGTTCAAAAAATTCTAAAGATTTAATAGAATTGTCGGTGATTTCTGTTTTGCAACCTATTTTTTCTAATTCGTTTTGAAGTGCAACCAATCTATCGGTTTCTTTCACTTTCAAAGTTCCTAAACCTGAAATTTCAAAAGGTAATTTCAGCGCAACACACGTTACACAAACGGTTTGCGCAATGTCTGGACAATCATTCATATCCAAAACAAATTTCTCAGGATATTTAAAATTATTATCAGGAACCAGCGAAATGAGATGTTCAGCAGCATCTGAAATAGTATTCACTCCAAAAAATTTAAGATAAATATTTTTAAGCGCAGAATCTCCTTGCAATGAATAGGCATAAAAACTTTTCAGATGAATTCTTTTTTTACCAATTGCAGCCAAAGAATAGAAATAAGAAGCAGAACTCCAATCGCTTTCTACGGTATAATGCTTTATTTTGGAAGTGTGGAAATGTTTATCCAATTGCTTATTGTACAAAGAAGTCTCTGAACTCAAAATTTTAATTGAATTCCCTTCAAAACGAGTTTCAATACCGATATCTTTTAAGATTTTCAACGTCATTTTGATGTAAGAGCGAGACGTAATTTCGCCTTGCAATTCTATTTCTAAACCATTTTCTAAACTTGCACCAATCAATAAAAGCGAAGTAATAAACTGCGAAGAAATATTGGCTGGAATTTTCACAAAATTTTTCTCAATTTTCTTTCCGTGAATTTCTAATGGTGGAAAACCTTCATTTTCGAGATAATTAATTTCTGCGCCTAACTCTCTCAAAGCATCAACCAAAGGTTTTATTGGCCTTTGTTTCATTCTTTCAGAACCTGTGAGAATGGTTTTTCTACCTTCTTGAATGGCATAAAAAGACGTTAAAAAACGCATTGCAGTTCCAGCGTGATGAATATCCACTGTTTCTGAATCTTCGTTCAGTGCTTTTTGTAACAATTGAGTATCTTGACTGTTAGAAAGATTTTCTATTTTTAAATCTCCGAACAATTTACCCAAAATCAAAAGTCGGTTCGAAATACTTTTTGAACCTGTGATGGCAACGGTTTTTCCGTCTAATAATTTTACTTTTTCTATCTTCATTAATGCAACAATTTATTTAAAATTTATACCAGTTTATACTGATTGAGTAAATTTTCTATCTTGGGATTTCTATACTTTCTAAAATTTGTTTGATGATTTCATCGGCAGTTAAACCTTCCATTTCACGTTCTGGAGAAACCATTACTCTGTGTCTCAAAACACTTACTGCAGCTTCTTTTATATCTTCTGGCGTTACAAAATCTCTACCTCTAATTGCCGCAAAAGCTTTACTTGCGGTAAGAAGCGCCAAACTTGCTCTTGGCGAAGCTCCTAAATATAAAAACTGATTTTCTCTAGTATTCACCGTGATTTTCGCAATGTATTCTAATAAATGAGGTTCTACGATGATTTCTTTTACCAAATTTTGATAATTCTTCAACTGATGTCCAGAAATTACGGCTTGAACTTGAGAAATTTTATCGTCTAATCTATTTTCGTGGTGGTTTTTCACGATTTCCATTTCTTGAGAAAGATTAGGATAATCTACATTAATTTTGAATAAAAATCTGTCTAATTGCGCTTCAGGAAGTCTATACGTTCCTTCGTGTTCTATAGGATTTTGAGTAGCAACTACCAAAAATGGTTGTTCCATTTTGTAGAGCGTTCCGTCCATTGTAATTTGGCGTTCTTCCATCACTTCGAAAAGTGCAGCTTGCGTTTTTGCAGGAGAACGGTTAATCTCATCAATCAAAATAAAATTGGAAAAAATAGGCCCTTTTTTGAATTCAAATTCAGTGTTTTTAACATTGAAAACGGAAGTCCCCAAAATATCTGAAGGCATTAAATCTGGGGTAAATTGTATCCTGCTGAAACCTACAGAAATGGTTCTTGCCAATAATTTTGCGGTGATGGTTTTAGCAACACCAGGAACTCCTTCTATAATCACGTGTCCGTTAGAAAGTAAAGCTACCAAAAGATGCTCAATCATAGATTCTTGTCCTACAATTACTTTAGCGATTTCAGATTTTACTTTGGCAAGACTTTCGCTCAATTCTGTCATATCAATTCTTGAGTGAAATTCTGGCGTAGTTGTTTGTTCTACAGATGGTTGCTCTACGTTTTGTGACTCCAAATTTTGGTTATCCAAGTTTTCCATTTTCTAAATATTTTTTATTTTCACGCTATGTCGCAAAGGTTTTTTGCAAATTGCGCAAAGTTTTTTCTAAATTACTAAATTTCAAAAAATTAGCATTTATACAAAGTTATTTTAAAATTTCGTTTAAAGCTTTATTTAATTTAATCAAATCTTCATTAATGACTTGTGCAGAAGGATTTAATGATTTTTTAATTAAAACGACAGCTTCATTTATTTTTTCTGGAGATTTCCCAGTTTTTAGTTGCAATTTTTTCTCGAATTCTTCGTCTAAATTTTGAGTATCTATCAAAAGTTCGGTTCTTACTCTGCTCAGAAAATACTGTGATTTTTTTGCCATCATATCGTGAAAATCTCCTTCTTGCATATATAAATTCCCGATGGTTCTTATAAATTCTACCGATTTATTTTTAAGAGGTTCTATTATCGGAACGATTCTTTGTCTTCGTTTTGCATTAAAAATAATGAAAAGCAGAACCGAAAACACAAAAATATACCACGCGTTTCGTAAACCAGGTTTAGACAAAATAAAATCTAAAAAAGGAAACCAAGAAGAAGATTTTTCTCGGTAAGCATTATGAAACCAATAGGTTTCTCTATCTGGCAAAAGCGAAAATACATCTTGAATATAATTCTGATTTTGCTTTTTTAAAATATGATAATTGGTAACAATTAGCGGTTCTGAATGCAGATAAAAATGTCCTTTCCCAAATTTCACTTTAATAAAATTGGCGGCAGAACCTACATCGAAATCCTCTGAAGTTTCGTAAAATTCTTCTCCTAAAATTTCGGTTTTATCAAGATTTATTTTAGAAAAAATACCGTGAGCTTGATCTTTATCAATCACCAAACTATCGTAAGGCACTTTTTCGTCGGTAAGATAGATATTGCTTTCTTCTCCATAGTTGAAATCTCGGTGTTCTATCTCTAAAGTGTCTTGCAATTCTTGCGGAAATTCTTCTGCCAAAATCATCGCATCAGAACCTTTGGAAACCTGATTGAGGATTTTTTTCCAAGAAAGCGCATCTAGCTCAGATTCAATAATTAAAATATTATGCGGTTTCAGATTTTCCTTTTTTTCGTAAAAAGCATAAGGCGATTTTTCTATGCTTTTTATTTTATTTTTGAAAAGTGTTTTAGATTCTTTGTTAAAAACAAACAAACCATAAGGTGATTTTTCTGCGGTAGAAAAATTTTTGTCCCAACTTATTTCTCTCTCGCTGCTAAGATTGATGAGCACAATCAGCAAAAAGAGCACAAATAAAATGATTCCTATGGTTTTGTAGTTTTTCATTTAAATATTCGCTTCAAATTTCTTTTTAAATTGTAGATAAGCTTCTTCATTGATTTCGAATTCTCCGTACCAAACGTATTCAAAAATGTAAAGTAATTCTGCAAAATTAGTTTTAGAAGACTCCGATTTTAATTCCTTTAAATAATCGTGATTGGTTTTTTCGGTGTTCCAATCTATTTGCTTTTTGTCTGAAAGTTTTTTCAAAACATTCAAAAATTGGTATCTGATTGCCGAACGAAAATCTTTATTTTTCTCCGCATTCATCAGTTTTTCTTTAAAATCTATTTCGTGGATATTTTCTATAATTTCCTCGTCTTCAATAGAAATTGTTTTTTTGTTTTTACGGAAAAGGAAGTTTCCATCTTTAGAAATAAAATAACTGATGAGGATATACAACACGAATCCTAGAACCAAAAAACCAAAGATTTTGATGAAAATACCAGCCCAAAATCCGTCTTGATTTCCAAATAAATTTCTTAACCATTTCCCTAAACCATCCCAACCTGTTTCTTTGGGTTTATTAGGTTTGTAATTAAAATCGTCTGTTTGGTATTTTTTTCTAAAATCGTCTTTAAATTTTCTGTTGTAAGAAGGATTATCTGTAACATAACCAGACATAATCACAGAATCTACCACCTTCGCATTATCATAAGTTTTTTGATAGGCAGAATCTGATTCTAATACTTGATTATAATTTTCCTGAGCTTCACCAAAAGTAAAACTTAAAAAAACGATTAAAAAAGTGTAGAATTTGCGAGTCATTAGTTTAAAAAAATCAAATAGAATGATGGTTTCCTAGTTTTTTGTTGACGATAAAAGGATAGTAAATATAGTAATAACTGATGATAAATAGCGTTCCGAAAATAATAAAAAGGTTGATTCCTAAATTCATTTTCAGCGCATATCTGGTAACATAACCTTCTAAAATTCCTGCAACGATAGTAAATGGAACAGTACTCAGAAATATCTTGAAACTATCTTTAAACCCAACTTTAAAAGAATTTAATCTAGAAAAAGTTTTAGGAAAAAGAATAGAAGCTCCCAAAACCAAACCTGCCATTGTCTCTATCACCATAGAAAAAATCTCGAAAACACCGTGAACCCAAATTCCTCTTGCACTTTGTCCTAAAACACCTTGTGTTACAAAAAAATATTGAAAAGAGCCTACCATTATGCTATTAAACATCGCAAAAAGCACCGTTCCTATTCCTGCAAAAAGTCCGTAAATATAGAGTTTGAGTCCTACCGTTATATTATTTTGGATAATATACAAAGTACTTCCCCAGTTAGAACCACTTTCGTAAACACCAATCGGATTGCCTTTTTTAATATTTTCAATCGTCATATTTACGTAATCTTCGCCTAGAATCATCGTCACAAAATCTTTGTCGTAATGAGATGAAACCACGCCAATCAAAATAAAAATAGCAAACAAGCTGAATGCAAAAAAAAGATACTTCCTGTACTGATACACCAACAGCGGAACTTCTGTCTTAAAGAAATACAAAAATCTGTTTTCTTCTACTCTTTTGGTTTTATAAATTTTCTGGAAAATAAGCGTAGAAAGATGATTAAGGTAAACCGTGGTTTTACTTTTTGGATAATAGGTTTTGGCAAAAGACAAATCATTAACAAGGTTAATGTATAGAGACGACAATTCATCAGGATTTTTTTTCAATTTTCCTGAAATTACGTGCTCAATTCCCAACCATTTTTCTTTATTTTGCTTAATAAAAGCTACCTCTCTCATAATCTATTGCTAAAATAATAAAAAAATGGCGCAAATTGACATCAATACTTCACAAAATGTAAATTTAACCTTTACAACTGCCAATATTGGCGAAAGATTTTTAGCTTTTGTAGTAGATAACATCATTAAAATTGTATTTATTTACTTTTTGAATCTTATTTTAGTAAATGCTTTAAACTTAGATGCCTATATTTCAAATTGGGACATTTTTTCTTTGAAAGGACTAGAAGTAATCCTTATGTTACCCTATTTATTTTACACACTTGTCTTCGAAAGCTTAATGGAAGGACAAACTCCTGGTAAAAAGCTCCTCAAAATAAAAGTCGTGAAAATTGATGGATTTCAGGCGAGTTTTCCAGATTATTTAATTCGTTGGGTTTTTAGAATTGTAGATTTTGGTTTGTTTTTCATTCCCGGTTTCATCTGTATGATTGTTACCAAAACCAACTCTAGATTAGGCGACATCGCTTCCGGAACCGCCGTTATTTCTCTCAAAAACAACATTAATATTTCGCACACTATTTTAGAAAAAATCAGCAATGATTACGTTCCTATGTTCCCACAGGTAATTTCTCTTACGGATAATGACGTGAGAATTATCAAAGAAAATTTTGTGAAAGCTAAAGAATCTCAAGACAAAAAAATCATCTCAAAATTAGCCAATAAAATTCTAGAAATTTTAAAACTTAATAGAGACGACATTCCTCTCACCGAAAGTAAATTTATAGACACCATCATCAAAGATTATAATTTCTACACTGGTAAAGACGTTTAATTTTTGGGCAGCTATTTCCGTCTTCCGCTCCCAATCTTTTTTTCCAAAGCCACTCCAGCCACAAAAAAAAGGATTTCCGCTCAAGCCGGGCTGCACCATTCAACCATCCACAAAAAAAATCAAAAATGAACACAACCTTTGAAAATCACAAAAACGGAAACGGCGGTTTCATCTCCCTAAAAAACGAAACCGAAGAAATTGGCAGAGCGACATATACCATTTCCCCCGAAAATAATTTATTAATCATTTCTTACGTAATGGTATATCCCAAATTTGGCGGACAAGGTTTCGGAAAAAAATTAGTAGAAGAATCTATACAATTTGCCAGAGAAAATAAGTGGCAAGTAAACCCGCATTGTTCTTATGCACGTTCTGTAATGACGAGAATGCAAGGCATAGAAGATGTCTTTTCAAAATAAAAAAAGTCGCAAAATTTGCGACTTTTTAGTTTTATAGAGAATCCATCAATTCATCTGTAATTTCCATATTGTGATAAACGTTTTGTACGTCATCATCCTCTTCGAAACGATCTAGCATCTTCATATTTGCCTTAAATTGTTCCTCGTTTACATCTTTTGTATTATTGGCAATTCTTTGCAATTCTGCACTTTTAGCTTCAATGCCAAGTTCGTCTAATTTATGAGACATAGAACCGAAATCTTCAAATGCAGTAGTAATCATCACTTCCTCTGCATCACTATCTATTTCTTCTGCACCACCATCAATCATTTCCATCTCAAAATCATCCCAATCCATTTTGATTAAAGACCTATCAATGGTAAAAATTCCTTTTCTATCAAAGATAAAAGCCAGTTCACCATTTTTACCAAGATTCCCATCAAATTTATTGAAAATAGCTCTTACATTAGCCACAGTTCTGGTAGGATTATTGGTAGTACACTCTACGAAAAACGCAACGCCACCTTGTCCGTAACCTTCATAAGTAACCTCATCATAATGTTCGGCATCTGCACCAGAAGCTTTTTTTATTGCTCTTTCCACATTATCTTTAGGCATATTAGCTCCTTTAGCATTTTGAATGCATCTTCTAAGAGCAGGGTTAGATTCAGGATCAGGGCCGCCAGCTTTTACAGCGATAGCGATATCTTTCCCAATTTTTGAAAAAGTTTTGGCCATTTTATCCCAACGAGCCATTTTTGAAGCTTTTCTATATTCGAATGCGCGTCCCATAATTATAAATTTACGAATGCAAAAATACAAAATTTAACACAAAAAAACACCCTCAAAATTGAGGGTGTCTATATTTATTTAGAAATTTTAATTATTTCTTTTTAGATGTTTTTTTAACTGCTTTTTTAGTTGCTTTAGCAGGAACATCAGATTTTTTTAGAGCAGCCCATTCGTTCATATCAACGATAGCTTTAACTTCTACTTTTCTGTCAACTAATCTTTCTGCATCAGATGCAGTTTCAGCAACAGTAGCTTCAGCTTCACCAACACCTTTAGATTTTAATTGTTCAGCTTTAACTCCTCTAGCTTCTAAAGCTTTCACTACAGATGCAGCTCTCTCTCTAGAAAGTTTTAAGTTATAAGCTTCATTTCCTTTTTTATCTGTATGACCTATTACTAAATATTGACCACCATTAAATTCTTTTATATATTTAGCGGCTAAATCTAATTTAGGCTCAGATTCAGGTCTTAATGTAGCTTTGTTAAAGTTGAAAAGAATATCTTTAAGAGCTCCTTCTGTATCTTTAGCCACATGTTCTGCTGTTCTAGGACATCCGTTAAGTTCTTTTAAACCTGCAACATTAGGACAAGCATCATCTTTGTCTAATACTCCGTCTCCGTCTGTATCTGGCCAAGGACAACCTTTGTTTTCTGCAGGACCTGCAACGTTAGGACAAGCATCATCTTTATCTAATACACCATCACCATCTGTATCTGGCCAAGGACAACCATTGTTTTCTACTGGACCAGCAACTTCAGGACAGTTATCATCTTTATCAGCAATACCATCACCATCAGTATCAGGACAACCTTGGAATTGAGCTAAACCGAATACATCTGGACAAGCATCATCTTTATCTTTGATACCATCTTTATCTCTATCATTGTTACCAAATCTGAAATTAATTGAAGCAGATGCCTGTACAAAGTTAGGAACATTTGTTTTATCTCCAGGAGTATTAACTAAATCCCCTTGCAACCCTAAACCAAAATTTTTGGTTAACCAAAGGTTTAAACCAGCTCCAAAAGCTGTAGTAAAATGATTAGCACCAACAGCATCTCCGTTTCCGTTTGTAAGACCTGTACCTGTATAATCGTGTCTTAGATAGTTAGCTCCAACTCTTAAATATGGATCAAACCAAGACTCTTCATTCCAAAAACCTGCAAGTTTAAATTGTAAACCAAGACCAGTTTGTAAGAAAAATTCTTTTCCCATACCTACTCTCTTGTTATCTACATTACCAACAGTAGTTTGCCAATCTAAAACAAAATATTTGTTTAAGTTTCTTGCAACTGTTAATTTAGATAGAGGTGGAGTAATAGTAAAGTTATTCATAACGAATAAGCCATCCTTACTAAAAGGCGTTGTCTTTTCCCAAGACTTATTACTGTCAACTCCTAAATGGTTTTCCGCATGCGCTCCAACTCCTATTAACCACGGGTTAGAAGTGGTCTGAGCGAAAGCAGTAGAGGCAAATGATAATGCCAATGCTGTAATTCCTAATTTTAGATTTTTCATAGAATTAAATGATTAAATAATTGATAATGCAAAATAAAGACAAATTCTCGTTATATACAAAGTTTTTTTAAACTTTCTTAAGAATTCGGTCTAAATTTCTTTTATTTTCTCTGTTTTTTATTGTTTCTCGTTTATCAAAAAGCTTTTTCCCTCTACCAAGAGCGATAATGAGCTTTGCTTTCCCTCTTTCATTGATAAACAATTTAAGAGGTACAACAGTATTACCTACATCTTTTAGTTTTCTTTCCCATTTTTGCAATTCTCTCTTATGTAAAAGGAGTTTACGCTCCCTTTTTATCTTATGATTATAGAATGTTCCTAATTTATATTCATCTATACTCATATTAATTACATATAACTCTCCTTCAATGAATTGACAAAAACTTTCCGTAATAGATGCTTTAGAAGAGCGCAATGCCTTAATTTCTGTTCCAGTAAGAACAATACCAGCCTCTAACTGTTCGAGTATTTCATATTCGAATTTGGCTCTTTTATTTAGGATGTTTATAGTTTTTTCTATCTTCATAAACTCTACAGATTGAAGCAATTATTATTCCAAATATATGAATTTTATAGGTAAAACTTTGTTTTTATTGTTATCAAAATGATACTCAGAAAATTAAAATTTAATATTCATCTTATTTTAGAGACTCATAATCCCAAAATCTTTTCTTAATTTTGCGCCAAATTTACAAAACTTTATGTTAACAGTATCTAATTTATCATTACAATTCGGAAAGAGAATTTTATTTGAAGAAGTAAACATCATGTTTACGAAAGGTAATTGCTACGGAATTATTGGAGCAAATGGCGCAGGAAAATCTACTTTTCTTAAAATATTAACTGGAAAACAAGAACCTACCACAGGACATGTGTCCTTAGAACCTGGTAAGAGAATGTCTGTACTAGAACAGGATCACTTTGCTTATGACAACTTCACCGTTTTAGAAACCGTACTAAGAGGAAATAAAAAACTATTTGAAATAAAAGAAGAAATGGATGCGCTTTATGCCAAAGAAGATTTTTCTGACGCAGATGGTATAAAAGCTGGAGAATTGGGCGTAATCTATGACGAAATGGGCGGCTGGAATGCAGAATCCGACGCACAAACAATGCTATCCAATGTAGGAATTAAAGACGAAATGCACTGGCAAATGATGGGTGAGCTAGAAAACAAAGACAAAGTAAAAGTCTTATTAGCACAAGCATTATTTGGAAATCCAGATGTTTTAATTCTTGACGAGCCTACCAATGACTTGGACATTGATACTATTTCTTGGTTAGAAGATTTCTTAGCAGATTACGAGAACACCGTTATTGTGGTATCTCACGACCGTCACTTTTTAGACACTGTTTGTACACACATTGGTGATTTAGACTACTCAAAATTAAATCTTTATACAGGTAATTATTCTTTCTGGTATCAAGCATCACAGTTGGCAACCAGACAGCGCCAACAAGCCAATAAAAAAGCTGAAGAAAAGAAAAAAGAACTACAAGATTTCATCGCTAGATTTAGTTCAAACGTTGCTAAGGCTAAACAAGCAACTGCTAGAAAAAAAATGATTGATAAACTCAACATAGATGATATAAAACCTACTTCTAGAAGATACCCTGCAATTATTTTTGAGATGGAAAGAGAAGCGGGAGATCAAATCTTAGAAGTAAAAGATTTAGAAAAAACCAAAGATGGCGAACTGCTTTTCTCTAATTTAGATTTCAAACTTAAAAAAGGAGACAAAGTAGCCATTATTTCTAAAAACTCTTTGGCTATTTCAGAATTTTTCCAAATTCTTTCAGGAAATTCTGCCGCAGACAAAGGAGAATTTAATTGGGGAGTTACTACCAACCAATCTTATATGCCATTAGATAATACAGAATTCTTCCAAGATAAAAGTTTAAATTTAGTAGATTGGTTAAGACAGTTTACTAAAAATGACGAAGAAAGACACGAGGAATTTATGCGTGGTTTCTTAGGCAGAATGCTTTTCTCAGGAGACGAAGCTCTTAAATCTTGCACCGTACTATCTGGAGGCGAAAAAATGAGATGTATGTTTTCTAGAATGATGCTTCAAAAAGCCAACATCCTTCTTCTAGATGAACCAACCAACCACTTAGACCTAGAGAGTATTACTACCCTTAACAACTCTTTATCAAATTTCAAAGGCAATATTTTATTGGCATCTCATGACCACGAAATGCTACAAACTGTTTGTAATAGAATCATAGAACTTACTCCAAAAGGTGCTATAGACAGAGATATGACTTATGACGAATATCTGGAAGATAAAAAAATAAAAGAATTACAACAACAGATGTATTCTTAAGCTAGATATCGAAAGCTGGAAGTTAAAAACAAAACCGTTCAATTTTTTTGAGCGGTTTTTTTGTTTTTAAAATTTTGATGATAAAAAATCTCTATCTTTTTAGCCACAAATTTTCACTAACTTTGCATTTATGAGTTTAAAATGGATATACAAACCGGAACCGGCAGAAGAAATTGTAGATAGTATAAGTTCTTCTATTGGCTTCGGAACTCTAGAGTCTAAAATATTGGTTTTAAGAGATATTGATAATTATCAAAAAGCTAGAGAATTCTTCAAACCAAAGTTAGAAGACATTCATAGTCCTTTTCTAATGGCTGATATGCAAAAAGCAGTAGAGCGCATAGCCTCTGCTATAGAAAATGGAGAAAAAATCTTAGTTTACGGAGATTATGACGTAGATGGTACCACTGCGGTAGCTCTTATGTATCTGTATCTTTCTAAAATTGTTAGCAAAAAATATCTTGATTTTTACATCCCTGATAGAAACTTAGAAGGATATGGTATTTCTGATGAAGGAATCAACTATGCTAAGGAAAATAATTACAGCCTTATCATTGCGCTAGACTGTGGCATAAAAGCCATTGACAAGATAGATTACGCCAATTCTCTCGGAATAGATTTCATCATTTGTGACCACCATTTACCTGGAGATGAGTTACCAAAAGCTTGTGCGGTCTTAGACCCGAAAAGAAGTGATTGCAGATATCCTTACAAAGAACTTTCTGGTTGTGGTGTTGGCTTTAAACTATGCCAAGGTCTTAATACGATATATAAAATTCCTGAGAGTGAATTATTTGATTTAACAGATTTGCTTGCCATCTCTATTGCGGCTGATATTGTTGCGATGACTGGTGAAAATAGAGTTTTGGCAAAACTAGGTCTTAAAACGTTAAGAAAAACTAGGAATTTAGGATTGAGACTTCTCATTCCTCAAGAAAAAATTTCTACGTTTGATATTTCCAATATAGTTTTCGAGATTGCTCCTAAAATTAATGCGGCTGGTAGAATTTCACACGGTAAAGCTGCTGTAAAATTAATGATTTCTGAGAACCTAAAACAAGCACATCAGATTGTAGGAGACATACTAGACCTTAATGATTCTAGAAGAGAGTTAGATACCAATATCACTATCTCTGCCACCAATCAGGTAATAGAAACCAATCAAGAAAAAAATTGTTCTACCATTGTTTATCATCCAGAATGGAACAAAGGTGTAATAGGAATTGTGGCATCTAGACTTACCGAAGTTTACTATAAACCTACCCTAGTTTTTACGGATGGAAACAATGGCGAAATGGTGGCTTCTGCCAGAAGTGTATCAGATTTTGATGTATATGAAGCACTAGATCTTTGTAGTGAATATTTCTTAAAATTTGGAGGCCATCAAGCTGCAGCAGGGCTTTCTATGGAAAAAGATAAATTCGAAGATTTTAAAATTAAATTTGAAAAAATAGTTTCAGAAAAAATTCAGGAACATCAGAAAGTACCTTCTATAAGCATAGATACTACCATTGAAATAGAAGACCTAAATCGTGATTTTTTTAATTTCCACAGAAAATTAGCTCCTTTTGGTCCGCATAATATGAAACCTGTTTTAGAATTAAAAAATCAAAAAGTTTCTGGTTATGTAAAAACAATGGGCAAAGATGGCGGTCATTTAAAGTTCTACATTCATCAGCCAGTTTCGGGCAGAAATATAGAGTGTATCGGCTTCAAATTAGGAGAATATATGGAAGATTTCAAAACCAAATCCTTCGATCTAGCCTTTACCGTAGAAGAAAACCACTGGAAAGGAAATGTAACCTATTATTTGAATATTCGTGATGTGAAGTTTAGAAGTGAATAATGTGAATTCGCTTCGCTGAGAATGGTAAATTTAAATTAACTTGCAAAGCAAAATTGACAACAAAGTGAATTAACAATTATAATTCACTTTTCTAAATTTATGAAGAAAATCGGACTATTTTTCGGTTCTTTCAATCCCATACATATTGGGCATTTGATTTTGGCAAACTACATTTTAGAAAATTCTGATATGGAAGAACTTTGGCTGGTTGTGTCTCCGCAAAATCCTTTTAAGGAAAAAAAATCTCTTTTAAATGATCATAACAGGCTAGATATGGTACAATTGGCGGTGAAAAATTACCCGAAAATGCGGGCTTCTAACATAGAATTTTCTTTGCCAAAACCTAGTTATACTATAGATACACTTACCTATCTCAAAGAAAAATACCCTAATTATGCTTTCGCATTAATTATGGGAGAAGACAACCTAGAAAGCTTACCCAAATGGAAAAATTCTGAAAAATTGATTGCAGACTATCAAATTATTGTTTATCCCAGAACTTTTGAAGGAGAAAAAAAAGACAGCGAATATCTAAAACATCAAAATATCCATCAAATAAATGCGCCCGTTATAGAACTTTCTGCCACTGAAATCCGAAATATGATTAAAGAAGGCAAAAATGTGAGACCTATGCTACCACCAGAAGTTTTTGAATATTTAGACGGGAGTTCTTTTTATAAATAAGTATGGATGATGGAAGCTGGATGCTGGATGCTTTGGTAGATTATAATTAAAACGTTTTCTTTGTCATTCTGAAAGAATCTAAATTTTTATGAAAGAATATAAAATTTTTCTTGATGATGTTCTAATCGGAACTACAAATTTTGAATTTGCTGACGTTCCGATGGGAGTTGTTTATGGAAAAGTAAATTTTATTGACTTCAAAAATCCTTATTTTTTTTCAAAAAATATTGTGATAAAAATGATATTGATTATCAGTTCATTGATGATGAAAAATACATACAAACTTTTGAATTAAAACTTATAAAAATCAGCAACAATTCTGATTTTATTAGAAATGGTGCTTCTTTTTGTGGTTTTAATGAAGATTTTCAAATTGAAATGTATAATATTTCTTCTAAAATTATGAAATCCGAATTTTTACATCATTATTATGATTATTATGGAGAAACAGATTAAATCTTTATTTTTGTAATTCGTAACCCGAATCTCGTAACTCATAACTCTATGAACTTCATCGAAAATTTTTTCTCAAAATATCCTCAAGAAAAACTCACAAAATGGTTTCACCAAGTTTGCATTGCCGAAGCAATCACTTGGTTGCTTTTATTCTCTGCAATGGTGTGGATTCGGGAAGATAAAGACGGGATTTTAGCTATTATTTACATCAGTGTAATGGGAAGCATTCACGGTTTGTTTTTTACATTGTACTTGCTTTTGGCAATTCCTGCCAGAAAAATTTATACGTGGGATGACGAAGATTCTATTTTTGCACTTTTAGCCGCTTTTTTTCCTTTGGCTACCATTTGGATTGAAAAAAAATTGGCGAGATTTGATAGAGAATAGACAATCCCTATTCTATTGATAATAAGATTTCTGAAACCATCTATTGACAAAATTAAAACTTAGATTAATGCTGTGGTAATTTTCCTTAATCACCGCACTACTCATTCCTCTAATACCGTAGCTGTAACCTACATTAAGCATAAAGCCATTCTTAAAAGGAATTCCTAATCCTGCGGAAGCTTCTATTTTATCAATTTTTACTGAACTGATTTTGTAATATCCGGTATCATAATTTATACCGAATCGATAAGAAAATCCATCAGAAATAGAGGTATAAGTTCTCTTTTGTGGTAAAATTTCTAATCCTAATGCGTAAATATTTTGGTTATAATATTTTTCATAGGTAGAGCTATATTTTATCCCTTCCCAGTTCTTATTTTGAAAATCTGCCGTAAATAAAAGTTTATTTTTATGTAGATAACTTACACCAATACCATATTCCTGAGGAAGATAAGTGTTTCCGATAGTGTATTTTATATCTCTCACGGTTTCGCTATCTAGATTATGAGTTTCTTTGAGAGTTCCTGTCCCAGTAAGCTTTGTTTTTAAATCAAAAGTTCCACCTATTGATAAACTGCTTAAATTGTCTTTAAAGGATTTTTTATAAAAAAAACCAATTTGAGAACCAAAACCAGTATAGTATTCATTTTTCATAATCTTAACATCGGAAAGTGTAGATGAACCTATGGCTATATTTTCTGTTCTTGTTATACTTCCGAAGTTATTTCTAACCTTTAATCCTAATGAAAAATCTTTCAAAACTTTGTAAGAAGCACCTAATGCAACATTTGCTATTCCTCCACTTCCTTCTAGATAAACAGGATATTCTATGCTAGAACCTTCTATTGGAGCTTTGGTAGTTATTTTATAATCTGAAGTAGATGTAGGTTGCAAACTTGCAGTAAAAAAAACCTTCGGAGAAATTCTAAAGCCCATTCCCAAGTTATTATAATTAGAAAGAAATCTTTTGTCTTTATTATCTCCACTGGTAGTAGTGTTATATTTTATAACTCCACCTACATCAAAAATCACTATTCCTGGAATAAATGCTACATTGGTAGCGGGATTCTTAAAATTAATATTACTTTCAGAATCTAGAGCAAGACCTGTAGCTCCTAGAGAGAGATTTCGGGTGTTATCTACATTATCCATTACTCCTAATCCGAAATAAGAATAGGCAGAGGCGCTCTGTGATTTATATAAAAATGCAATGAGCAAAAAGCTAGCGGTTAATATTTTTTTATTCATTTTATATTTTTACTTAATATCCTAGTAAATACAGCTTGATATTTGATTTATTGACCTTATTTTTAGAGTCACCTATAACCAATCTTTTCACTTGTTGGTCTCTATAATTTGTAGGATATAGCAAAATGCTATTACCATTGGTAGAAGTGGTTTTATCTATCATATTTTTGAGATAACTAGTAATAGAAAAAGTGTACTGACTGCTGTCTAAAAACTCATTATTTGTAGATAAGGTAATGCTTACCTCGTTTCCGTCTGAACTGGTAAATGCACTTAGAATGCTATTGGTTTTATCTGCTACGTAATATTTTAAACTTTCTGGAAGGTAAAATTTCTTATCATACGTTCCATAGGCAGGCTTTATATTCATATTGGCATCTAGAATGGTAACATTAGGATAGAGATTCAAAATATTATTAATGTAAGGAACTTCTACTTTGGTATAAATTCCCAGGGCTGAGAATTGATATGCTTTATTGTCTAAAGATTCTGAAGGCAAAGGCGTTTTCGGCGTCAAATTTTTAAGTTCAGAATTAGAAAAATCATACTCTATTTTGTTATACTGATAGCCTGTTTTTACATTAAAATCTAGGGTATAATTTACATCATCTGTACCATTGTCATTTTTTGTATGGTAATACATTCGCATTACTGTAGTGATGTCTTCTGGCTCTAGATCTAGTGTAGTGCCAACTCCAAAACTTAGAAACGCCTCATTATCATTAGAAGGAATTAGTGCTAATCCTTTATAAAAATTGAGAAAGTATTCTTGGCTGTCCACATTCCCCGTTTTAAGGAGATTAAATAATGCCTGACCGTAAGATTTATCTATGTTAATTTTAAGATAACTATTTTTTTTGCTAGGGCGTGGTAAAAAACTGATGTCTCCTATTGAATTAGAAGAATAATTAAATTTAGAAGTATTGTAGAGATTTCCATCGGAGTTTAGTTTTAGTTTTTTTTCTATCGGAAAAACAGATAATTTAAACGTTTTAAGCGTATCACCATAATAGTAATCATTATACGTGTCTTATAAACATCATTCAAAAAAAATAATAAATTTTTATCGTTGAAAATCAATGCGTTAACTAATATATTAAAATTTTAACACTACTTTGCATTGCATAATACTAAAATATTAACATATCTTTGCAATGTAAATTATTAAACAAAACAAACATCTAGTTAAAACTAATAACATCAATAAAAGCGCAGATTAAAAAAACAATCTACACCAAATCACAAAAGATTAATAATTAATCTGCTGCTTTTTTAAATGAAAATAAATAATTATGAAAAGAATCATCACTACCGCAGCATTACTTAGTTTAATTTTTACCAATGCGCAACAAGTAAAAAAAGACTCCGCAAATTCTAAAGAAATACAAGGAGTAACCATGACCAAAAAGGTTTTTCAGAAAAAAGCAGACAGAATGGTTTTCGATGTAGCTGCTTCACCAATTGCTAAAGGAACTACAGGTTTTGACCTATTGAAGGAAACGCCAATGGTCTCTTCTACGGATAATAGTACTTTAAAAATCCTAGGCAAAAATGCATCTGTAATCTACATTAATGGTAGAAAATCTAATATGGATCCTGAAGCCGTAATAGAAATGCTTAAAAATATGCCTTCTGAAAACATCTCTAAAATTGAAGTAATTACGATGCCTTCCAGTGAATTTCAAGTAGAAGGAAATCAAGGAATTATTAATATAATCCTTAAAAAAAAGCCAACAGATGGTACAAACGGAAACATCAGATTCGAAGATAACCAAGGGTATTATAATAATCCTTCTGGATCTGTAACCCTTAATTACAGAAAAGATAAACTAGGAATTAGTGGAAGTGTAAATGGTGGGAAATATACTCAACAGCAATACTATATTCTGAGTAATGGAAATAAAGATTTTAAACAAACTTCCGAAGGTACTGTAACGGGGCCTAGAACTTATCTTGGTGGTTATATTAATATTGATTATCAAATAAATGACAACCAAAATATAGGATTTTCTTACAATCACAGAAATAGATGGGGAAATGATTTCCGTTCTAATCTTTATAATGAAACTACTAAATACAATAATGGTAACCCAATTGTGGAAAGAACCAGAACAGTAAATCTAACAGAAGACAATAATAACAATGACTCTTTTAATCTAAATTATGAATTAAAAACGGATGACAAAGGAAGCAAATTAAGCCTTAGTTCTTCTTACCTTCATTTTAGTAAAACGGAGGATAATAACAGTACCACATACTTATTAGATTCCAACAAAAATGAAGTAGCAGTAGGGCTAAACTTCTTACAAAAAACACCACTAGTTATAGATAATTTAGGATTTCAAGCAGATTATGTTCAAAAACTTAAAAATAACTACACCTTAAGTTTTGGAGGAAGTTACAACACCACTAAAACTGATAGTGATACTTACTACGAAAACCTAGTTCCACCAACAGGAAAAGACCCAAACCAATCTAACCATTTTATCTATAAAGAAAAAATTACTGGTATCTATGTTACTTTAGAAAAAAGTTTCGGAGAAAAACTTTCTACCAAAATAGGAACCAGATTCGAAAACACCAATGCAGACGGAAATGTAGTAGATAAAAATATAGGTATTGAAAGAAATAATAATAATTTCTTACCATATCTAAGCGTAAATTATAATCCTAATCAAAATCATAATATTTCTTATAGTTTTAGTAGTAGAGTAAGCAGACCTGCTTTTTGGGCACTAAATCCTGCTAAGGTTTATCTTACAGCTACTAATTATGTACAAAACAATCCATTTACAAAACCTGAAATAAATTACAACAACGAATTAATGTATATGTATAAAAATTCATATTTCGTTACCGCTTCTTATAACTATACTTCTAATGCATCAGAACAAATCCCATTACACGGAGTTAATCAAAATGGAGACAACGTCTTAGCATATATCAGAAGTAATTATGGTGACAGACAAGAATTCGGGCTTACTTTTGGGTTACAAAAGCAATTTTTCAAAGGAATTTGGAGTGCCAATCACACCCTTACATTAGGGCATAACATCTATAAAGGTTCAGTAGATAGCGATCCTACAGACACTCAAAATTTGGTGACTTTTGAAAAAAATATTATTGATAAATCTGCTGACTACTACCAATTCCAATTGGTAAATAACATTAGGTTGAGTGCTAAAAAAGATTGGTTTTTTGGAGCAAATTACTTCTATCTATCGCCTCTTCAAATAGAAATCGGAGAACTTAAACCAATCCACGGTGCAGAAATTTCTTTAAAGAAAATGATGGATAATTGGACATTTAATTTACAACTAAGAGATGTCTTCGGAACCAATAGAAACAGAATTTATGGTGAAGATGGCAGCGGAAACTATAATTCTGTAAACCAAAATCCATACAATAGACAGTTGGTTTTTACAGCTACTTATAATTTTGGCAATCAAAAATTACAAAAAGTAAGAAAAGCTGAAGGTGCTAACGAAGAAATCAAAAACAGAACAGGAAACTAAATCACTTCTTATATTAAATTAAATTTTTCACCCGAACTCACTGTTTTTTGCAGTGAGTTTTTTATTTTTATCAAATGAATTTCAGACAAGCTATACCAGAAGACATTCCACAGATACAAATCGTAAGAAATTCTGTGAAAGAAAACCAACTTTCTAAACCCAACCTAATTCCTGATGAATTGGTAGAAGAATTTATTACCAAACGTGGAAAAGGCTTCGTCTGTGAAATAGACGACAAAATTGTAGGATTCTCAATTGTAGATTTCGTAGAAAATAATGTTTGGGCTTTATTTCTTTTGCCTGATTTTGAAGGAAAAAGAATTGGCAAAAAACTCCATCAACTAATGCTTGATGAATATTTCAGCAAAACCAAAGAAACCATTTGGCTTTCTACAGAAGCCAATTCTAGAGCAGAAACCTTTTACAAAAAACAAGGCTGGAAAAACGCTGGCTTCCACGGAAACGAAGTGAAATTTGAAATGAGTTTTGAAGATTGGAGAAAATAAACCGCTATTTCTTCCGTTTCCAAATAAATCCATCTAATAAATAATGGGTTAATTGAGGCATTGTTAATAATGGAACAATAATCATCAATAAAAATGATGAAATTTCGATGTCTGCAAAATTAATATGCTCTTTCCAAACCAAAATTTCCCACAAGAATTCTTCGAAAAAAGCGATGCAAAACAAAACAATCAAGAAAAGTAAAACTCCGAAACTATTTTTGAAAATGAACATCCATTTCAAATCTTCATTAGATTTCTGTTTAATTTCTTTGAAATAAATTAATGCGATGTAAGGAATTCCGTGCGAAATCACATTGAGCAAGGTAAAAATCAAATCATTATTAAAATAAACTATCCCGAAATACCAAGATAAAAAAGTCCCGACAATTACCGCATTTTTAGGAATATTAAATTCTTTGAATTTTAAATAAACCGCAACTGTTTTCAACAACCAAATTCCAATGACAATAAAATAAAGAACGGTAATAATTGGAAGATAATTTGGCAAATCTCCCATCCATTGAAACTCATTTTCTACAAACCAAGTGAAATTTCGAGGGGTAGAAAACCAATACAACATCGGATAAATGGTAGCCGAATAAATTGCAATTTCATCTATTTTTTTGTGAAAATCATTGGGTTCAAATCTGGCATACAATCGCATAAAGCCATATTGTTGACGAACAAAATGGAACACCGCAATCAATGCTAAAACACTCCAAAAAACCAAACTCCCAAATTGAAATAAAACAATACAAAACACAAAACTGAAAATTGGCAAACCATAATACAACAGCTTTCTGCTTTGCACTTCTTTTTTTACAAAATAAGTCTTAAAAAGTGTAGAATAAACGTGCGAAACATCTACAAAAACTATTAAAAAAAGCCAAACATAAAAATTGCTTTCGCTTTGTAAGGTTTCAATCTGATTTTGAAATAAAAATATAATCAAAAGAATGATGAATGGCGGAGAAAGTATCCACCAAAAATCACTTTTTGCATTATGAATCCAAGGTTGTCTCATTGTAGCATTTTTTTAGCTGCATCTATTCCTTGATGAAAAGCTTCTTCAAAAATTGAAATTCCAGACAAATCTGTATGTGCAAAGAAAATTTTATTATCGATATCTTTTTTCAAAAACGCCTTTTTTTCACCAAAAATAGTATTCGGAACTGGGCTTATCATTCCGTGTCCTAATTTATGAAAATATACTTCTTCTACCATTTCTTCAAAATGTGGATGAGCCAATTTCAATTCTTCGAAAACCAAATTCTTCATCTCTACATCTGTCATTCTATATAGATTCCGTCTAGCTTGCTTTGAATTTTCTGATGAAAAACTTCGGTAATACGTAATGATTTTTTTTGACGAATTAAAGTCTGTGTTCTGATGCTGATTGTAAATATAACCCAAACCTTCCACACCATAAATTACGTTATCCCAATTCAATTCTTCTTCTGCCCCGAAATGTTCTTTCATTTGAAAAGTTGCCAATAACCAAGGCGCATAAACCAAACTTTCCGTTGCTTTTTTTCTTTCAGGAAATAAATATTGATTTACAAATTGAGGTGTAGAAAAAAGCACTTTTTCGGCAATTATTTTTTTAGATTTTTTAGAAACATTGTCAAAAACCAAAACTTCCACCTCATCATTTTCATTGATTTTGCAATCGTAAGTTAAATGATTTTTGATTATTTTTCCTTCAGAAAATTTCGCTAAATGTTTTGCCAATCGTGCATTTCCTTCTGCCCAAGTAAAAACGTGCCCATTATATTTTTTGCTCCAATCGTTTTTACGAGCCGAAAAATAAAAAATCCCAGCCCAAGCCGAAACAAAATCTATTCCCAAACCAAAATCATCTTTGCAACAGTAATCGAGATACCAAAAAAGTTCATCAGAATGAAATTGATGTTCTAAAAGCCAACTTTTAAAAGTAATTTTTTCTAAATTTTTAACCTCATCAATAGCTGAACCATTCTTAATAGGAATATCAAACCAAAATTTTCCTTCGGAATCTTTTTTCTTTCTAAAATCATCCATCAATTGAAAAAAACGTTGAAATTCTGATTTTACTTTCTCCGGAGTTGCATATTGCGGAATGAGATTTTCTTGCCATTCATTTTTATAAAAAAGTCTTTCTTCAGGAGCGTAAGTTACCTGATATTCATCAAAAATAGGTTCACCGTTTTCATCATCTTTCAAATAAATTTTAGATTCTTTCAGAAAATTTTTCAGTTCTTCATCTGCTTTATTTGGAATTGGCAAATAATGCGCTCCCAAAGGAAATTTAGAATATTTGTTTTCGCCATTAGAAGAATTTCCTCCGAAATGATTTTCCATTTCTAAAACTAAAAAATCCTCAATTCCATTTTTTTTCAGAATTCTTGCAGCACTTAAACCCGAAATTCCTGCACCTACAATAATGTATTGATGCTTGATTGTTTCAGTCGGTTTCGGAAAATTTTTCGCCCAAAGTTGATGCCCTAAAATGTGATTAGTTCCAGAAATTTTTACAATAAAAGATTTAACAGCTTTAGAACAATACTGTAAAAAAGGTAAGAAACAAGCTGCAAGGAAACTTGTTTTTAGGAATTTTTTTCGGGAAATATTATTGGGTGTTAACTTTTTCACATTTTTTTTAAAATATTTGACAAGTCACGACTTGTCACTACTACTGAACTTTACTCCATTCTTCATCGAAATATCGCACTAAAATTTGATTTTGCAATTGGTTCACTTCCACATTCTTCGCCAACATATCTTTTTCAAAATAAGCCAATTGAGCGAATTGATAATTGTAAAATTTTAAACCATTCAATTTTCTTTTAATAGAAAAATCGTTATTCCCAGCCAAACAAAATCCCCATTCTCCGAAAGATGGAACATAATTGTGATACGCTGTAACATTTGGGAAAATTTGATTTAAAGTTTTTTGAATGCACCAAAAAGATTTCGGGGCAAAATAAGGCGAAGTAGTTTGTACCACGATTTTGGTTTCAGGATCGGTAATTTTTTGCAATTCTCTGTAAAATTGCAACGAATACAATTTCCCTAAACTATAATTAGATGGATCTGGAAAATCAATCACAATCACATCAAATTTCTGCGTTTGATTTTTCACCCAAATATAAGCATCTTGATTGATGACTTTTACTTTCGAATTGTTGAGCGAATTTTGATTCAAAGCATTCATTGTTTCATTATTTTGAAAAAACTTCGTCATTTCTGCGTCTAAATCTACCAAAGTAATGTGTTTTACTTCTCTATATTTCAAAATTTCTCTTGCTGCTAAACCATCACCGCCTCCTAAAATCAGTACATTTTCTATATTTTTTGCCATACTAAACGCAGGATGTACCAATGCTTCGTGATAGCGATATTCATCCGCAGAAGAAAACTGCAAATTGTTATTCAAATACAATCTGAAATCGTTTTTATTTCTCGTCAAAACAATTCTTTGATACGGTGATGAATGCGAAAAAACAATATTTTCTCCGTATAATTTCTCTTCGGAATAGTTCAAAATTTGTTCAGAAAAAATAAAAAGTGAGAGAAGAAAAATAAAGGTAAGAATTGATTTCAGCTTCAATATATAATGTTGCCTTACTTCTCTTTGAAGATAAAAACTTAAAAAAATAGCGATAGAAACATTAATCAGCCCGAAAAATAGCGAAGTTCTTACAATTCCTAAATTCGGAACTAAAACCAAAGGAAATAGAATTGATGCGAGCAAAGCGCCTACATAATCAAAAGCAAAAACATTGGAAACCAAATCTTTGAATTCTACTCTATCTTTCAAAATATTCATCAACAAAGGAATTTCTAAACCCACCAAACTTCCTGTAAGAAATACGAAGAGATACAAAACCCATTCGAAATGACCAATACTATTAAACAATAAGAACAAAACCACCGAACTAATTCCGCCAATTAATCCGACCAAGATTTCAATTTCTATAAAAGTTTTGAGTAGATTTTTTTTGATGAATTTGGCAAAATAAGAACCAACTCCCATCGAAAAAAGATACACTCCGATGATAAAGGAAAACTGCTTCACCGAATCGCCCAAAAGATAACTCGCCAAAGCTCCTGCTACCAGTTCGTAAATCAAGCCGCAAGTTGCAATAACGAAGACTGAAAACAGTAGTAGTAATTCGAAAGAAATTCTCCTTTTACCCATGAATTGCCATTCCTATAATGAAAGAAATCCCTAAAATAAACGCTCCAAAGATAATTGCCAAAGCTACATTTTTGTTTTGTACAATTTCTTGCCACGTTTTTTCGGGAGTTAATTTCTCTAAAACAACATAACCAATGAGTAAAATGATAATTCCTAAAAAAGAAAAAATTACTGAATTGAGTAGCGCAGTTAAGTTAATATATTCCATATCTATTTAGTTTTTTATTTGTGATAATATCTATAAAGAGTTCTTCCTCCTGAAGTTCTAGAGCTTCCTTCTTGGTATTTTTCGGTTTTTTGGCAATCACAAAATTGATTTCCTGTATAAGATAAGTACAAATACCAACCTAAAAAGAAAAATCCGAAGGTTAATATCAACCAATATCTTTTAATATATAGTAATATTTTTTCCATTTTAATAATCATTAGGATAAGGCGAATTAGCACTATTGCTCCATTTTTCTTTTTCGAAAGCATATTCTCCCCAAAAACTTAATGCAACCAAAACAATCATAATTACCAAAATAATAAAGTAATTCCACATTGTTACGGGTTTCCAACTGGCAACAATATCTACGGCAGGATTAGTAGTATCATTATCAATTATTGGGGGAGTGAAATTTGGATTTGTCTTTGCAAATTCTTTGGCAACTTTTAATTCTTGAGCAATTTCGGGATTGTTATTTTCTATGTTTTCTAAATTGTAAGAAGTTTTGTCTTGGGTGCCAATTATCGCTACATCCACAAAACCTAAACCATCGATGGTATAAGATTTTTTTCCATCTGGTGAAAAATAAACTTCTCCTGATGCCTTTTCGAAACCTTGTTTCTGAGCAGAAATGGTAAAATGATATTTTCCAGGTGCTACTCCACAAATATTAAATTCTTCTTCTCGACTTCCTTCGCTCCAGCTTTCTCCTCCTTCATAACCGTGATATTGCTCTATGTCTTTAGAAGCATATTCCGTTTCGTTAGTTTTTTCGTTCACTAAACTCAGTTCTACATTAGCCCAAGAATTATCAACATTAGAATACAACTTTACTTCTAATGGTGCAGAAGCTCCTTTCAGCTCAAAAGATTTAGAAATTAATTCTTTACTTCTTACAGAATCAAAACGAACACTGTCTCGAAAAACTTCGTAATTGGTTCTCGTAGAGTAATGATAAAATTGTAGCAAACTAATCAGAATTGCTGCAACCCCAAAAATATTAATGAGTTGTTTTGTATTAATAAAAAACGGCTGAACAATACCATAACCACTTTTGGAAGGAATAAAATATAAATTTTTGAACGCTAATTTTAATTCAGAATTAGGAAAATGTCTTCCTTCTAGGTAGTAAAGCCTATTTTCTCCGTGATTTTCAAAAGAAATTATTTTTTCTCCACGTACATATTCTGAATAAGAAGCTACTCCATATTTTATAGAATCTTCAAAAAAACCAAAAGCAGAAGATATTGAAGACTGAGTTGTCTCATATTTTCTATAATTTTCGTCATTAAAAGTAGCTCCGTATTTCGTTGTCTGAAAAGGCTGAGAAAGCGGTTTCATAAAAACCCAATGTCCTTCACTTTCGCTAAGAAAAGCGTCATTCAGTTGATTATCTTTCAAATAATATTCTGCCCATTTATAATCTCTTCCTGTTTTTCTAATAACAATGGCAACTACAGTATAATCTATTCCTTCAATTGATCCTTTTTGCCCAATTTTAAGTGAAGTAAAATATTGAGATTTCGAAATTTCTTTTACGAATTTATTTTCGGCTATATTTATTAATCCGTTACAATTGCTACAAACATACTGTTCTATAGTAAAGTCTAAATCAAGGTGATTAATATGATTACATTTCGGACAAATCTTTTCCATTATCTCAAAATTTTATCTTCTTGAATAATTTCTCCCTCAAAAAAAACAACATATTCATTGGCAATTTTTTCTACTTTGGTAGAATTATCATTGATATAATTACACAACAAAACATCTAATGTCAATTGATTAAATTCTGGCCAAGTATGAATACAAATGTGAGATTCTTTAAGGCAAATTGCCGCAGTAAAGCTGTGGTTTTCAAAAATATGATGCGTTTCGCCTACGATTTCGGTGTCATTTTCTGCTAATATTTTTTTTGAAAAATGATAAAATTTATCAAAATCCAGAAGTTTTTCTGTTTGGTTTACTTTTAGAGTAAGAAGTATATGCAAGCCTTTAGAATAATTGTCCATTATTAGTTTTAAAACTCAAATATATTAATTTTTGAAATAAAAAAAGGCACTTTTTAGCACCTTTAGAATGATTTTACATTTATTTCTTCTCCAAAAAAACCTCAGCCAACATACATCTTGCACTTCCACCGCCATTGGTTTCTATTGTTTCTAAATCTGAATAAATAATTTCAGAATATTTCTCTATGTTTGAAATCTGTTCTGGAGTTAAAGATTGATAGGCAGATAGAGACATCACCAAAAATTTCTTACCTTCAGGATTTTGCAATTGCAACATATTTCCTGCGAACCGTTGCATTTGGCTTTCAGAAATTTCTATGATTTCTTTTCTTGAATTTACAATGGCATTTACTACATTTACTCTTTCCGTTTCATCATCAATACAATCTAAACAAATCACTACAAATTGATCTGCAACACACATCATTACATTGGTATGATAAATTGGCAATCTTTCATTATTCGCCGTTTGATAAGAATGAAAAACCACAGGTTCAAAACCAAACTTTTCACAAAATTCACGGAATAATTGTTCATCAAGTCTTAAAGAAACCGAACCATAAGCCAATTTATTATCGTGATCGAAAATCATACTTCCTGTTCCTTCTAGAAATTTTCCATCATTTTCGGGAGCAGAAAAATCTATAATTTCTTTCACCGAAAAATTTCGTTTTAGAATTTCCAAAATATCATTTCTTCGTTCCCAGCGTCTGTTTACAGCGCACATTGGATAGAGAACTACCGTTCCGTCTTGGTGCATAGAAATCCAATTATTCGGGAAAATAGAATCTGGAGTGTGAGGTTCTAATGTATCTTTCACCGTAATAACATTAATGCCTTTACTTCTCAGTTTTTCTACAAAATTGTTAAATTCTTGCAATGCTCTATTTTGAGTTTCCGCATTTTCTGAATTCACTTGGAAATAATTATTTTGTGCAGTTTCGGCATTGAAACCAAAAGCTGCAGGTTCTATCATAAGAACTGTATCTGTAGTTTGCATTGTTTTAAATCTTAGTTTTCAAAAATACAAAAACAAAACGTCGTTTCACAAAAAGTAAAACGACGTTCTAAAAAACAGTTAAAAATTATTAAATATTAAATTTAAAACGATAATCCATCTAAATCTTAGATTCATTTGATGAAAATCATCGCTAAAAATGGCAATTAAGTTTAGTTTTTAAGGCAAAACATCTATCAAAACAAAAGAAACTTCTTCAGAATTCTGAGAAAAAATCTCCTTTAAATTTTTAAAACTGATGTCTCCCACAAAATAGCCTTGCTCTTTATTTCCGTAATATTCTTCGATATTGATAAAATACGGCTGAAATTTATCTGCATCTTTTGCTGGATGTCTGAATAGAACTTTTAGGTTAAAATCTTCTGTTAATTTCAAATTTTCAGAATTGGTAATTTTCTTGTACTCGTATCTGTAATCGTAAGCCAAAGCAGAAATATCAGACAAAACTGCACTAGCAGTTGGCAAAGAACCAGCTCCTCTACCATAGAAAAATTGCTTATCTGCAAAAGCAGTTTGTACTTTCACGCCATTGAAAACATCATTTACCGTAGAAAAAGTATCGGTAGATTTTACAAATTTTGGAATTACTAAAGCCGCAACTTCATTGTCATTTCTTTTTTGAGCGTAAGCCAATAATTTAATTTGAAGATTCTTTTCTTTGGCAAACTTGAGTTCTAAATCTCCCAAATTCTGAATTCCGACATTGAAAACTTCTTCTGGCTTTGTAGTAATACCAAAAGAATGCGCCAAAAGAATTTGCAGTTTAGAACGTGCATCAAAACCTCCTGTATCTAAAATTGGGTTGCTCTCTGCATAGCCTTTTTCTTGTGCTTCCTTCAAAGCTTCATCAAAACTGAGATTATCTTGAAAAGTTTTGGTTAAAATATAATTGGTAGAACCATTTACAATCCCTTGAATAGATTGCAGAAAATCGTTGTTATAATATTCTTCCAAATTTCTGATGATAGGAATACTTCCGCAAACTGCCGCTTCATACAAAAACGGAACGTTATATTTCTGTTGAAGTTCGTACAATTCTTCGAAATGTTCTGCAATCAATTTTTTATTGGCAGAAACCACTGCTTTTCCTTTTTTAAGTGCCGTTGTTACAATTTCGTAAGCAGCATCTGCATCGTCTATCAATTCTACCACTACATTAATTTCATCGTCATTCAAGATTTCATTTTTATCAAAATGAAAATACTCCGGCGAAATATTTCTAGGTTTATCTTTGTGTTTTACCACAATTTTTTTGATGGTAGCATCCACCGTTTTGCTTTTGTGAAGCACATCATAAAGTCCGGTTCCTACCACACCATAACCAAACAATCCTATCGTTAACTTTTTACTCATTTTTAAAATTTATAGAAAATCGAAATATTTTTTTAATAAAGTTTTTATTTTATCGGTTTCTAAAAGAAAACCATCGTGTCCATATTTAGACTTAA
>ERZ650312.240-NODE-240-length-30042-cov-21.686264_pt1 | contig 30042 bp, 32 predicted proteins | sample MGYA00376248_ERZ650312 | MGnify/ENA primary metagenome ERZ650312 (study PRJEB26733, sample SAMN07839316) | wastewater metagenome | biome: urban; feature: wastewater treatment plant; material: waste water | place: USA: North Carolina | collected 2016-07-28 ... | reverse complement strand
CTCCTATCTTTGTCAATCTTAGGTGCTTTTAAACCCAGCGGATAAACTGTATTTTCGTGTGTCCATTACACACAGACTATATTATACCCTAACTAACAACCTATGTAAAGCATTTTGATGAATTTTCTACCGTGGCTAAGGTAGGGCTACAGTCTATTTACATAAAAAACTCTCCCCAATGGAAGAGTAAATAGCTTATTTTGCAGCTTTATAAAGTTCGTTAACCTTGTTCCAATTTATCACTTCAAAGAAGGCTTTGATGTAATTTGGTCGAACGTTGCGGTAGTTTAGGTAGTATGCATGTTCCCAAACATCGAGAGCCAAGATCGGCTTCAATCCTTGCATGATTGGTGTATCTTGGTTAGCGGTTGAAAGAATTTCTAATTTTCCTTCTTTATTAACTACCAAGAAAGCCCAACCTGAACCAAAGCGTGTTGTTGCAGCTGTAGTAAATGCTTCCTTAAAGGCATCAAAAGAGCCGAATGTCGCATCGATTTCTGCAGCCAACTCTTCAGAAATTTCAGTTTTCTCTGGAGAAAGTAATTCCCAAAAGAGAGCGTGGTTAAGATGTCCGCCACCATTGTTGATCAAGGCCTGACGAATATCTGCTGGAATTTGTTCAACATCTGAAAGGAGAGCCTCTAAATCTTCGCCAATTTCAGGATGCTTTTCAAGTGCTGCATTGGCATTTGCTACATAAGTTGCATGGTGCTTATCATGGTGCAAAGTCATTGTTTCCGCATCAATATGTGGTTCCAAAGCGTCATAAGCATAAGGTAAATCTGGTAAAATAATCGCCATAATTCTGTTCTCCTATAAATTTGATAGTTCTATTGTAACCCTTTCTGAGAGCCTTTTCAATTTATTTGTCTGAAAATTACGATGTAGCGATTCTTAGCAAGGCAATGTCAAATAGATAATCTTTATCAAATTGTCCTGTTTTAATTTGGTAATCTGTTTCAATTAATAGCTTGACGACCTTTTTCAAAAAACCAACCGACAGATTTCTTGAATCACGCAAGGCATATTTTACCTGATAGGGATTAATCTTGCGACCAGATAAATCTGACAACGCAGTAACAATCTGCTGTTCACCACGACCTTGCTCATGTAGTATTTGCACTTGAAGATAGGTGCGAAACTGAGTTAACATAATCGCAATCAACTTGATTTCGTCCTCTCCTTGCAATCGTAAATCCCGAACAAGATGGTTTGCTTCATCCATTTTAGTTTGAAGGACAAGTTGAGTTAAATCAAAGATATTATCTTGAAGAGTTTTCGGGATTGCCACATCTATATCGGCCAGCGAAATTTCATTTTGTCCTCTATAGGATTGTAGAAAGACCAAATTTTTACTAACTTCTGCAAAATCAAAGTTGGATTTTACCATAAGATAGTGAAAAACATCTGGATCCATCCGCAACCCAAGTCGACGGACTTCATTCTGGAAATGATTCTTCAGCTCCATTTCCTTTAGAGGATTTGCTTCTAAAACCAAGCCATCTCTTTTCAGAAGTTTGACAAGTCGACGCTTACTATCCAACTTACCAGGTGCTAGAATAATCAAGCGCGTGGTCTCAACTGGATTTTCCAAATAAGCCTCAAATTGCTTCAGTTCGTCATCCGTCAAGTAGCGCTTCTTATCCGTTGTTAAATCTGCGAAATAATCAAGAATCACTACTTTTTCATCAGAAAAGAAAGGAAGAGAAACTAAATCCAAATCCACCTGATGATAGTCAGCCTCTGACATATCAAAATAGGCAAAACCCAAGTCCGAAGTATCAAATTCCAGTTGCTTCATCAATAAGTCTTTCGCAATGTGATATTGACCAACATCTTCACCACACAAAATGGTCAATAAACCTAAGTTCCCTTTTTTTATTTGTTCAATCTGTTCAATTACTGTCATAATCTCTCCGTATTCTTCTCTCCATTATACCATGCAAAAAAGAAAACAGCTACAGAGAGATCGTCACTCTTTTACCGTTTCAATACTCCACTGTTTCCAACCTCGGAAACGGATTGCTCCTTGCAGATCCGTTCGGTAAACCTGCATATTTTGACTGTCGAGACGTTCCAGAGTTTCCTTATGTGGATGTTGATAGCGATTATTTTCACCAGCAGAAATCAGAGCAATTTTTGCTCCAATATGGTCTAAAAATTCTGGATATGAAGAGCCCTTGGAACCATGGTGACCTGCTTTCAGCACATCGACTGGTAGCTGCGGATAAGAAGTGATTAAATCTAATTCCCCTTGCTCCAAGTCACCGGTAAAGAGAAAATTCATTTTTAACAAACGACCATAGAGTACAATTGAGTCATTATTGCCTCCATCTCCGATTCTATTGGGATATAGAACTTCTAGATAGGAATCAAAAATGGGCAATCGATCTCCAGGATTTACAACATGAACAGGGACATTTATTTTCCTCAAAGTCGCAACAAAATCTGGTATAGTCAAACTACCTGGAGAAACGTAAATCTTACCGATCTGAATCTGCTTAGCCACTTCTAGCACATCACCCACATGATCTGCATCGGTATGGGTCAAGACTAAGCTATCAATCCTATTCACGCCCCGACTATGCAAATAAGGAATCAGAGTTCGCTCCGCATTTGCTTCCCTAGACCGCTCCCGCCAAGCTTCCTTTGCAGCAAAGTCAACCCGACCACCCACATCAATCAGAACCGTCCGCCCCCGCATGTCCCGCAAAAAGATACTATCCCCCTGCCCTACGTCTACCACCGTCACCTCGTTTTCCAGCGGGTGTTTGGTTATGAAAAATAGCAGAGCAAGCATCAGGCTCAGTCCTAGGAGCCATTTCTTCTCTCTGTGAAAATCATAAAGCAAGAAAAGGCAGACCAGCAAGAGCAAAAAGACAAGACCCGTAGGTTTTCCTAAAATCCAAGGGCGAATCCCCAATTCTGCCACCCATACAATAATCTTTTCCATAAGGATAAAGAATCCGTTGACCCATGTAATTTTAATGAAGGGCGATAGTAAAAGAATGACAGATAGCCCAGGTAACAACAACACATCAAAAACAAAGGAAAAAACAAACGTTAAAAGGATAGATAAGGGCTGAAAGGCAAAAAAATAGGACATCAAGATCGGTAAAATTCCAAGAGAAATACTCAGACTCTCCACTGCTACCTTCTTAAGTTGCCTTAGCTCTTCAAAATCAAAGACTGTCAATAACAAAGCATAGGTAAATGTTAGCACACCGCCTGCAGTCAGAAGAAACCGTGGCATAAGCAAGAGACAAACAAAGACTGTTGCTGCAAAATTATCCAATTTTCGTAGTCCAAGATTACCCAGAATTTTCTGGACCAAGGACCGCACGACTGAGACTGAAAATCCTGTCAATCCTGCATAAACAAGAGAAAATGGAATTTGAAGCTTATCGACAGTTTCCTTGGTTAAACCCAAACGCAATAAAAGCCAGCGAAATTTATCAATGAAGAAACCAACCTGCATCCCAGACAGGGCAAAGAGATGAATGATCCCTAAACTAGAATAGAGGTCACTCATTTGGTCAAAGTCACTATCTAACTCTCCCAATAGTAATCCAGTCATGTAGTGGCTCATGGGAGCAGGAAAATGTGATTTGATATAAACGAGAGCCTGCCTCCGCCAGGTTGACAACCAGTCAAAGATATTCCAAGAATGAATAGGGAGAATATTGTTAATGGTACTTATTTTTACTGTCCGATAGATGCCCTGGGTTTTGAGATAAGCCTGATAATCAAAACCATTGAAATTACGTTGACCTGCTGGTTGGCAAACTTCTGCATCTACCTCTAACTGCACCAAGTCCGTAAGCTCCTGAAAGTAGGTTTGTTCTTCCTGACTTGCAAGTTTATAGAAAACCTGAAAAACTTGTCCTTCAGCCCGACCACGAAAAGAAAGACTGTCTCCGTTGACATCAATGGTATCAGGAATAACCTGCACAGTAGTCACTTGCTCCGGAGCCCATAGATTTGTCCGCTCCCATTGTATCTTCTGACATTCGAAGAAGAGACCACATAAGGCTAGAAGCGGTAACGTTTTGATGAAGACCACCTTTCCTTGCCGAAGCCCAAAGACTGCTAGTAACAGACTCAGCAGGCTCACTGTCAAAAGGGAAAAAGAGTGAACTGCAAAGTAGGCTAACACCGCCAAAACTGCAAAGTGAATGGGCTGACAGGGGAGTCTAATCAACCGTGACATATGGTCGGATACTTTCCATCGTTTTATCACCAATTCCTGAAACATTATTCAGATCATCAACCGATTTGAAACCACCATTGGCTTCACGGTAAGCAATGATATCCGCCGCTCTCTTTGCACCTATACCTGAAATGGTTTGTAAATCTGCCTCGGTGGCAGTATTTAAATTGACCAAAGAAGATTGGCTCTCCTCTTGAGTTTGAGTAGCTACAACACTTGAATTTGGTGCTGTTATTACTGAAATATCCTCATCCTTGTGTGCGACGTAAATAATCTCTTCATCTGCCAATTTTTGAGCTAAATTGACTGATTTTTGATTTGCTTCTGCTGTGAAACCACCAGCCGCAACAATCGCATCATTGACGCGACTCTCGAACTTAAGTGTGTAAAGTCCAGGTCTCTCTACTTCTCCTTTAACATCTACCACAACCAGTTGGATTTCTTGTTCAGTATCTCTTGTTTTGCTTTCTGTACTGGATTCTTCAACCTCTTCTGGAACACTACTTGCTTGGTTCTCCTGTGAAAATGCTGCCAAACCCGTTTGATCTGCAGGCTGAGGGGGCTGGTTGAGCAATAGAACACTCACAACCACTACTGTCATCATACTTGCAATTACACAAAACCACTTATGTTCCTTTACTATGTTTAACATTTCTTCCATAAATTTACCTCCATCCTTTTATTCGAAAATAAAAAAGAAAAACCCGCAGAAACGAGTTTTTCAATTCATTTTTTTAATTCTACCGATGGATTCCAAAAGAAGCTTGCTATGTAACTAAAAACATAGGTTAATCCTAAAATAATTGCTACTAGGATAAGGATAGGGAGACGGTAAATATAAGTTAATATATTTGGTTTTTTCTTAGTTTGGAAGGATGCTGCGTAATCATTCAAACGTTTAAATTCAGTTTCGATTCGATGAGTTACTTCAGCCGTCCCTGCATCATCCAAGCGCTTGATGTCTGAAACATCGATAGGATTTCCAAAAGCCACATCGATTCGCTCACCAGCCAAGAGCCCCTTGATGCTCATCGGTCCCACATAGGTTGCAGGCATGAGTTTAACCTTGGCTGACTTGGCAATGACCGCTACACCACCTTTTAGTTCTGAAGAATGACGACTTCCAGAAGGAAACATGACCAAAGAACGATTGCTTTTTTTCAACATGTTGACAGGGTATTTAATAGCTGCCATCCCAGGATTTTCACGATCAATCGGGAAAGCTCCACATTTGCGAATCCACCAGCCAAAACCGCGATCCTTAAAGAGTTCTTTTTTAGCCATAAAAATAAACTGTTTTGGCGCAGCAGCAAATCCTAAAAAAACAGGATCCCAGAAGGTCTTATGTGGAGCGATTAAAATATAATTCTCCTCTTGTGGCAATATTTTTTCTTTATCATGATAATGGATATTTCCATTAATTGCCCAAAGTAAAAAAGATAGTAAGGTACGTAAATAGGCGTAAAACATAGTCATCTCCTTTTCAGTCCTTACATTATACCATATTTTATCTCCGAAAAAAATCTGAAGTTCTGTTCTTACAATATGCTATAATTATCATATGCATAAAATAGAATTACAAGAAGGGGAGCGGATTGACCAGCTCTTCTCAACAGATGTCCAAATTATTCAAAATCGGGAAGTTTTTAGTTATTCAGTTGATAGCGTCCTCCTATCGCGTTTTCCGAAAATGCCAGCTAAAAAAGGATTGATTGTCGACCTTTGTAGTGGAAATGGGGCAGTGGGCCTGTTTGCCTCCACACGTACCAAGGCTCAGATTATCCAGGTTGAATTACAGGAACGCTTAGCGGACATGAATCGGCGATCCATCGAACTCAATGGTTTAGAGGAACAGTTAACAGTGATTAACGACGATTTGGCAAACTTACCTCATTATGATTTACGATCAAAAGTTGATTTAATGCTCTGCAATCCTCCTTACTTTAAAGTAGATGAATCTTCTAACCTCAATGAAAGCGAGCATTACCTTTTAGCCAGACACGAGATCGCGACCAACCTAGACAGTATTTGCCAGGTAGCACAACAAGTACTCAAATCCAATGGTCGCTTGGCCATGGTGCATAGACCAGATCGATTTTTGGATATTTTAGATAAGCTACGTATCTACAAACTGGCTCCCAAACGCATCCAGTTTGTCTATCCCAAGGCCAGCAAGGAGGCTAATATGTTGCTGATTGAGGCTATCAAGGACGGCTCGGTGGACGGTCTGCACATCCTGCCACCTCTGGTTGTCCATGAGGAAAACGGAGACTATACTCCGGCTATTCGTGAGATTTATTATGGAAAATAAGGCTTACTTTTATGTCTTGGAATGTGCCGACGGGAGTCTTTATACTGGTTACACGACTGATGTGGAGAAGCGGCTTGCTACCCATAATCGTGGGAAAGGGGCCAAATACACCCGCGGACGCTTGCCTGTCAGCCTACTCTATCAAGAAGCTTTTGCTAGTAAGCAGGAAGCCATGTCTGCCGAAGCCTTGTTTAAAAAACGCAGCCGGCAGAATAAATTAGACTATATCGCAGAAAGAAAACAAGAAAATGCAGAATAAAAACCAAATCCATCGCCTAAGAATTCTTTGGCATATCCTAAGAGTGACAGGTTTTGCTACCTTTCTCACTTCCTTTTTCAGTTTTATCTTTCTAGCAGCTGGTTTGCTACTCTGGTTGGAGCCTGATTTTACCAGCTACGGTGATAGTTTATGGTACAGCTTTGTGACGGCGACGACTGTTGGCTATGGAGATATGCTGGTGACGACTGCTTTTGGACGGATTATCAGCATTATCTTAGCTATTTACGGCATTCTCTTTTTGGGGAGCCTGTCTGGATTGGTCGTCAGCTACTATACTGAGGTCAGCAAGCATTATTCTTTAGCAATCGAACAGGATAAGCAAAAAACTGGCTCTTAGGAACCAGTTTTTTCTTGTTTCTGATTAGAGATAAACTTTCTTCCAAATATACTCAAGCCAATCATCAATAAAGAGATTGGCAAAAGCTGAAATGGAAAGAATAAACTAATAAATATACCTGCTAGCCACTCCTTCTCAAGAAGGGCAATTGCCATAGATAAGCTCACTACCAACACGATAAATAAGCTGTCCACCTGTGGAAAAAGTTGTGCCACAGCAAATCCTTGCAGGAAGGCAGCAAAGGTTACAGGAAAAATGTCCCCTCCAGTCCAACCAGTCCATAAGCAAACTTCTAAGAATAGCAACTTAGTTATGGATAGAATAAACAGAATAAGTACAGGAGTCCCCATCCCCAATTCGACAATTGAATGTAAACTATGTTGTCCTGAAAACAACAGAGTTGGAGCAATCATTGTAACAATGAAAATTGCTACTGCACCAAGGCTAGTCTTGATTGGTAATGAAAGGTTCAATCGATTTAAACTTGCACGAATAAATGGTTTCAACCAAGAATAGCCTTTTCCCAAAGAATAACCATACAGACAAAGTGGCAAAAAGAAAAGTAAGTCATTCAGCGACCAGCTGGTTTCTCCCAACTTAGTGACAAAAGATGGCTGGTCGGTCAATCTCATCATAAGCCAAAAGACAAACAAACCATTGGCAATCAACAAGTTACGTAATAGTTTCCCTGTCTGCTTTTGACTAGTTGGATAAGGTAACAAGTAACGTTTAGGATGAAAAAGATAGTTTATCCATCTCCATCCCCCCTGTCCTCTCAACTGATTCCAGTGGACCTCAAAGTATCGAAGTTTGTCAGCTTGCCAAATAGAGTAAGCAATGACGACACCTAAAAGTGGTGCTGCAGGACCAACTCCAGCACCCGAAACCAAAATGACCAGTGCCAAAACTAAATTACGCCATGTATTCTGATAAGACACCGTTCCGTCATGTCCCAATTCATGAAGCAAATCATGACTGGTCTTGGGTAAATTCCCCCACTTATTTTTTAGAAGAATGACCAAACAGGTTAACAGAAGCAAGATCAGAATCGAATAGACTGTTCCAAAATGAAACTGATGGGGCAGACTTTCCCATAAAAAGTGACTAATAACCTTTTCAGCCATGATAAAACCATACGAAACTAAGGCAATGACACTACTGTAAACCAAACCAATGGCGGTCAGGTGAATTTCTTTTTTTCCTACCATAATCTACCTACAAGAAAGAGGCACTTTTGCATCTTTCATTATTTCATTTTGAAGAATTGAACAATCGCCACAATCCCTTGATAAATAAAGACAAAGGCAATTGTGTAGCTGATCAAGAATCCTGTCATCAACGGATGGGCCATCATGACTAGACCAGCAATAATTCCTAAAATTCCTAAAGCTAATAAGGGTGTCCCAACCGATTTATCTGCCTTACGAACCTTAAAACCAACGATTGTTTTAGTAATACCGTTTGTTAAGGCCCAGAATGAAATGATGAATGGTACAAAGGTTACCATTTCAATAAAGCTACCAGAGAACAAGGCTAGGGCCAAGATAAGCGTTACAATCCCGCCAAACAAGTTCCAACCATGCTTTTCTTCTGCTTTAAAATAATTCACAATCTCAGAAATCCCCTGAACTACAAATACAAGTGCGAATAAAAAGGTCATTGAAGCAAGACTAATCGCTGGATTCGCTAACATTTGAAAACCAGCAAATACAGAAAAGATACCTGCAAGCAATAACAACCATTTCCAATTTTTTGACATTTCTGTCTCCCCCTTTTTTAAGGACCTAGTCCTTAATGATTCCATAAACCATCATATCCAAAACCTGTGACAATTGATTTTCGTAGCCCGATACCAAATCTGTCAAACTGCTGTCTGACGAAACAGTTAGATAGTAAGAACGAAACATATCCTGAATCAAGCGCAGATAGGCCATGGCCTTCTTTTCATCAATATGGTCTTTCAGTTTGGATTCTGATAGTAATTTTTGACAAACCTGTTCATTCAAGTCTAGAAAAATTGCCTTCTGAGGCGCAATATCCTCCTCCAACTCCTCTGGTGTTGCAATCATAGCTTCAAAGAATAGATGACTCTGCTCTGGAAAGTCCCGATAAAATTGGTGTCGTCTTTCCATATAAGCAGCCAGAGTGGGCACTTGACCATCTTCCCCCAGAAACAAGGTCAAAGCTTTTTCAAAACTTTCCTGAACACATGCCAGATAGAGATCCGACTTTCCTGAGAAATTATGATACAAAACTCCTTTAGAAATCCCATCTACCTTACAAAGCTCATTAATGACAAATCCCTTGTAACCCTTGGCAGCAAATTCCCCCAAGGCTGCTGCAATGATCATTTCTCTACGAAGTCTTGTTTTTTCTTCTTTTCTCATGGTCTTCCCTCCGATTTATAATTATAGACCACTTGATCTATAATGTCAACTAAATCTTCCAAAAAAAAGACTTGGAAATTCCAAATCTTAAAATACTTCCAAAATTGTATCAATTTTCCCCATAGCTTCTTCAAAAATAGCCTGAGCCTGGCTTGGATCGGCAGATTGCCCTTCAATAAAGACTTGATGAATATCTTCAAAGCCTAAAAATTCAAAGATAGACTTGATGTACTGGGCAGCTGGATCCTGACCTGCATAAACACCACCATTGGACTGGATGTGCAGGAGCTTTTTGTCCTTGACCAAACCGATAGAGCCTTCTGGACCATACTTAAAGGTCAGGCCTGCTACATTGATGGTATTGACCCAAGATACCAACTGACTTGGCACATTGAGATTCCAGAGAGGATTGACGACAACAATCTTATCCGCCATAAGAAATTGCTGGGTCAAGGCATTGTAATGGTTCAATTGCTTTGCTTGTTCAGGACTGATACTCTCGCCTTTTTTAGCAGCTCCCATAGCCTCTAACAAAGATTTGTCCAGGGCTGGAATCTGGTCTTCAAAAACATCCACTACTGCTATCTGATCTTCTGGGCGCAAACTGGCGTAACGAGTTTGAAATTCCTCCAATGCTCGCAAAGCATAGGACTTTTGTGGGTCAAGGGGGTGGGCTTTTACGATTAATAGATTTGCCATTGGTTCTCTCCTTTATCATTCGTTATTACTAATTATTGATAAACATATTCTACTCTTTTTGATTTGAAATTCAAATCATTTGCTCGAAGCAAAAGGCTGGTCTCCCAGCCTCTGCTTTTTTAGATTGTTTTATTATTTTAAATAGGTGTAAGCGACACAGTCCAGGCTATCAACGGCTGTAAAGCCAATTGCCTCATAGAAAGACCGTGTTTTCTCAGTATTGTCCGTCAAGAGATGGAGTTGATAAATACCTGGAAAGCAGGCAATGGCCTGCTCCAAAAGCTGACGTCCAATTCCTTGTCGCTGATAGGTTGGTAGGACCAAGATGTCCTGAATAAAAACGATTGAATGCCCGTCGCCAACTGCTCGCAAGAGACCCACTAGACGGTCACCGTCAAAGGCAGCAAGAACGAGCAGACTATGTTTCAAGGCCTTCTCTAGCATTTCTGGATGTCTAGTATAGCCTGTCCAACCCACAGAAGCATAGAGGTCTAGGACAGCTTGAAAATCAAGTTGAGGATTTTGTTTGTAAGTAATCATGTCTTTCTCCTTTGTATTGTTTTTTAGAATACAAAGGCTTTGCCCATTGTTAAAACACCCATGGTATTTCCTCCTGTTTTGCTACTTCTAGTATAACAAAAACCGCTCCAATTATGAAGCGGTTTTAAAATGCAGATAAGCATAATAGATACTAAGACTTACAACAGAAATACCAACCAATATCATTACAAGGATAGATAGGGTTGGTGAACCCAACAAACTTACTAACTGCAACAACCCACCAATCATCAAGAGATAGCCTGACTGCTTTCTTCCCTTTCGTTCTATTTCATTGGTCTTGCTATCCAATTCCTCCTTGGGTAAATAATTTCCTATCACCATATAATAGACAGCCAGCAGTCCTATGACAAGTCTACGGTAATCCAATTCTCCGCCTAAATTATACCAGAGTAAAGAAACTTGAATGATGAGAGCCAGCAGCGGAAAAAGCCATTTGACCACTCGAATGACTGGTGTTTTCCCTATCCCTCTCACATCATAAAGTACACAAATAAATAGGTGGACACAAAAGAATAGTAGCGGTGTCAAAATCATCATATACTTAGCCATAGAGCCATTTGGCTCACCATTTACGCCAAAATGCGTCACCATGGTGTCTGGCAATGCTCCATAGTAACAAATCGTCAATACAGCTATTAGTAGAAATATACTCGAAGTTGCTAATAAGTTTTTTATGTCAATTTTCTTCATCTTGTTGCCCTCCAAAACTTGCAATCCAAACCAAGACTTCTTCAAAGACCGTATAGTTTAGACGATAATAAATAAAATTTTTCTGCTTTTCCTCCAAAATTAATCCAGCTTTTTTCAAAGTAGATAAATGATGAGAAACTGTTGCTCCTGTTAATTGAAATTGTTCTACAATTTCCCCAGCAGACTTCGGCCCCGACTTAAGACTATCTAGAATTTGCCTACGAATAGGAGCAGAAATTGCCTTCAAGGTTTCAGACAATCCCATAATAAGCCTCCTTGTCCATCTATTTAGAAATATTTCTAAATAGAATTATACTCTGTTTTTATTGTTTGTCAAGAACTATTTCGATTATTTTCTAAATAGATTTCAAAAAAACAGACCACTCTTTATGGTCTGTCAAACACTGCTTATCTCTCCCCTTTATTGCGGATAACAAAGCCTGTTTTCTTTTCACTTGATGTGCGTTGGTGTGGTTTTTTGTTATCCTGACGGCGGTTGTCGCGTTTAAACTTGTCATCACGACGGTTGCGGTCGTTACGATCACCACGGCGTCCTCCACGGTCTCGGTTGCGGTCACCGTCACGACGGCCACCACGATCACGGTCGCGACCACCACGGCCACCCTTGCCCTTGGCTTGACCAGGTGCAAACTTGAATGGCAATGGTTTTTCACGCGCGATTTCCACTTCTGGCAAGCTATCCGGATCTTGAACAGTCAAAGTTAATACATAAAGTGCTAATTCTTCAGGGGTAAATTCAGCCGCTAACTGGATAGCATCTTTCTTGAACTTGTCAAAATTGCTACGGATGGTGTCGTCAGCCATATCACGTTCAATCTTTTTCAAAGCAATTTTTTTCTTAGCTTCAAAAGCTTCTTGTGCAGTCGCAGACTTGAGCCCCTTCATACGCTTCTTGGTTAGATCTTCGATGATAGCTAAGTAGCCCATCTCATTTGGCGAAACAAAGGTAATAGATTGACCTGATAGACCCGCGCGCCCTGTACGGCCAATACGGTGAACATAGCTTTCTGGATCTTGAGGAATATCGTAGTTATAGACATGAGTAACACCTGATATATCCAAACCACGGGCTGCAACGTCTGTCGCAACAAGGACATCAATCTGATCATTTTTAAAATCACGAATGACACGGAGACGTTTATTCTGGTCCAAATCACCATGAATACCTTCAGCACGGAACCCACGTAATTTTAAGCCACGGGTCAACTCATCGACACGGCGTTTGGTACGACCAAAAACAATGGATAATTCTGGCTGGTCAACATCCATCAAACGTGTCATCGTATCAAACTTTTCATGCTCTTTAACACGAACAAAGTACTGTTCAACGTTGACATTGGTTAATTCCTTGGCTGCAATCTTAACATGCTCTGGTTCTTTCATGAACTTGACACCAATGCGCTTAATTGGTTCAGGCATAGTTGCAGAAAATAGAAGTGTTTGGCGACTCACAGGTACACGTTCGATGATTGCTTCAATATCATCTAAGAAACCCATGTTGAGCATTTCGTCAGCTTCATCAAGAATAAGAGTTTCAACTCCATCCAAACGTAAAGCTTTACGTTTAATTAAATCTAATAGACGTCCTGGTGTACCGACAACTATGTGGGCACCTGATCGAAGGGCCTTTATTTGCTTATCAATACTAGAACCACCGTAAACCGAGCGAACTTTTACGCCTTTATCACGACCAAATTTGAATAACTCTTCCTGACTTTGAACTGCCAATTCTCGCGTAGGAGCAATAACTAAAGCTTGAACAGTTGGATTACTTGTGTCGATTTTATTTAGAGTAGGTAGCCCAAAGGCTGCAGTTTTTCCCGTACCTGTCTGGGCTTGACCAATCACATCTTTTCCCTCCAAAGCAAGCGGAATCGTTTGCTCTTGGATTGGTGATGGCGTTTCAAAACCTGCCCTCTCAACAGCAAGTAAAATATCTTCGGATAAGTTTAATTCGGTAAATTTCAATGTTTTCTCTTTTCTAAAAGGCAGTGCGAAGCTACCTTATCTCACGTTATTTGTAACAATTATTTCCACTGGCAGCGAACTAACCAGTATCAGACTTGCAACTTACCTAGTATAACACAATCTAGGAATAATCGTTAGTAAATACTTTTAAATTAAAAATAATACGTTTTCATAAAAAGCAGATTCCACTACTCTGCTTTTTTAATATGTCATTCTATAAAAAATTTATTTCTAAATTCATTTTTCAAAACGAAATACCATCTATTAGAATCTTCGAATCAGTAACTATTTTTCTAAAACGGCAGTAGCTAAGGCTTTTTGAATGGCAATCACACTTTTATCACTCTTAAATTGAAAAATTTCAGCAGGTTCTGCAGCTGAAGAAATCCAAATTTTGAGCTCGGCATCCAAATCAAAATGTCCTGATGTTTCTACTGTAAAGCGCGAAATAGAGCGATAAGGAATAGACTTATAGGATACTTTCTTCCCAGTCACTCCTTGTTTATCCACCAAAATTAAACGATATTCCGTAAACACAATCAAGTCACGAACCAAGCTGAAAGCCATCTCAACCTGTTCATTGTCCAACAATACATGTTCTAATTCCTGCTCAATTTTGTCATTATTTAATTGCGAAGCATTACCAAGCAAACCTGAAAATAGTCCCATTATTTGACTCCTTTGTTGATTTTTATCTATTTTACCTAAAAACTGGTAATAAAAAAAGCAAAAACCTCTAGGAAGTTTTTGCCATCATATATAGTAAGCTAGTTTTATATAAACGCGAAAGTTCGAAATTAGGTAAGCCTACTCCCGTTGGCTCTCATCTCCAACCTTTCACCTCGCTTTATCATCTATGGGCTCGGGTTTCTATGGTCACTTTTTCGTTTTAAGGTGACCAGCTGAAACAGTTCCCCAAACTGTTTCACTCCTCCCAGAGTGTTGTTACATTTTCTCTCCCAACTCCACATCAGGATATTTGTCCGCGAACCAGCGGAGGGCGAAGTCGTTTTCAAAGAGGAAAACTGGTTGGTCAAAGCGGTCTTTGGCCAAGATGTTGCGACTTGATGACATACGCTCATCTAGGTCTTCTGACTTGATCCAGCGGACAGTCTTTTTACCCATTGGGGTCATGACTACATCAGCATTGTATTCACCTTCCATGCGGTGTTTAAAAACTTCAAATTGGAGCTGTCCAACGGCACCCAGCATATACTCGCCTGTCTGGTAGCTCTTGTAGAGCTGGATAGCACCTTCTTGCACTAGTTGCTCCATTCCTTTGTGGAAGGATTTTTGTTTCATGACGTTTTTGGCAGAAACTTTCATAAAAATTTCAGGTGTGAAAGTCGGTAGCGGTTCGAATTCAAACTTGTTCTTGCCTACGGTCAAGGTATCCCCTACCTGATAGGTTCCTGTGTCGTAAACCCCAATAATGTCACCGGCTACTGCATTTTCTACATTCTCACGGGACTCGGCCATGAACTGCGTCACGTTGGACAACTTAGCTCCCTTGCCTGTACGAGGCAGGTTAACCGCCATACCGCGTTCAAATTCACCTGAAACCACACGGACAAAGGCAATACGGTCGCGGTGACGCGGGTCCATGTTGGCTTGAATTTTGAAAACAAAACCTGAAAAGTCTTTGTTGAGTGGGTCAATAACGTCCCCTGTCGTTGTCTTGTGACCATGTGGCTCTGGAGCAAATTCCAAGAAGGTATCAAGGAAGGTCTGAACACCAAAGTTTGTCAAGGCTGATCCGAAGAAAACAGGTGTCAAATCACCGTCCAAAATGGCCTGCTCTGAAAATTCATTTCCAGCTTCCGCCAAGAGCTCGATATCGTCCAGAACTTGGGCATAGAATGGGTTAGATCCAAAGAGCCTGTCACCCTCGTCCAAACTTGCAAAACGCTCTTCACCACGGTAGAGCTCCAAACGTTTATTGTGAAGGTCATAGAGTCCCTCAAAGGATTTTCCCATTCCGATTGGCCAGTTCATTGGATAGCTGGCAATACCCAAGACTTCTTCCAACTCCTGCAATAAATCAAGTGGCTCTCGGCCATCACGGTCCAACTTGTTGATAAAGGTGAAAACGGGAATATTGCGGTGCTTAACAACCTCGAAGAGCTTTTTGGTCTGGGCCTCGATACCTTTGGCAGAGTCCACCACCATGACAGCCGCATCCACCGCCATCAAAGTACGATAAGTATCTTCTGAGAAGTCTTCGTGCCCTGGTGTATCCAAGATATTGACACGCTTACCTGCATAGTCAAACTGCATAACAGATGAGGTAACAGAGATACCACGTTGTTTCTCAATATCCATCCAGTCAGACTTAGCAAAGTTACCAGTCTTTTTCCCCTTGACTGTACCTGCCTCACGAATCTCTCCACCAAAATAAAGCAATTGCTCGGTAATAGTGGTTTTACCAGCGTCCGGGTGAGAGATAATCGCAAAGGTGCGGCGTTTCTTAATTTCTTCTTGTAGTGACATCTTTTTTCCTTTTCATTTTCTTTTTTTTGATACATAGCAGAGCTTGGCCCTGATTTCATACAGTCTACATTGGATAATCCTCATTCTTTGATTGAGCAACTCTAATGTAAAAGAGCTGCTACTGCAACTCTCTTATTATATCTGAAATAAAAGGAATTTTCAAATCAAGTCTATTTAACTTCTAATGCCTCCACCACTTTTCCAAGTTTCATGGAATTGGAGCCTTTAAAGAGGATTTGGTCTTGCCCACAAAGAACTTCCTTGACTTGTTTCACCAGATCTTCAAATTGGTCCTGCTCAGCATTTTTCCTAAAGAAATAGACTTTTCCAATTGGAAACATCTGACTAGCCAGCTGAGCTAACTCTTCAATATCCTGACCGTAGAAAATGACGGTATCTAGCACATCAGGCGATAGGCTTAGAATCATCTGATTGTGGAGATTGACGGACTGGCTACCCAGTTCTTTCATATCTGCTAAAACTGCGATTTTCTTGCCACCTTCATTTGCTGGAATGCTAGAGAAGGTTTCCAAAATCAATCGCATGGCAGTTGGATTGGCATTATAGACATCGCTGAGAATGTCTGCTCCGTTTGTTGCCTTCTTCCATTCGGTGCGGTTGCGGGTCAAGTTAAGATTGGCTAGGGCTGAGGTGATTGCCTCATCGGACACACCCAAGATTTTGCCCACATAGCTTGCTACCATGGCATTGGTGGCATTGTACTTGCCCGTTACTGGGAGGAAAATGTCTCCTTCCATAAAGTTTACGGTGAAGGTCAGGCTATCCTTCGATTCAACCAAACTTGTTACTTGCAAATCTCCCTCTTCACCAAAACGAACGAGATCCACATGGCTCGGCAAGAGCTTATCCGCAATCGGATCTGCTGGGATCAAGAGTTTACTACCTGGCTCCATTCCATCCGCAATCTGTAATTTTCCTTTGGCAATCTCTTCTCGTGAGCCGAAAAATTCCAGATGGGCTTCTCCAAAAAGGGTAATAACTGATAGAGTTGGTTTGGCAATTTCAGATAGGAGATGAATGTCTCCCAAGTGGTCCTGCCCCATTTCCAATACCAGTTTTTCTGTATCATCTGGCATATGGAGAACAGTGTAAGGCAGACCGATTTCGTTGTTATAGTTGCCTTGTGTTTTGTAAGTCTTGTATGTAGTTGCAAGGATATCATGAATCATATCCTTGGTGGTTGTTTTACCGTTTGAGCCTGTCACAGCAATGACTTCTACCTCCGTTTTCTCTAGGTAGTAGGCCGCTAATTGTTGAAGCGCAGCCAAGCAGTCCTCTACTAGAATGTGAGGAACATCAAGGCTGACTTCAGACAGGGTTACCGCACAGCCATTTTCAAAAGCCACAGGAATAAAGTCATGACCGTCACGCGCTCCCTTGAGGGGAACAAAGAGGTCACCAGTTGTGACGAATCGGCTATCGAACTCGACCTTGTTGAGTGCTGTATCGGGATAAAGACTAATATCGTTTTTTGCGCCCAAGACCTGAGCAACTTCGTGTAGGGTTAATTTCATGGTTTTCTCCAATAAACTAAAAAAGAGCTTTCGCTCTTTTCATTATACCACTTTTTACCGAACTTGAGTGAGGACACCATCTTTCATCTCATATACCTTGTCGCATTTTTCTATCATGCGCTGGTCATGTGTCACCATGATGATGGATTTATTTCGTTCCTTTGCTTCTTTAGCTAGAAGTTCCACTACTTCAAAGGCCCTGTTACTATCTAGGCTGGCTGTCGGTTCATCAGCTAGAATCAAGGCTGGGTCATTGTAGAGTGCACGTGCAATTGCTACCCTCTGACGTTCTCCACCTGACAAATCCTTAGGGAACTTGTTTTTAAGATGGGCCACTCCCAAATCTGCCAGAAGTTCTTGATGTTTGTTTGGGTTGGCTTTCTTATTGACCTTATCAACCAAGGTTAATTGCTTTTCGACTGTCAAAAATGGAATCAAATTAGAAGCCTGCAAGACAAAGCCAATATCCTTATAGCGTAGTTGAGCACGTTTCTTTTCTGGTAGATCAGAGTAGTCTGATTGATTGATTAACACACGACCTGTTGTTGGTGTTTGTAGACCTCCTGCCAAGGTCAAAAAAGTTGATTTCCCAGACCCGGACGGTCCGATGATTGCAACAAACTCACCTTCTTCAATACTAAAATTAGTCGGTTTGAGAGCTGTAATAGTTTGACTACCGTCTTGGAAGGTTTTACTAATACTTTCAAAAATAAGTGTTTTCATAACAACCTCCTAAGATAAATTTTGTAATGGATCTACCTTAAAGATAGAACGTACAGAGAAACTAGCACCTAATAGGGCAAATATAACAAGAGCTAGACCGATTACGATATAGAAGGTCCAGTTATTTTCAAATGGCACAGCGCTTGGCAAGACAAGGGACGATAAATACGTTCCAGCCAATCCAACGACAGTTCCCAAACCAGCCAGAAGGAAGGTTTGAGCCAGTACAGAACCTGAGATATAGCCATTTGAAAGACCTTGAATTTTCATCAAACCAAAAATCGGAGATTTCTGTGTTGTCAAAACAAAGATAAAAATACCAATCACAATAGCAGAAATGACGACCAAGAAACCAATCATAAAGCCGAATGTTATATTTTGAGCCTTATATCCTGGCAGATATTCAATGAAATCTGCAATGGCAACTTTTTCCAACTCATCCGGTACTGAGGAGACATCTCCACGAATGACAATGGCACTGGCCAGACTACTAGTAGCTGCCTGTTGCTTATCTGCCTGCATTAATTCTGAAAATGCATCAAAATCCATATAAACGACAGGTGCCACGCCAAAATAAGCATTATCTGTATACCCAACAATAGTCACTTTTTCATCAGAACCTGACAGATAGATTTGATCTCCAATTCCAAAATCTTCTACCTCTGACAAGGTTTTGTCTACAACGACTTCTCCAGTTTTTTCATACAAACGACCTTCTACAATATTCGGTACGATAAAACTATCTGTTTCAACCGCAAAGATATTGACTTTCTCTTTTTCATCAGTTGCAGCATCTTTATCCACATATGCAACTCCTGCCTGTTGGCGAATCAAGGCCTTGTCACCAGCATCTACTTGGTCAAGCAAAGCTGTATCAATTTTTGACGCTGTAATCAAGCGATTGCTTTCTGAATTAAGCAAGACATAATCTGCCTGCCATTTATCAACTGCTGTTTTATTTTCCTGCATGAGACCATAAGCCAAACCAGTCAGGAAAAAGACAAGGTAGAAAATTAGAATTAACAATCCTAAAATCAAGCCATAACGCAGCTTATTCTGCCGCATCTCTTCAATTGCTAAAAACATCTTACTCCACACTTTCTAAGACATAAAATTTTGCCTCAAATATAATACTTTCTTTTAAAAGAGCTTTAACTTTACACTTTTGTTCAACGTATGCAAGAATCTTTTCCTGCTTTTCCGAAGAGACCTCCTCTCCGATTCCAACCAACACTTCAATGTGCTCATTATCCAAACGACTCTCCACCTGAACAGGCATAGTTTTATTGCCTTCTTTGCTGGCATAATAACCCTGGACACACATGGTGACGCAGGCAGCTAAGCCAATGTTGACTAGACTAACGGGAGTCTCCCCCTTCTCCGTCACACCAAAGGTATGAACCGGTTCACCATAACCTTGAGAAATTGCCTGAAACAGACCTTTCCCTTTTACTGTCGTTTGATACATAAACACCTCCAGAACATGTTCCATTTTATTCCTTTTTGCAACCCTTTGCAAGAAAAAGATTTAGAAAATGAAATAAAAAAAGATTGGTAAAGTTTCCAATCTTTTCCTTGTTTTATATTAAATGACTTTCACGTTTTTCAAACATTTCTTTGGCCAATCGAACAAGCTCTTCAATCAAATCTGGGTAAGCTAAGCCCATATTGTCCCAAAGGAGTGGATACATGGACCACTGGGTAAAGCCTGGCATGGTGTTGAGCTCGTTGAGGAAGATGTCGCCGTCTTCTGTCAAGAAGAAATCACAGCGAGAAAGTCCACAACCACCGATTGCACGAAAGGCCTTGGCAGCATTTTCTCGCATGATAGCCATAATTGATTCGTCAATTTGGGCTGGAATATCCATTGTGATTTTGTTATCAATGTACTTGGCATCATAGTCATAAAAGGCAACGTCTTTGACTACTTCGCCAGGAAGTGTGGTTTTCACGTCAGCATTTCCCAAAAGACCAACTTCAACCTCACGGGCGTTGACACCTTGCTCAACAAGGATACGACTATCATACTTAAATGCTAAGTCTAGAGCTGCATGTAGGCCAGCTAAATCTTCAGCTTTAGAGATACCAACGCTGGAACCCATATTAGCAGGTTTTACGAAGACCGGATAAGTCAACTTTTCTTCAATCTCTGCAATCTTTTCCGCAATATTCTCACCTTCGATAACTGCCACATAAGGTACTTGGGCAATGCCAGCTGATTCTAGTACGCGCTTGGTTGTAATCTTATCCATGGCAACGCTAGAAGATAAAATATTGGTGCCAACATAAGGCATACGAAGCACTTCCAAGAAGCCTTGAATAGAGCCATCTTCTCCCATTGGCCCATGAAGAACTGGGAAAACGACTGCCTTTTCTTCATAGATATCGCTCGGACGGATTTTTTGTTCTTCAATAATTGTCGCATTTGTCATGAGTTTTTCATCGGCAGACGGTGTTTGAGAAAACTCTTGCGTCTTAATAAAGTCCCCTGTCTGACTAATGAAATAGGTTTTGACAAAAAAATTATCATAATTGATGGCGCGCATAACGCTTTCTGCGGATAAAACAGATACTTCACGTTCTGCTGAACGTCCACCATAAAGTAAAATCAAGGTTTCTTTTGACATATTCAATCCTTCCTGTGTCAATAGTTTCTCTATTAGTATAGCATATTTTAACCACTCGAAATTGACCTAAGGTAAATTCGAATGATTATGAGTCAACCAGCCATTCGTCTACAACTCTGTTCTATTTTCGATTGCTCGCAGTAGAGTAACTTCATCGGCATATTCAATATCACTTCCAACTGCTAGACCTCGAGCTAATCGGGTTACTTTTATTCCAGCAGGTTTAAGCACACGAGAAATATACATTGAAGTCGCCTCACCATCCGCAGTTGCATTTGTCGCCACAATAACTTCTGTAACCTCATTGTCCATCAGACGAGTGAGGAGGGATTTCAAATTAATATCATCTGGTCCGATACCATTCATTGGCGAAATCAAGCCATGCAAAACATGATAGAGACCGTGGTATTCTTGAATATTTTCCAAAGCCGTAACATCCCGACTATCCTCTACAATCAAAATTGTAGATTGATCTCTCGTTGAGTCCTGACAAATAGCACAAGGGTCTTGGTCCGTCAGATTACCACAAATCGAGCAATAAGATAAATCTCGCTTGGCTGCCAATAAATTTTTGGCGAATTCATTAACGACATCATCCTCCATACCAATTGTATAAAATGCTAGACGAGTGGCAGTTTTGATACCAATACCGGGTAATTTAGAATAACTATCAATTAGCTTTGCAATGGGTGTAGGGTAGAGCATAGGCCTCCTTAGTTCATGGGATACATTGATTGGTATAAGTTGATTATTTCACGCATAATCGTTTTTGTTGTCATAGATGATTGATTTGTTAAGTTTGGTAGCACCACCGAAACAGCAATTTGGGGATTGTCACTCGGTGCATAGGCCACTACGTTTGTATTTACTGCTGTTACGACTTCACCTGAAGGAGTTGTTGTATAAGTTTCTGCCGTACCAGTTTTCGCACTGATTGTCACACTTGCTCCTTGGCCAATTGCACTACCTGTATTAAATTGACCATTTCCATTTACCACTTGATAAAACCCTTGTCGAAGAATGGCCATTTCGTCCTCAGAGATATTTACCTGATTTAACTCTTTTACTGAAACGGGTTCAATCAGGTCTCCAAGCCCACCTTGGTCCGTATTGCCATAAATCCCTTCAACCAAATGTGGTGAAATGCGAGTTCCTTTATTGGCAACTGTTGACACATACTGTGCCATTTGCATTGGTGTATAGTTGTCGAACTGACCAAATGCGTTGGTAATGAAGTTCGCTGTGCTATATTCATCAGGTAAAAAACCAGTGGATTCAAGTGGAAGATCAATCCCTGTAGGAGCACCAAGACCATATTCTGCAAAAGTTGACCGCAGTTTTGTCATGGCATTTGTCAAAGATTCCCCATCATTCAAATACATATTTGCAGAATAGGTTTGCCCAAGTAGTCCCAAAGCAATCTTAACCATATAAGCGTTTGATGAATATTCCAAAGCCTGAGTAGCATCAATATTAAAACTACCGTAAGCACCGTACCAAGATGTAATCGGAGCTGAACCTGCAAAATATATTGGCTCATCTAATTGTACTTGGTTGCCACTGATAACCCCATTTTCCCATCCAGAACTAATTGTAGCACCTTTGACAATTGAACCGGGTGTAAAGACACTCGTAATCGTTCCAAGAGCATCTTCGGTAATGGTACTTGAGCCTTTTTCGTGACTATATCCAGACATAGCAAGCACTGCACCTGTAGAAGGATTTAATGCAACTGCATAAACACCTTCCGAATACAGTGCACTTCCCGTTGACAACTCACTCTCAAAATATTTTTTTAGAATCGCATTGACGCCATCTTGAAAGGCCAAGTCAATGGTCAACTTAATATTGTTTCCCTGTTGTCCTTCTTGAATGGTTTCAATACTCTCGACGTTACCATTTCTGTCTAAATTAATTTCTTTCTTCTCACGTTGACCCTGCAGGACTTCTTCATACTGTTTTTCAAGATAGGCAGTTCCCACGCGGTCATTCGCAGAATATCCTTTTGACAAATAATAATCGGCATCCTCAGCTGGTAAACCTGCCTGTTCGCTTGTTACAGTCCCTATAATCGAGCTTAAGGAGGTATCTAAAATACTCCGTTGCCAGTTATTTGTAGTTGAAATTCCTTCAAGTTGATCAGAATTCGCTACAATCAAAGCCACCTGCTCAGCGGTAAGGCTGTCTGTGACAAGATTGACTGTTTCAAAATAAGATGCAGCATTCATCTGCGTAAATAGTTCAATTGCTTTCAACTCTTCATCAGAGTAGTTTAACTGTTCAGGCGTTAAACTAGCAACAGCATTTGTATAGATTTCTGATTCACTTAAATAATTGCCATCTGCATCGAATCGTTGCTCTTTAGGAAGTTTATTTAGCACTTCCTGGTAGACTGCTTGATCTGCCAAATAGTAGTCAGCTTTATCCCGATCTGAAACACTGACATCCGAAACTGTGACCCATTGAAGTAAATTTTTAGCAACCTGCTTCATTTCCTCAGCAGTCATTTTATTGGAGCGCGTAAAGGACACTACTTGTTGTATCTGATTTTCAACCAAAGGCTTTCCTTTGGCATCGTAAATCAGTCCTCGAACAGAACTTTTAGTGACTACTTTCTGACTAGCAGTTGCTAATTTATTACTATAAAAATCATGATTCACAATCTGCATATCTGCCAACCGAACAATCAGCACTGTAAATAATAAAATAACGACTCCAAATAAAATATTTAATCGAATTGGAATCATATTTCTTGCATTACCAGTTGATTGATGATTCTTTTTTTTCAAAAGACAAACCTCATTCTAGAAATATTCTTCTTATTATACCACAGGAAAATCATAATTTTTAGCCTTAGCCTCCCTTTCAAGAAATATTTTCTCCATACAATAATCTTCCTCCACAATAAAATCGTCTCCAATAATAAGTCTTTTCAATTCTACTAGTAACAGTGAATAAATTTGAAATAATAACGCGAATTATTATATCATTTTTCCTCTTTTCACTTCATCGCAAAAAAACAAAAAAAGCCGTGCGAACACGACCTTTTACGGATCTTTCTATCTATCAAATCTTGGTCAATACAGTCGCTGTATCTGGCGAAGTATCATAAATTTGAAAATCTGTACCAACACCTAAATCAGCTTGTGCCAATTGGTTAACCATAGTCATATGTGCCAGTTCCTTGATATTATTTTCCTTTGATAGATGCCCTAGGTAAATCTTAGTGGTCCGATTTCCGAGCGAACGAATCATGGCATCTGCACCATCTTCGTTACAAAGATGCCCTTTATCCGACAAAATCCGTTGCTTCAAATTCCAAGAATAAGAACCCGAACGAAGGATTTCAACATCATGATTGGATTCAATCAAATAGGCATCTGCATTTTTCACAATACCCACCATTCGGTCACTAACATAACCAGTATCCGTCAACATAACAAAGGATTTATCATCTTTCATAAAGCGGTAGAACTGCGGACAAGCAGCATCGTGGCTGACACCAAATGACTCAATATCTAGGTCTCCAAAAGTTTTCATTGAGCCCAATTCAAAAATGTGTTTTTGGGCGACATCAATTTTGCCCAGCTTGCTTTCCATTGCCTGCCAGGTCAATTCATTGGCATAAATATCCATACCATATTTACGAGCTAACACTCCTATACCATGGATATGATCGCTATGTTCATGGGTGACTAAAATGGCATCAATATCATCTGGTTTTCGGTCAATTTCTGCCAAAAGACTAGTGATTTTTTTTCCCGATAAACCTGCATCCACTAAAATTTTCTTTTTATCCGTTTCCAAATAAAAACAATTTCCACTAGACCCGGATGCTAAAATACTATAATTAAAACCAGTTCCGATCATACTCCCCTATTCTTCCTCAGCAACCTCTTCCCACTCATCCAGTGCAATATCCTTACTATATGGTAAGACAATCGTAAATGTCGAACCATGTCCATACTCACTTTTAGCCCAAATGAAACCTTTGTGTTGCTTTACAATCTCTTTTGCAATCGCCAAACCTAAACCTGTGCCTCCTTGGGCTCTCGAACGCGCTTTATCAACTCGATAGAAACGGTCAAATATTTTAGGTAAATCAGCTTTAGGAATTCCCAAACCTTCATCTGAAATAGAAAGAATAAGCTGACTATCTGTCGTTTTCATACTAAAGGTAATGTTTCCCCCATCTGGAGAATACTTGATAGCATTATTCAAAATATTATCCAGTACCTGCGTCATCTTATCGGTATCAATTTCAACCCAAATTGGACTAATCTGGTAATCACGAATAATAGCGTAGGTCTTACCAACATCAGAATTCTTCATCTGATCAAAGCGATTCAAGATAAAAGTGATAAAGGCTGTAAAATTGATTAACTCTACATCCATCTCTCCAACCTGATTATCAATGCGAGATAAACTTAAAAGATCTGTAATCATCCGCATCATCCGGTTGGTTTCATCTAAGGATACCTTGACAAAACTTGGGGCAACCGATTCGGTCAGAGCTCCCTCATCCAAGGCTTCCAAATATGATTTAACCGAGGTCAACGGTGTACGCAATTCGTGACTGACATTAGAAACAAACAGTCTGCGCTCACGTTCCTCCTTGGCCTGCTCCGTCATATCATGTAGGACAACAACCAACCCTGATATGAGCCCACTTTCACTCCTAATCGTTGCAAAATTAGCTCGTAAGGTCAGTAATTCTTGATTCTCATTAACTTTTTCTAAGACGATTTCAGGTGTTTGAGATAACAACTCACGCAGACTATATTGGTCTTGAAGTTCTAGAACATCAAGTAAAAAATATTGCTCCTGTTTATGATCTTTTAACCCCAGTTGTTTCTGCGCCATATCATTGACCATGATAATTCGGCCAATACGATCTGTAGCAATGACTCCATCACTCATGTAGGAAAGAATGGAACTGAGCCGGATTTTTTCTTGTTCTAGGTGATCGTGCGTTAAACGGATTACTTCTGACAAATCATTCAGTGAATTTGCCATTTCAGTAATCTCTGGACTTCCTCGCAAATCCAATACATCAGAGTAATTACCATCTATCAAGGCGCCAACTTTTTTATTGAGTAATTGAATCTGCTTATTGTCACGATAGTTTTCTATCAACAATACTGTCAACGCCATTAGAAAGCCGACCAAAATAACAACAAACCAAAATTCAGCTGTTGTAATTAGATAGCGTAATTGATTAATCATAAGCTTTTATAAAATAACCTACTCCCCTGCGTGTCAAGATGTATTCCGGACGACTTGGAGTGTCTTCAATTTTTTCACGCAAGCGTCGAACCGTCACGTCCACAGTACGTACATCTCCAAAATAATCATATCCCCAAACAGTCTCAAGTAGATGCTCTCGCGTCATGACTTGCCCAATGTGCTTGGCCAAATGATACAATAATTCAAATTCACGGTGTGTTAGTTCAAGTTCTTTTCCATGTTTCTTAGCTACAAAAGCATCTGGAACAATTACCAAATCACCGATTACCAATTCTGGAGTACCAGATGATTCAACTGCTCCTTGCGTCTCAGCCAATTCACTTCGACGAAGAAGAGCTTTTACACGCGCCTGTAATTCACGGTTTGAGAATGGCTTTGTCACATAGTCATCCGCACCAATTTCAAGCCCAATAACTTTATCAAACTCACTATCTTTAGCTGACAACATTAAAATAGGAACATTACTTGTTTTTCGAATCGTCCGTGCTACTTCTAATCCATCTATTTCTGGAAGCATTAAATCTAAAATAACAATGTCTGGAAACTCTGCTTCAAAAATATCAAGCGCCTCACGTCCATCAAACGCAGTAACTACCTCATATCCTTCACGTGTCATATTGAACTTAATAATATCCGAGATTGGTTTCTCATCATCAACAATTAAAATTTTCTTCATTTTTTATTACCTTTATTATCTTTTATCTATTATATCAAACTTATTTAAAAATTTCATTTTACAAGATGTGCACATAATCTTATGTTACATTTTATGACATTCTAATTATTAAATTGTCTGAATTTACTTGACATTTAATGATTGCAATGATATAATGCTAACACCCTATTTTTTATTGAAGGAGACACTTATGGCATTAGTAGATTTTAAAAATGTAAATAAATACTACGGCGACTACCACGCCTTACGCAATATAAACTTGAAATTTGAACCTGGACAGGTTGTCGTATTGCTCGGACCATCTGGTTCAGGAAAATCGACACTCATCCGAACTATCATTGGTTTAGAAGCAATCGATGAAGGTCAATTGGTCGTCAATGGTCATGATATTTCTTCTACGTCCATCAAAGAATTAGTTGCCTTACGTAAAGAAGTCGGTATGGTCTTCCAGCATTTTAATCTCTATCCACACAAGACAGTTTTAGAAAATGTTACCCTAGCTCCGACAAAGGTCTTAGGTATTGATAAGGCAACTGCTGAAAAAACTGCTCAAAAATACCTCGAGTTTGTTAACCTTTGGGATAGAAAAGATTCCTATCCTGCTATGCTATCTGGCGGACAAAAACAACGTGTCGCAATTGCACGTGGATTGGCTATGCAACCTGAACTTTTGTTGTTTGATGAACCAACTTCTGCCCTCGATCCAGAAACCATCGGTGATGTTTTAGCGGTAATGCAAAAATTAGCGCGAGATGGGATGAACATGATTGTTGTAACGCATGAAATGAGCTTTGCACGTGAGGTTGCTGACCGTATTATCTTTATGGCTGAGGGAGAGGTTTTGGTAGACACGACCGATGTCAATGGATTCTTTGAAAACCCAACCGAACCAAGAGCTAAGCAATTCCTCAGTAAGATCATCAACCACGAATCTGATAAGGTAAAGTTATAGGAGGTACCTATGAAAAAGAAGAATCGTACTCTCTTTCTGACATTTCCACTACTAGTCCTAGTAGCCATACTCCTATTCGTAGTTAAACAGCCCATTGCGCAAACAGATACCCCTACAGAATTATCGAACAGTGACCAAGTTCAGGCAATAATCGAGAGAGGTGTTCTCCGAGTTGGTGTCAAACAGGATGTTCCAAACTTTGGCTACAAGAACCCAGATTCTGGTGAATTTGAAGGATTGGAGATTGACATTGCTCGCAAAATCGCAGACGAATTAGGTGTAGATATTGAATTCACTCCGGTTACTGCCCAAACACGTGGACCACTTCTCGATAATGGTCAAGTGGATTTGGTCATCGCAACCTTCACCATCACAGAAGAACGCAAGTTACTCTACAATTTCACAACTCCTTACTACACAGATGCCGTTGGCTTCTTGGTCAATAAGGATAGTGGAATTAAGACCTTTACCGACCTAAATGGAAAGACAATCGGAGTAGCTCAGGGTTCCATTACACGTACCCTCGTCTCTGAATTGGCAGATAAGTATGGCATTGCAGTAAACTTTGCTGAACTCGGTTCCTATCCGGAACTCTCCGTATCCCTTAGAGCACATAGAACTGATGCCTTCTCTGTTGACCAATCCATTCTATCCGGTTACATTGGCTCAAAATCAGAACTAATGGACTTTAGCTTCTCAGCTTCTGATTATGGAATTGTTACTAAATTATCTAACAAAGACCTTAACAACTACTTAAACAGCCTTGTTGAAAAATGGACTTCCGATGGTAGTCTTCAGGCCTTCTATGATGCCAATGGTCTAGAACCAGTCACAGAAACTGACGAATAGAAAGGTGAACAATATGACAGTTTTAACAACTAGTCCTTACGCTTGGGAGAATTGGGTCAGTTATTTCAAGGATTTTCCAACTTTTTTCCAAGGATTTCTCTTTACCTTAGCCATTTCTGTCGGAGCCTTTATCATGGCCATGTTTTTAGGAATTGTCTTTGGTAGTCTCTCTTCAAGTAAAAATAAAGTTTTAAAAATCATCGCACGTGTCTATGTTGAATACTATCAGAATACGCCGCTTTTGGTTCAGTTCATGATTGTTTATTATGGACTTCCGCTGATTTCAAATTATGTTCTCATGCCGTCCATCTACTGGACAGCTGTTATCTGCGTGGGACTCTATCACGGTGCCTATATTGCAGAGGTCATTCGTGCAGGGATTGAAGCTGTGCCAACTGGTCAAACAGAAGCTGCACTTTCACAAGGATTTACTCAAGCTGAAACCATGTGGATTATCATTTTGCCACAGGCCATTCCGACCATTCTGCCACCTTTGACCAACCAAGTCGTGAACTTGATTAAGAATACTGCCACTGTTGCCATCATCTCAGGAGCTGATATTATGTTTATGACAAAATCTTGGTCTGCCATGAATGCTAACTACATCCCAGCATTTGCTGGTGCTGCTTTCCTTTACTTCATCATGTGCTTCCCTGTTGCAAGCTGGGGCCGACGCATTGAAGAAAAGAATAAGTCAGCCTTTTCACACTAAAAGGAGGTTGAACGATGAATTATGTTTTAGAATTACTCAAACCTTCAACCTTCCAACTCTTGTGGAGTGGTTTGAAGTTAACAGTCTATATTTCAAGTATTTCGGTAATCCTATCCATTCTTTTCGGAATGGTTTTAGCCATCATGCGTAATGGGAAAAATCCAATTTTCAAGTGGATTGCAACCATCTATATTGAATTTGTGCGTAATGTCCCAAACTTGCTGTGGATTTTCACAGTTTTCCTAGTCTTCCAAATGAAGTCAACGCCTGCTGGTATTACTGCTTTTACTATTTTTACCACGGCAGCCATGGCCGAGATTATCCGCGGTGGTCTAAACGCCATCGGACCGGGCCAGACCGAAGCTGGTTTGTCACAGGGTTTTACCCCTGTACAAATCATGGTCTATATCATTATGCCTCAGGCTATTCGCAAAATGCTGCCAGCCATCATCTCGCAGATTGTAACGGTCATCAAGGACACTAGTTTTCTCTATTCCGTTATCGCCCTGCAAGAACTCTTTGGTTCTAGTCAAATCCTCATGGGACGCTACTTTGAAGCAGAACAAGTTTTTGCCCTTTACCTCATGGTTGCTCTCATCTACTTTGTTATCAATTTTGCCATTTCAAGTCTGTCACGTTATGTGGCTAAGTCTTGGGCGAGCAGCATAGAGTAAGATTTCTCCCAGCCAGTTGGTTGGGATTTTTTTGCTGTCAAAAAAGAAGCCCATTCGGACTTCTTGCTTTATTTATTCTTCTTCAGCTGGTCT
>ERZ650312.238-NODE-238-length-30122-cov-8.581701_pt1 | contig 30122 bp, 29 predicted proteins | sample MGYA00376248_ERZ650312 | MGnify/ENA primary metagenome ERZ650312 (study PRJEB26733, sample SAMN07839316) | wastewater metagenome | biome: urban; feature: wastewater treatment plant; material: waste water | place: USA: North Carolina | collected 2016-07-28 ... | reverse complement strand
GCCACAGAGCCACACCAACCGTTGCATCCATTATTTATTCTTCTTAACTTCCGAATTAACTTCCGAAAAAAGGCCGTCTGAATGTTTCAGACGGCATGTTATACCAATCCAAATCAGCATAACCATCCAACATAAAAACTGCTTAAAACCTTTCAGACGGCCTTTACACAACTGGCATTGTGTTTGACAAGGTGAAAGAACCCAATTGGTTTAGCGGCTTCAGCACTCAAACCAGATTGCGGCATTCTTGCGCCGGATTGCCGAAAGCCACCACATCGGCCGCAATATTTTTTACCACCACGCTGCCCGCACCCACGATGCTGTTTGCACCGATGCTCAAACCCTGAATCACGCAGCTGCCGATGCCCACCTGCACCCGCTCACCCACCGTTACATTGCCTGCCAGTGCCACACGCGGGCAGATATGCGCATAAGCGCCGATGATGCAATCGTGCTCCACCACCGCAGCCGTATTGATAATGGCGCCCTCATTCACGCAGGCGCCTGCATTAATCACAGCCAGCGGCATCACCACTACGCCATTTCCTAATATAACATCAGGTGAAATTACGGCGCTGGGGTGCACCAAGCTTACCAAACGAAAGCCCGCCGCTGCCACTTTACGACCCAAGCGTTCACGCACGGCATTGTCGCCCACGGCCACGATGATGTCGCCTTTGGGCAAATGCTCATCAAATTTACGCCCATGGGCATCATCTAAAAAGCTGATATTTTGATAACCCACACTTCTTGCGATATCGGCAACCACCTGCCCATGGCCGCCGCCACCGTAAATATACAGATTTGGTGATTTCATGATTTTTCTCTCTTATTCGGCACCCAAAACACAAAAGTTTTATAATTATGCCATTAGTAGGCAGCCATTTTAAGTGACAAATCCACCAAATATCCCTATGCACAAATTAAAAGCAATTATCGTCAAACAAAATCAACGCACCGCCGCAAACCCATACCGCTTCAACACCGCCTGCCCGGCCGCAGAGCGCACATATTGCACAAAGCGTATCGCCTCGGTCTGCTCTTGGCTGCTTTTCACCACCGCAATCGGGTAGGAAACCGGCGTGGTGGTGGGCACGGTGCGCAACACTTTCACCTTATCGCGCATCAGCGCGGCATCGGTGTTATACACAAAGCCCGCATCTACTTCGCCGCGCGCCACATAATCGAGCGATTGGCGCACATGCTGGGTGTTGATGATTTTCGGTTGCAGCGCCGCCCACAAGCCGGCTTTTTCCAGCGCCGCTTTGGTGTAGCGCCCCACCGGCACGCTGGCCGGATTGCTCACAGCAATACGCTTGATGGCGGGCGCGTTTAAATCCGACAATTGATTGATGCGCAGTGTGCTGGCAGCGGGCGCAGCAATCACCAGCGAATTACGGGCAAAAGTGTGGCGCGCCTTGCTATCAATCAAGCCTTCTTGCGCGGCTTTATCCATGGTTTCTTCATCGGCAAAGGCCAACACATCCACCGGCGCGCCTTTGAGCGCTTGTTGCAGCAATGCGCCCGAGCCGGCGGTGTTGAGGTTGATTTTGGCTTGCGGATGCTGTTTTTCATATTGCACGGCAATATCTTTAAATGCATTGCTCAGGCTGGCCGCGGCCGACACAGTGATTTCGGCAGCGAAAGCCGCGGGCGTAAGCAGCAGCGCGGCCAGTGCAAAATTCAGGCGGATGTTCATGGTTTTCCTTTGATTGTGTATGAGCTGTGGGTTTTTAACATTGGCAGCGATGCGTTGTTATACTTATTTACAACTACTACTTTAGAACTAAAAGGCCGTCTGAAACATTTTTCAGACGGCCTTACTGCAACCCCTATAGCTTTTATACCAATTCAAAAAAAGTAAGCTAACAAGGCGGCGAGCCGAAGACAGTACACCTAGGGTCTGTTCACAATTCATCTCGCGGCAATCTTTTGGCTCAAAAACGCGCCTGCCGCGTTGAAAATGCTCGCAAGGTGTCCAACCTTGCTGCGCTTTTCGCCTTGCAAGCGCGCTTTTGCGCTCAAAATCTTACTCGCGGATGAATTGTGAACAGACCCTAGGCGAGATAACACAGCAAGCTTATCTTTGGGGATGGATACTACTGAAGCTCGCGGATATCGCGCCAGCCTTGGTTGGTTTGCACCAGCGTGGCGGTTTGGGTGCGGGTGTTATCGACTTGCGGCCAATGCTCACCGCCTTTTTCCAGCAGCTTTTCCGCCCATTTTTCCGGCTTGAATTCAGCCTCGTAAGACACTTTGGAAAGGGTTACGCCGTTGGCCGGTGTCGGCTCGGTATACCAATTGATTTTTTCCACGCTCAGGCGGCCGATGCAGAAAAGCGGCCCGCGTGCGCCGGCACGGCTTTGGGCGCTGCCTTTTTCGGTGAGCTCATAGGCGCTGATTTTGATTTTGCCCTTGCCATCGGGCAGAGGCAGGTTTTCGCTGCCGCTGCGTTTGTAGAAGCCTTCTTTATCGAGCACATGCATCTGCGCCAGCACATTTTGATTGATGCGTTCACCGTTGAAATCCTGCTCGGCAATCAAAATTTGCGGCGCGCCCAAGCGCACATCGATTAGCGCGCCGCCATCGTGCGGGCTTTGCACGCTGAGCGCCAAGGGCAGGCACACGCCGTTTTCTTCGGCATATTGGTTGATGGCTTTTTTAAATTGCGCGTCACCGGCCTGATTGCCGTTGGAGCAGGCGGCCAAAAGCAGGGCGGCGGCCAGCGCGATGGGGGCGGAACGGGGCATGGTTTTCTCCATAATCTTAAAGTGGGATAGCTGGGTTTCGCTGCCAAAAGCATAGCCTTTTTCAGGCGCGTTTCCAAGCTTTTTACACGAAGCCATGACAAACCTTGCCGCTGCCCTTACAATAGGCCGTCTGAAAGAATAAAGCGCAAAACATGACCACGATTTACGGCATTCCCAATTGCGACACGGTGAAAAAAGCCCGCCATTGGCTGGCAGAGCACGGCATAGCCGCCGAATTTGTCGATTTCAAGAAAGCGCCGCCTGCGCCTGATCTGATTGAAGCCTGGTTGGGCGATATCGATGTGGCGGTGCTGCTCAATAAGCGCGGCACCACTTGGCGCAAGTTGGATGAGGCGCAGCAAGCGCAAGCTGCCACGCGCGAGGGCGCGGTGGCGCTGATGGCGGCGCAACCGAGCCTGATTAAGCGCCCGGTGCTCTCGCAAAACGGCCGCTTTTATGCAGGCTTTCAAGCGGCTATTTATGAATCTGTTTTTAAAAAATAAACCATGAACACACAAACCATTTTTATTTCTGATCTGCATTTGTCGGCCGATGTGCCGCAATTGAATGCTTTGTTTTTCCAATCGCTGCAAGATTGGCGCGGTAAAATCGATGCGCTTTATATTTTGGGCGATTTTTTTGATGTGTGGGTGGGCGATGACGACGACGGCCCGTTTATCCAAAGCATTAAGGCGGCGCTGGCGGATTTTGCGCAGGCCACACCGGTGTTTGTGCAGCACGGCAACCGCGATTTTCTCTTGGGTGAAAAATTTGCCGCCGAAAGCGGCATCCGCCTGCTGCCCGAGCAATTTGTGGCCGAGCTTTACGGCAAACCTTATTTATTGGTGCATGGCGATGAATTGTGCAGCGATGATGTGGCTTATCAGCAATTTCGCGCCCAATCGCGCAACCCGATGTGGCAGGCGGCTGTGTTGATGAAGCCTTTGGCCGAGCGGCGCATGCTGGCGGGGCAGATCCGCATGATGAGCGAAACCAAAAAAAATGCCGAGGGCAAAAGCGAAATTTCCGATGCCACCGAAGCCGGTGTGCAGGCGCTGTTGGGCAAATACGCCGGCCAAAATATCGAGGTGCTGATTCACGGCCACACCCACCGCCCGGCGGTGCACACGCATGAAATCGACGGTCGCACCCTCACGCGCTATGTGCTGCAAGATTGGGAAGGCGAAACCGGCGGCTATTTGAGCGTGCATGCCGACGGCCGCATCGAAACGGCGCTTTTGCATGCCTGATTCTGTTTGAGCCATCAGCTATAAAAAACCACCCGATAATCACTCGGGTGGTTTTTTACGCTATTTTTACAGAAAATTTAAGAAAATATTGCACAAATTAAGAAACTACCGCTAGTCAAGTTATTTAACCGCTTTTCTTGTGGCGGGCTGATTTTATTCCAACTGAATTAAACTGGGCGCGATTCGGAAAGGGTTGGTCTTTCCGTGATGGCGATGGTTGTTTATTCTTAATTTGGAGAGATATCATGTTTTATTTTAGCGCGAAGTCGTTTTCTTTTGGCGGCGGCTCGAAGTTTTCTTCCGGCGGCGTTTGCTACCCTTCGGGCGGCAGCTATTCTTATGGTGGCGGCAGCTCATGGTGCCCGCCTAAAAAGCCGGTGGTGGTGAGTTGTCCGCCGAAAAAATTCGGTTTTGATTTCGGTGCTTTGCTCAAATGCTTTCTGCCCGTTTATTTGTGCCCGCCCGTGAAACCGAAACCGGATCCCAAACCCGATCCTAAACCTGATCCCAAGCCCTGCGTGGATTGCACGGATGACAATCCCGACAACAGCTTTGGCGGCATCGATAAAGACCCGGGCAATGTGATTAAAAATCCGAAGCCTGATGAAGTGGGCGCGATTTACGGCACCAAAGTAAAAGACACCATTTACGGCACCGACGGCGCCGACATCATTTACGGCCTGGAAGGCGCCGATGTGATTTATGCCGGCAACGGCAATGATGTTGTGTATGGCGGCCCCAACGGTGACACCATTTACGGTGGCTACGGCAACGATACGCTTTATGGCCAAGACGGCAATGATTACCTCAATGGCAATCAAGGTCACGATAAACTTTATGGCGGCAAGGGCGATGATATCTACATGATTCAGTTTGAGCCTGATGAAATCATCGAATTGCCCGGTGAAGGCACCGACACCGTGCGCTCTTTCCTTGACTATACTTTGCCCGACAATGTTGAAAATCTGATTTTGATGAGCGATCAAAATCTCAATGGTACCGGTAATGAGCTGAACAACGTGATTACCGGCAACAGCGGCAACAATACGCTCAAAGGCATGGACGGCAACGATATGCTGTTTGGCAAAGATGGCAACGACAAGCTCTACGGCGGCAACGGTGATGATTACCTCGACGGCGGCAATGGCAACGATTACCTCAACGGCGGCGAGGGCAGCGACACTTATGTGTTTGACCTGTGCGACAGCCGCGACATCATCTGCGATTACGACAGCACCGGCAAGAGCCATGATGTGTTGCAGTTTGGCGAAGGTATCAAAGCTTCCGATTTGGGCTTCAGCCGCAGCGGCAGCGATTTGCTGATTACTGTGGATTCGAAAAACAGCGTAACCGTGGAAAACTGGTTTAAAGGCAGTGCCTACCGCTTGGAAGAATTCTCGTTCACCGAAACCAACACTTCTTGGGACAGCTCGGCTATTTCCAAAGCCATCCAAGAGCAAATTCCGCAAACCCACGGCTTGATTTAATCTGCCCGGTTTGATGCGAAAGGCCGTCTGAATATTCAGACGGCCTTTTTTACTTTAAGGATATTTGCGGCATTTGATTTCGCGGTCGGTGCAAAACATGGCGTTTTGCTCGGCGGCGCAAGCCTTGCGGGCCTGTTGGCGAGCCAGGCCTTCGTTGGTGGCGCTGCCCTCGTAATTGTGGCCGAACACCGACACATTGCAGGCATACACCGGCGCTTTGCTTTGACGGTTTTCAATAATAATGTGTTGCGCCCGGGTTTGCTGCTCGAGCTGGCGCACACGTTCGCTCAATTCGGCTACTTGGCGTTCGAGCCGCTCGATGCGGCTGTCGGCCGATGCGGCCATGGGAAAAGAGGCGGCCATTGCCGCCATCAGCAGGATGGGCAGATATTTTTTCATGGCAGTGAATCCGTTTAGAAATGTTACATCATAACATTATATTGACTTGATTTGGCGGCCATATAACCAAACACCATAAACAAAGCAAAAACGATTCTTTTTGTTTTCTTTCAGACGGCCTTACTATCCTTGCCATCTCAACAAGGAAACCATCATGAGCCATTATCCGATTTTTGCCGATTTAAACCGCCGCGCCGTGTTGCTGGCAGGCGCGGGGCAGGTGGCTGAGCGCAAGGCCGAGAGTTTGCTGCATGCGGGCGCTGCGCTGCGGGTGGTGGCGGCAGAATTAAACCCGCGCTTTCAGGGCTGGTTGCAGCAAGGCCGCATCGAATGGTTGGGCAAAGATTTTCAGACGGCCTTTTTAAACGATGTGTTTCTCGTGGTGGCGGCTACTGACGATGAAGCTTTAAACCGGCGCATTTTCCAGGCTGCGGAAAAGCAGGGCAAATTGTGCAACACGGTCGACAATCAGGCTTTGTGTTCGTTTATCGTGCCGGCCGTGATCGACCGCAGCCCGATACAGATTGCGGTGTCGAGCGGCGGTGCATCGCCGGTGCTGGCGCGTTTGTGGCGACAGAAAATCGAAACCTTGATTCCGGCGTACACCGGCAAAATGGCCGCCCTGGCCGGCGCTTGGCGCACGCGCGTGAAGGCCGGCATCAAAGGGCTGAGCAATCGGCGGCGCTTTTGGGAACAATTATTTGCCAGCCGCTTCGATACTTTGGTGGCGCAGGGCAACGAAGCGGCCGCTGAGGCGGAATTTGCCCGCCAATTGGCAGGCTATCGGCCGCAGCAGGGCGAAGTGGTGCTGGTGGGAGCGGGGCCGGGCGACGCCGGTTTGCTGACGCTGCACGCCCTGCAAGCGATGCAGGCGGCCGATGTGGTGCTGTATGACGCTTTGGTGTCGGACGAAATTCTGGCCTTGGTGCGCAAAGATGCCGATAAAATCAGCGTGGGCAAGCGCGCCGGTGCGCATCATGTGCAGCAGGAAGAAACCAACCGCCTGCTGCTGCATTATGCACAACAGGGCAAGCGCGTGGTGCGGCTCAAGGGCGGCGATCCGTTTGTGTTCGGGCGCGGCGGCGAAGAGGCGCAGGCCTTGGCGGCGGCCGAGGTGCCGTTTCGCATCGTGCCGGGCATCACCGCCGCGCTGGGCGCCACCGCTTATGCGGGCATACCGCTCACCCATCGCGATTATGCGCAAACTGCGCTCTTTATCACCGGCCACTGCCGCCCCGACGGCGATGGTCTGCAATGGCAAACGCTGGCGCGCGGCAAACAAACGCTGGTGATTTATATGGGCACGGTGAAGGCCGGCGAAATCGCGGCGCAATTGATGGCACACGGCCGCGCCGCCGACACGCCGGTGGCGGTGGTGTCCAACGGCACGCTGGCCAAACAAAGCGTGCAAATCGGCCGCCTCGCCGATTTGGCCGCCATGGCCGAGCGCGCGCCGCGCCCGGCGCTGATGATTATCGGCGAAGTGGTGGCCTTGCGTGATGAATTGCGCTGGTTTAGTGAGGGTTTGATCGAAACAGCGGTGAAAGCAGCTTGAAGCGTATTCAAAAGATAAGCTTATTGCGATCCGCTCTTTGAATGCGGTACGCAAATGCCGTCTGAAAAAAGGGTTTCAGACGGCATTTGTGTGCCATGCGTACGATTACGCTTTGTTTTGACAAAGCTAATCGTACCTACGGTTTGCTGAAATGTGCAAAACAATGCCGTTTGAAAAAGGGCTTCAGACGGCATTTGTGTGGCATGCGTACGATTACGCTTTGCTTTGGCAAAGCTAATCGTACCTACGGTTTGCTACGGTTTGCTTGAATGTGCAAAACAAAACAATGCCGTCTGAAACGTTCAGACGGCATTGATAAAATAATAGAATCAGCCTGGAAGCATCAGCTTTGCACGTTGATGCCGGCGGTGATCTGATTTTGGCTGGTGCTGTTTAAAAATGAGGAAGCCAAATCGCTGCAGCAGCCGCAGCAGGTGGCCACGCCCAATTGGGCTTGCAAATCACCCAGCGTGCTGGCGCCGGCGGCAACGGTTTCTTGAATTTGGCGGTCGGTGATCGCATTGCAGATGCAGACAAACATCATGTGCTCCTTTTGCTCTCGAATAGGAATGAGAGTAAATATTATTTGTTTGTGCGAATATAAATGCAAACCGTTTCTATTGCAAGCATTAAAAATGTAAATAATGCGATAAGGATGAGAAATTTACATTTGCAAACGATTCTTTTTCAAGGGCGCGGCAAAATGCGTGAAAAAGGCCGTCTGAAATGTTCAGACGGCCTCTTGTTAATGTGCAAGAGCGGGCATTATGCGCGTTTGCGGAATTCGCCGGTGCGGGTATCGATTTCGATTTTGTCGCCGTTTTCCACATAAGACATCACTTGCACTTCGGTGCCGCCGATCAGGCGGGCGGTTTTCATCACTTTGCCCGAAGTGTCGCCTTTTACCGCAGGCTCGGTGTATTCCACTTCGCGCACGATGATGGTGGGCAGCTCCACAGAAATGGGGTTGCCTTCGTAGAAGGTTACTTCGCAGATGTCTTCCATGCCGTCTACGATGAATTTCAGGCTATCGCCGATGTTTTCGGCTTCGATTTCATATTGGTTGAATTCTTCATCCATAAAGACATACATCGGGTCGGCAAAATAGCTGTAGGTGCAGTTTTTGCGCGCCAAAATCACCACGTCGAATTTGTCGTCGGCTTTGTAGATTGATTCGGTGGCCGCGCCGGTGAGCAGGTTTTTCAGCTTCATGCTCACTTTGGCTGAGCTGCGGCCGCCTTTGAGGTATTCGGTTTTCTGCACCACCATCGGGTCGCTGCCCACCATAAATACGTTGCCTGAGCGTAATTCTTGTGCCGTTTTCATTTGTGTGTTTCCAATCAAAAAAGTGTCGTTAAAATAAACGCGTTATTTTAGCTTATCTTGGATAAAGTTGGCTAGTTTTTCGGTGGCGGCCGGCTGGGTGCGCAAGCTTTGCTGCCAGCCCTCAGCGGCTTGCTGCCAGGCGGGCAAATGGTTTTGTAGGGCTTGCCAGGCGGCCAGGCGCGCGGCGACATCAAGCGCGGCGGTGCCGTTTAATTCATCCGATAAAGCGCGGTGGGCGGTGCGCACTGCGGGCGGATAGTGCGCATAGGCGCGTTGCCAAAAAGCATGCAGCTTATCCAAATGCGCCATTTCGTCTTGCGGGTAGATGTGCCAGAAAAAAGGCTTGGCGGCCCATTGCGCGCGCACAAAGCTGTCTTCGCCGCGGATAATTAAGCCATCTGCCAGCGCGAGCAGGCGGTCGAAATCGTGTTGCGGCACAAAAGGCAACCGCACCAGCTCAACGCAGGCCGTCTGAAAGCAATCGCCGGGCTGTTGCAGCGCATTTGCAGGAAGGGCGCGGGCTTGTTGCAGGCTCTCGATGATTTCTTTGCCGGCCACAAGCAGCCGGATGGGCGCGCCGGCCTGCTGCCACATTTCAAACCATTGCGCCCATATCGGGCTGCGGTAGCCGAACAGCAGCCATTCGGGGCGGTTTTTTTGCGGCAGGCCGAGGCGGCGGCGCAGCTCGGGTAGGCCGCTCTGGCTGCGTTCGGCATAATCGGCTTCGCGCAAGAGGCCGCCGCTTTTTTCGCTGAAGCCCATAAACCAGAAATATTTCTGCAAACCGTCGGCTTGCAGTGAGGGGCGGGCGTGCAGCGCTTCGTGGGCGGCTTCGGCGCTGAGGTATTCCCAGTTGAGCCACAAAGGCTGCGTTTGACGCATTATCTCCACCACATCGGCGGATAGATCGCAGCCAAAGGTTTCGATCACAATTTGTGGCGCGGGTGCGCGCGCTAAGTCTTCGGCCTGCCTGCCTGCCTGCCAACGGCGCACCACAATGTTTTCATGTGTGCAGGGCGGGGAGGGCAGGCCGGGGCTGAGCGCACGCAGCGCGGCTTCATCGTCGAGCCACAAATGCACTTGCCAGCCGAGCTCGCGTTGCAGGATTTGCGCCAGCCGCCACGACACGCCGATGTCGCCATAGTTGTCGATTATGCTGCAAAACAGCCAGCATATCGGAGCGGTTTTTCTTTCAGACGGCCTTTTCATTTGATGGGATTCCGTTAAATCTTTGACGGCCAAGGTTTTACGCCAAGCTTGGGTTTTGTCAAGCCCGAAAGTTGAAAAATTATTTGCTTATCCACATTGACAAAAAACAAAAATCCGACAGTCATAAAACAGACTCATATTTTGCTTGACAAGCCTGTCTATCATTTAAGTGGTTGATTTTTATTTATTTTAATAAAAGGCTTAATTTTTGTGCAATAAAACTGCAATGCCTGATTTTACGGGGAAAACGGCAGCAGTTCACATGCTGTCCACAATGTTATCCACAGCTTTTGTGGGTAAGCGCGGGAAGGGTTGTATTGCTTGAATTTAGTTGTTTGTCATGTTGAAAATAGGGTTAAGGCTCTAATCATAGCGTGCGGAAAACGGCGGCAGGTGTGATGGTTTCTGAGCAGCTCGGGCGGGTTGGAAAGGTTGTTGCCGGCAGGCGGGTTTTGCATTTTCCTATGCGGATGAAAAAAGCCGGGGTGCGTTGCATATTGCATTGCACCCCGGTTGCCGTTTTCAATTTTGTGCCGCTTTGGCGAAGCCGGCCGGCTTATTCAGGCCGAAATCAGCCGGCCGCTGCCAATTTCTGCACACCGCCCAGATAAGGTTGCAGCGCGGCGGGGATATTGATGCTGCCATCGGCATTTTGGTGGTTTTCCAGCACCGCCACTAAGGTGCGGCCCACCGCCAGGCCGGAGCCGTTGAGTGTGTGCAGCAGGCGGTTTTTGCCCTCTTCGTCTTTAAAGCGTGCTTTCATGCGGCGGGCTTGGAAATCTTCGCAGTTGGAGCAGCTGGAAATTTCGCGGTAGGTGTGTTGCGCAGGCACCCACACTTCTAAATCGTAGGTTTTGGTTGCGCCAAAGCCCATGTCGCCGGTGCACAAGGTGATTACGCGATAGGGCAATTCGAGCAGCTGAAGGATTTTTTCGGCATGCCCCACCATTTCTTCGAGCGCATCGTAAGATTGCTCGGGGCGCACGATTTGCACCATTTCCACTTTGTCAAACTGATGCTGGCGGATGAGGCCGCGCACATCTTTGCCGTAGGCGCCGGCTTCGGAGCGGAAGCAGGGCGAATGGGCGGTGAGCTTGAGCGGCAATTCGGCCGCGGCCAAAATGCGCTCGCGCACGGTGTTGGTAAGGGTTACTTCCGCCGTGGGAATCAGATATTGGGTGAGCTTGCTCTCATCGCCGCCACGGGTAACGTGAAACAGGTCTTCGCCGAATTTAGGCAGCTGGCCGGTGCCCAGAAGGGTGCTGTCGTTGACGATATAGGGGGTGTAGTGCTCGAGATAGCCGTGTTGCAGCGTGTGGGTGTCGAGCATAAATTGCGCCAGCGCGCGGTGCAGGCGGGCGATTTGGCCTTTCATCACGGTGAAGCGCGCGCCGGAGAGTGCGGCGCCGGTTTCGAAATCCAGCCCCAGAGGCGCACCCAAATCCACATGGTCTTTCACTTCGAAATCGAATGTGCGCGGTGTGCCCACTTTGCGCACTTCTACGTTGTCGGTTTCGTCTTTGCCCACCGGCACGCTTTCGTGCGGCAGGTTGGGTATGCCCAGCAGCCATTCGTCGAGCTCGGCTTGCACGGCTTGGTATTCGGCTTCGGTTTGCTCGAGGCGGCTTTTGATTTGCGCCACTTCGGCCATGGCCGCTTCGGCTTCTGCGTGTTTGCCTTGGCCTTTGAGCTGGCCGATTTGCTTGGAGGTGCTGTTGCGCGCGGCTTGCAGCGCTTCGGTTTGAACTTGCAGCGCTTTGCGTGCGGCTTCGATTTGCTCGAAACGTGCGCTGTCGAATATATAGCCGCGTGCGGCCAGGCGCGCGGCCACGGCGGCGGTGTCGTTGCGGAGGCGTTGGATGTCTAGCATATTGGTTTCCGTGTGGATAAAGGTTGCAATCAGAATGGCGCTATTGTAAACCAAATCGGCAGATTTTAGGCCGTCTGAACGTGTTCAGACGGCCTAAAATCCATTAGGGTCTGTTCACCATTCATCTCGTGGCAATCTTTTGGCTCAAAAACGCGCCTGCCGCGTTGAAAATGCTCGCAAGGTGTCCAACCTTGCTGCGCTTTTCGCCTTGCAAGCGCGCTTTTGCGCTCAAAATCTTACGCACGGATGAAATGTGAACAGACCCTAGGGTTGAAATGTGAACTGCTTTCTTATGCCTGATTAATCGATTTTCACCCGCTTCAGACGCATGGCATTGCCCAATACCGAAATCGAGCTGAGCGCCATAGCAGCGCCGGCAAGCACGGGGCTGAGCAGGCCGAAGGCGGCCAGCGGAATGCCCAAGGTGTTGTAGAAAAAGGCGAAAAAGAGGTTTTGCTTGATGTTTTTCATGGTGGCTTGCGACACCAGCAAGGCATCGACCATTTGGTTGACCGAATGCTGCATCAGCGTGGCCGAGGCGGTGTGTTCGGCCACATCGGCGCCGCCTTTCATGGCAAAGCTCACATCGGCGGCGGCCAGCGCGGGCGCATCGTTGATGCCGTCGCCCACCATGGCCACCACTTTGCCCTCGCTTTTGAGCGCGGCCACGGCGGCGGCTTTGTCGCGCGGGCTCATATTGCCTTGGGCATGCTCGATGCCGAGCTTGCCGGCGATATATTGCACCACGCCTTGATGGTCGCCGCTCATCACATACACATCGATATGGTGCGCTTTCAGACGGCCTATCGCTTGGGCGCTGTCGGCTTTCAATTCGTCGGCCAGCGCAAAAGCGCCGATGGGCACATCATCGGCCGACACGGCCACAATGCTGGCAATCTGCCACACTTCGCCCAAATCGTCGGGCAGCTGCACATGGCAATAATCGGGCTTGCCCACTTTCACGCGGCCGATGCCGGCCACATCTGCATACACGCCTGCACCCGGCTCGGTTTGCGCTTCTTCGGCCGCCGGAATGTCGAGCTTGCACGCAAACGCGGTCTGCACAATGGCGTTGGCCAGCGGGTGGGTGGCGTTCATTTCCACCGCTGCGGCGGCTGCGAGTAAGGCGTTTTCGTCAAACGCGCTGTTGGCGGGCAGCCAGATGGCGGCCACTTGGGGCTTGCCCTCGGTGAGCGTGCCGGTTTTGTCGAGAATCACCGCGTTTACCTTGCTGGCGCGCTCCATCGCAGCGGCGTCTTTAAACCAAATGCCGCGCTTCACCGCCTGCCCCATGCCCACCATAATCGCTGCCGGCGTGGCCAGCCCCAGCGCACACGGGCAGGCAATCACCAGCACCGCCACCGCATGCATCAAGCCGCTACTCCAGCTGCCGGTAACAAGCCAAGTGATGGCAAACGTGGCCAGCGCAATCGCCACCACCACCGGCACAAACACGCCGGCCACTTTATCGGCAATGCGCGCAATCGGCGCTTTGCTGCCTTGCGCTTCGGAGAGCGCGGCCATCATGTCGCCCAGCAAGGTGCGGCTGCCCAGCTGCTCGGCCCGATATTGCACGCTGCCATCGGTGATCATCGCGCCGGCGAGCACTTGGCTGCCTTCGCGCTTGCTTTGCGGCTGCGATTCGCCGGTGAGGTGGCTCTCATCTGCCCAGCCGCTGCCGGCGGTGACAATGCCGTCGGCGGCAATGCGCTCGCCGTGGTTGGCGCGCAAAATATCGCCGATTTGCACCTGATCAAGCGCCAAGCTCTGCCAATGGCCGTCGCGCTGCACGCTCACTTGCGCAGGCGTGAGCTTGAGCAGCAGCCCCAAGCTGTTGAGGCTTTGCTTTTTGGCACGCTGCTCCAGATATTTGCCGAAGCTCACAAAGCCGATAATCATCACGCCGGCTTCGAAATACACATGCGCCATGCCGTCGTGGCCTAAGCTTTGGTGGTAAAACATCATAAACGCCGAATAAGCGTAAATCGACACCGTGCCCAGCGTGACCAGCACATCCATATTGGCCAGGCCGCCTTTTATCGAGGCCCACGCGCCTTTGTAAAACGGCCACGCCAGCCACAATTGCACCACGCTGGCGAGTGCAAACTGCACCATGGCCGGCATCATCCATTCGTGATGCCCGCTCATCATGCCGGCCATGCCGATTAAAAACGGGATATTGATGAGAATGAGCAACCACAAGCGCCAGCCCAATTGGGTGCTCGAGGTGATGTCGGGCTGCGCGCCATCGGTGTGCAGGGTGGCTTTATAGCCGGTTTTCTCGATGATTTGGGCGATTGCTTCGGGCGAGGTTTTGCTGCTGTCGAATGTAATCTGCGCATCTTCGCTGGCAAAGTTCACACCGGCTTCGCTGATGAAATCTTTTTTGTTGAGCACTTTTTCAATGCGGTTGGCGCAGGCTTGGCAAGTCATGCCTTCGATATCGAAACGGGCTTTTTGCTGCATGGCGGTTTTCCTTATTGCCTAAATGTTTCAGACGGCCTGCAATGAAATGGAGGCCGTCTGAAAGTGTTTGCTTGGTTTGATGCTTGGTTTGAAAAGTGTTGGCTTTACAAAGAAGCATCGTAGCCGGCATCTTCCACGGCTTCGAGCAGGGCGGCGGCATTGGTTTTGCTCGGATCAAAGTGGATTTCGGCGCTTTTGTTTTCCAGGCTGACCCGGGCTTCGGCTACGCCGTTTACCGCCAAAAGCGCGTTGGTGGCGCTTTTAACGCAGCCGCCGCAAGTCATGCCGTCGATGTGGAGGGTGAGGGTTTGCATGGTTGTGCTCCTGAAGAATTTGAACGATGGTGCCACTATAAACCTTAACGCGGGGTGAAGGTCAAGCCTTGTTGCGGGTGATTTTGCAAGAGGCCGTCTGAACGCTTTCAGACGGCCTGACATCACACGCTCAATTGCTCAAACAAAGCCTGCTTCAAGGCGAGCTGCTTTTTCGGATTGTCGAGCTCGGGACTGTAGAGCACGAAGCTGTCTTCCACGCGCTCGTCGAGCGTGGCGATTTTGGCGTAGCGCAGGCTGATGTTTTTGTCGGAAAACACCTCGGCGATGTTGGCCAGCAGGTAGGGGCGGTTAACCGCCACCAATTCGAGCGTATACCAGCCCGGGCGGTCTTCTTCGGGCATCAGCACAATGCGCGGCGAAATCGGCAGGTGGCGGCTGCGCCGGCTGCGTATGCCGCAGGTGGCACCGTCTTCGGCGTGGTGGCCGTGGATGAAATTGTTGAGCTCGGCCTCGAGCGCGCTTTGGATATAGGCATAGTCGGCGCGGTGGTGGCGGGCGGGAATCTGCACGATAAAGGTGTCGAGAATATAGTTGTTCTCGGTGATGTAGGCGCGGGCAGAGAGAATATTGAGCTCGTGATGGCTGAAAATGCGGCACAGGCGGGCGAATAATTTATCGGCATTGGGCATAAACACCATCACCTGCAAAGTGTCGGTGTCGGGCAGCAGGCGGCTGCGTGCCTGCGCGCGCTCGGTGTTGTGCACCAGATTGGCGGTGTGCCAGAGCACTTCCTGCAATTCGTGGCGCACAAAATAAGCCGGCCCCAAAGCCTGCCACAATTGCTTTTGCGGCTTTTCGGGTGTGCCGGTGTGGTGCAGCAGTTCGAGTGCGCTTTGCTGGCGGCGGCTCACCACCACGGCGCGGTTGCTGCCTTCGCCCGCCAGATAGCGGCCGGCGGCGTGGAAAAGGTTTTGCAGCAGATTGGCTTTCCAGTCGTTCCATAATTTGGGGTTGGTGCCGCGGATATCGGCCACGGTGAGCAGATAAAGCGCGGTGAGCCGCTCTTGCGTTTGCACACGCGCGCAAAAGCGCTCGATTACAACCGGGTCTTGAATGTCTTCTTTTTGGGCGGTGGACGACATCAATAAATGGTCTTCCACGAGCCAGGCGAGCAGGTTTTGCTCTTCATCGCTTAAAAAATGATCGGCGGCAAAGCGGCGCGCATCTTCAATGCCTTGCACGGCATGGTCGCCGCCGCGGCCTTTGGCGATATCGTGAAAGAGGGCGGCCAGATAGAGAATATAGGGCTTGTCAAACGAATGCATCAGCGCCGCGGCCACCGGCAATTCGTGGCTGTGGGCATCCATTGCCAGCCGGCGCATATTGCGCAACACCATCAAAATGTGGTCGTCCACCGGGTAAATGTGGAATAAATCGTGTTGCAGCAGGCCGACGATTTTGCCCCAGGCCGGCAGATAGCGGCCGAGCACGCCATAAAGGTTGAGAAAGCGCGCCACATGGGTGAGCCCGCTGCCTTGTTTGAAAAAGCCGATGAAATATTCGCGGTTGGCCGGATTATCGTAAAAAGCGCGGTTGATTTTTTGCGAAGCGGCCCACCAAGCGCGCAGGGTTTGCGGCGCGAGCGCGGTGAGGTCGTTGCGGCTTTGCAAAATGGCAATCACTTTGAAAATATGCGTGGGCGATTCGATAAACAGCTTTTTATTTTTGGCGGCGATTTGGTCGCCCACTTGGTAATAATCTTCATCAATATTGTAAACAATGCGCGGCAGCCGCGAATACACGCGCCCGCGCAGCATGGGCAGCAAAATGCCGTTGAGCTGCTTCACGGTTTTGGTGGCGCGATAGAGCGCGCGCATCAGCTTTTCGCTTTTGATGTGTTGCTTGTCGCTGTGCATGCCCATGTTTTCGGCCACCTGGCTTTGCAGGTCGAAAATCAGCCGGTCTTCTTCACGGCCGGCGGTGAGGTGCAAATCGATGCGGATTTTGGCCAATTGCTTGTGGCTGTTCATCAGCAATCCGGCTTCGGCGCGGGTGATGATGCGCTGCTGGATGAGCGTGTGCACATCGGCTTCAAGCCCTTGCGCTTTGGCCAGCCACAGCATGGTGTGGATGTCGCGCAGGCCGCCGGGGCAGGTTTTCACATTCGGCTCAAGCACCGCGCCCGAGCCTTGCGCTTTGGCATGGCGCTGCTGCATTTCCACAAGCTTGGCTTCCACAAAAGCCGCGGTGTCGCGCTGCAGGCTCAAACGGCGCAGCATCTGCTCGGCCACCACATGGCTGCCGCAGATAAAGCGTGCTTCGAGAAAAGCGGTGTCGCCGGTGATGTCGTCTGCCGCGCTGGCGCACAATTCTTCGACGCTGCCCACTTTAATTGCCGGCGCCAACTGCATATCCCACAGGCTTTGCACAAAAAGCGCGATTTGCTCCTGCTCGAGCTCATCCAGCGGCTCGGGCGACACAATGGCCAAATCCAAATCGGAATAAGGATACATTTCATCGCGCCCGAAGCCGCCGGTGGCCAAGAGGCATAAGCGGCCGGCACCGAATATTTCCAGCCACAGCGCACCCAACGCGGTTTCGATGGCTCTGCCGTAGGCATCGAAAAACACCATCGGCTGGCGGTGGACGCGGTAGGCGGCGATGGCTTGCTGCTTTTTGAAGCGCAAATCTTGTGCGGCAGACTGAATAAGGGTTTGCATGGTGAATCCTGTTTGAAATAGGCAAAACAGACAACAAAACAAGGCGCGGTTGCACAATGTTGCAACTTTGTTTCAGACGGCCTTGATTATAGGTATTTACACAGCATTACAATAGACGCTTTTTTGTAAATTTGATATGGTGCACCGAGATTGTTATCAATCTTCAGCCCTTGCATTATTCCAATTCATTTTCGGTCAGATTCAGGAACACAAAATGAGCCACACCGCCGCGCAGCCGCAGCTGCGCAATAATCCTTATAAAGTTGCTGTTGCCTCTATGGTGGGCACGGCTATCGAATTTTACGACTATTATATCTATGCCGCTGCGGCGGTGCTGGTGTTCAACACCCAATTTTTCGATAAAAGCAATCCTTCGGTGGCGATTTTGCTGTCGCTCTCCACGCTGGCGCTGGCTTTTTTCGCCCGGCCGTTGGGTTCGGCGCTGTTTGGCCATTTCGGCGACAAAATCGGCCGCAAAAAAACGCTGGTGGCCTCTTTGCTGACCATGGGGGTGTCTACAGTAGCGATCGGCCTTTTGCCCACCTATCAGAGCATAGGCATATGGGCGCCGATATTGTTGTGCGTCTGCCGTATCGGCCAAGGGCTGGGCTTGGGCGGCGAATGGGGCGGCGCGGCGCTGGTGGCCACGGAAAACGCGCCCGAAGGCAAGCGTGCATGGTTCGGCACTTTTCCCCAATTGGGTGCGCCCATCGGTTTATTGATGGCCAATGGCGCATTTTTCGGCGTGAGCGCAATATTCGGTGCCGATGCGCTGGTGGAATGGGCTTGGCGCATTCCGTTTGTGGCTTCCATCGTGCTGGTGCTGGTCGGCCTTTATATGCGCCTGAGCCTGCACGAGAGCCATGTGTTTAAAGAAGCGGAAGATAAAGGGCTGAAAGTGGATGCGCCGGTGAAAGAAGTGCTCACGCGCCATATCAAGCCGATTGTGCAGGGCACGTTTATCATGACCGCCACTTATGTGCTTTTTTATGTGATGACGGCATTTGTGCAGGTGTTTTCCAAAAGTGCGCCCGCATTATCGGCTGCCGGCCATCCGTTGGGGCTGGGCATTGCGGCCAACACATTCACCGGCTTTTTGATGATAGGCGCGGTGGTATTCGGCATTTTTACCAGCATTTCGGGCATTTTTGCCGATAAAATCGGTCGCCGCCAATGGCTGATTTGGGTGACGCTGGGCATTATTGCTTTCGGCTTGGCGATGCCGGCTTTTCTGCACAACGGCACGCCGGAGATGGTGTTGGCGTTTATTTTGGCGGGCATGATGCTGATGGGCTGCACTTTTGGGCCGATGGCCGCCCTGCTGCCCGAATTGTTTCCCACCGAAGTGCGCTATTCGGGCGCTTCGCTGGCGTATAATTTCGCCGCCATTGTGGGCGCTTCTATTGCCACCATTGTGGCATTGAAGCTGAATGAAAATTTCGGTTTGTTCGGCGTGGGGCTTTATCTGGCGGCCAACGGCATCTTATCGTTGCTGGCTCTGTGGAGCGTGCACGAAACCAAGAATGTCAATCTGATGCAGCTGGATATTTACGAGCCTTGAGCACGGCCGGAATCCGTAAGCAAAAAAAGGAACCTGAAAAGGTTCCTTTTTTCAACCGTATTCTGCTTTCAGACGGCCTGAATCATGCCGACATAATTTCCAAACGCGCCTGCGGCGGCAGCAGCAGCTGATACGCCGGCACGCCCAGCGCCAGCGCGATTTTTTCGATATTGGACAAAGCGATATTCCAGCGCTTGCGTTCGATGGCCGACACATAAGTGCGGTCCAGCCCGCATTGGCGCGCCAGCTCTTCTTGCGACCAGCCTTTGTTTACCCGAAACAGGCGCATATTATAGGCCAACACGGCACGCAAATCGCCCTCATCGGGCAGCTCGGCCGGCGCACTCAGCTTTTTTACCATCATCATTCCTTCTTATCGTTTCGCGGATTTTACTTCACTATACGATAAGAATACAGGCCGTCTGAAAAGTTTCAGACGGCCTGTAAAATAGCAGTTTATGCCCATTTAAAAAGCAAGCTTATTTGGGCTGGACATTATTTTTTGCTTTTACCCGCCCACCAAGAAGCCAGCAACGAGCCGGAAATATTGTGCCACACGCTGAAAATCGCGCTGGGCACGGCAGAGAGCGGCGAGAAATAAGCCGAAGCCAGCGCCGCGCCCAAGCCGGAATTCTGCATGCCTACTTCAATTGCCAGCGTTTTTTGCGCATCATAAGGCAGGCGGCAGATTTTGGCGGCGAGAAAGCCCAAGAGATAGCCGATGCCGTTGTGCAAAATCACCACGCCCAAAATCAGCAGCCCGCTTTGGGCGATTTGCGCCTTGCTGGCCGCCACCACCGCGCCCACAATCAACACAATGGCCGCCACCGACACCAAAGGCAGCACCGCCGCCGCCGCTTCGGTTTGCTTTTTAAACAAAGTGTGCGCCAACACGCCGAGCACCACCGGCAGCAACACCATTTTCAAAATCGACCAAAACATCGCCACCGCCGAAATTTCCAGCCATTGGTTGGCCAAGAGGTAAAACACCGTGGGCGTGAGCACCGGCGCGAGCAGGGTGGAAACCGAGGTAACGGCCACCGACAAAGCCACATTGCCGCGCGCCAGATAAGTCATCACATTCGAAGCGGTGCCGCCCGGGCAGCAGCCGACCAAAATCACACCCACCGCGATTTCGGGCGGCAGCTGCAAAAGCGTGGCCAGCGCATAAGCCACCAGCGGCATAATGATAAATTGCGCCGCCACGCCGGCTAGCACCGCCTTGGGGTGGCGGGCGAGAATATTGAAATCTGCAGGTGAGAGCGTGATGCCCATGCCGAACATAATCAGGCCTAAGAGCCACGGAATCAGCGGCAACACCCATTTAAAGGCTTCGGGTGCGAAAAAAGCGGCGGCAGCAAAAAGCAACACCCACACGGTGAAAGTTTTGCCGACAAAGCGGCTCAGTTGGCGCAGAGTATTTTTCATGGGCGATTTAAGTGAATATATGTAAAGAGGCTAAGCATACCTGCAACAAGCGCAAAATAAAAGGCCGTCTGAAACAATCTTTCAGACGGCCTTTAAGTTTTCCGTAGTGTGTCGCCAAAACGCAATCATCTTGTGTTGAACACATATCAGATTCAATAACTCGGGCTAAGTTTTAAACTTTGTTTTCGCCCGCACAGAAACAATAAAGCCGGGCTTTAATAAAGAAAAAGGCCGTCTGAAACTTTTTTCAGACGGCCTTTAATGTTTAATCGAATGCAATCATTCAATCAAATGCAATCAGGCAAAACGCTTGGCCACGGCATCCCAATCCACGATTTCCCAAAAGCCTTTCAGGTAATTGGGGCGGCTGTTGCGGTAATCGATGTAATAAGCGTGCTCCCACACATCGCAAGTCAAAAGCGGGGTGGCGTCGGTGGTGAGCGGGGTGGCGGCATTGCTGGTGGAAACCAAATCAAGTGAGCCGTCGGCATTTTTCACGAGCCAAGCCCAGCCTGAGCCGAAAGTGCCGGCAGCCACGGTGTTGAAGGCTTCCTGGAATTTTTCAAAGCTGCCCCATTTGGCATCGATGGCCGCAGCCAGTGCGCCGGCAGGCTTGCCTTGGCCTTTGGGCGTGAAGCCCAGCCAGTAGAACGTGTGGTTCCAAGTTTGCGCTGCATTGTTAAACAGGCCGCCTGAAGATTTTTTCACAATTTCTTCCAAAGGCGCGTTTTCAAATTCGGTGCCTTTGATCAAATTATTCAGGTTGGTGATGTAGGTTTGATGGTGTTTGCCGTAGTGGTATTCCAGCGTTTCTTTGGAAAGGTGCGGCTCCAGCGCATCCAGAGCATAGGGCAGTTCGGGCAGTTTGTGTTCCATAATGTCACTCCTGTTGGTTTGGTGTGTGGTTTGAAGCCGATGGCGCAAGCGGCCATCAGATACGCTCTGAATTCTACCCTCTCCCTGCCCAAAAGACCAATAAAAGTTATCTTCGCCGAGCAGAGCCGCTATAATGCAAAATTAACCGCCGAGGAAGCCCATTATGGATGATTTTGCCGAAAATATGCCGCCTGAAGACCGCGAAGTGAGCGCTTTGTCGCTGCCGCCGCATTCGATGGAAGCAGAGCAATCGGTGCTCGGCGGCCTGTTGCTGGAAAATTCCGCGTGGGACCGCATTGCCGATGTGGTGATGGGCGAAGATTTCTACCGCCACGAGCACCGGGTGATTTTCCGCACCATCTCGCGCCTGATCAACGAGAGCCGCCCGGCCGATGTGATCACGGTGCAAGAAGCGCTTGAGCGCAACGACGAGCTCGAAGCGGCCGGCGGTTTCAATTACCTGATTACCTTGGCGCAAAACACGCCCTCGGCCGCCAATATCCGCCGCTATGCCGAAATCGTGCGCGAGCGCTCGATTATGCGCCAGCTGGCCGAAGTGGGCACCGAAATCGCCCGCAGCGCCTATAATCCGCAAGGCCGCGATGCCGGCCAGCTTTTGGATGAAGCGGAAAACAAAGTGTTTCAAATCGCCGAGAGCACGGCCAAATCCAAGCAGGGCTTTTTGGAAATGCCGGCGCTGTTGAAAGAAGTGGTCGAGCGCATCGATATGCTTTATTCGCGCGATAATCCCGATGAAGTCACCGGCGTGGCTACCGGCTTTATCGATTTGGATAAAAAAACCTCCGGCCTGCAGCCGGGCGATCTGATTATCGTGGCCGGCCGCCCTTCGATGGGCAAAACCGCTTTTTCCATCAATATCGCCGAGCATGTGGCGGTGGAATCGAAATTGCCGGTGGCGGTGTTTTCTATGGAAATGGGCGGCGCGCAATTGGTGATGCGTATGCTCGGCTCGGTGGGGCGGCTCGACCAACATGTGCTGAAAACCGGCGCGCTGCAAGACGAGCATTGGGGGCGCTTGAATGAAGCGGTGGTGAAATTATCGGATGCGCCGATGTTTATCGACGAAACCCCCGGCCTCACCGCGCTGGAATTGCGCGCCCGCGCCCGCCGCTTGGCGCGCCAATTCGGCGGCAAGCTCGGCCTGATTGTGATCGATTACCTGCAATTGATGTCGGGCTCTTCCGGCCGCAGCGACAACCGCACCGCCGAATTGGGCGAAATCTCGCGCTCGCTCAAAGCGCTGGCCAAAGAGCTGCAAGTGCCGGTGATTGCGCTCTCGCAATTGAGCCGTGCGGTGGAATCGCGCACCGACAAGCGCCCGATGATGAGCGATTTGCGCGAATCGGGCGCCATCGAGCAAGATGCTGATTTGATTATGTTTATGTATCGTGATGAATATTACAATCACGACACCCAATTCAAAGGTTTGGCCGAATGCATTATCGGCAAACACCGTAACGGCCCCACCGGCAAAGTGTTTCTCACCTTTATGGGCCAGTTTACCAAATTTGACAATGCGGCCTATGTTCCCGAGGCCGCCATGATGGAAGATTGACACAAATTAGCGCAGATGCGCACCAAAGCGCATATTTTATTAGGCGCATCGGCGCTTAATCGTTTAGAATGGCAACACAAAAAAATTGATAAAACTTTTCACATTACTTTAAGGGCCTGTCCACATTCCATCATGCAGATGAAATGCAGGCGGACCCTGGAACAACGTCATCAGGCTCTCTTATGCGTTTCAAACCCAAAGGCTTCACGCTGATCGAATTGCTGGTGGTAATCACCATCATGGCCATCATGGCGCTAATCGCGCTGCCCAATATGAGCCAATGGCTCGCCGCGCGCCGTGTGAGCGGGCAGGCCGAGCAAGTGGCCAATCTTTTGCGCTTCGCGCGCGCCGAAGCTGTGCGCCTCAATGCGCCGGTGTATGTTTGCCCGGTGCAAATCAAGGTTGACGGCAATCCCGATAATTATTGCAGCACCACCTACAACGGCCAAGGCTTGGCTGCTTTTGCCGATGTCGATAAAAACGGTAAATACGAGCGCACCTCCACCGATATCGCCTTGCGCGCCGTGATTCTCAACAACCCCGCCCACACCGCCATCACCTACCAAGCCAGCACCGTGCCGCTCACCGGCAGCCGCGGCAGCCAGCATGTGTGGGGGTTTCTGCCCAACGGCACCTTCGGCTACGGCACGAGCCCCGGCCTCAATAATCTGAGCCCGGCCTCGGGCAGCGTGCGCATTTTTATGACCGATGCCAAGGCCGACACCGATGAAGCCAAACAAGCCCGCGCCAGCACGCTCTTAATCGACAGCGGCGGCAGGGTGAGCTTTTGCCTGAAAAAAGATGAAAAACGCACCGCCTGTGCCGAGCCGGCCAAGGAGAAATAATATGCAGCCGAGCATTTTCAATTCCTTTTGCATCGATGGCCGAGGCCGTCTGAAAAGCACGCACGCGCAGCAAGGCATGACTTTGCTGGAAGTGTTGGTGTCTATCATTATCTTAACCTTGGGTGTGCTGGCCTTGCTGGCCACCCAGCTCAAAACCGTATCCGGCGTGCGCGAAGCCGAGCAGCAAACCATCGTGGCGCAGGCGGCGCAAAACCTGATCGAAGGCATGCTCATCAATCCCACGCTTTCACCCGCCACCGCCAGCGGCGTAGAGAGTGGTTGGACGCTGAAATCTTATCCTGACTATGTCACCTCAAGCTCGAAAAAAATCGAAAAAGACGAAGGTGAAATCAAATACGTCAACGAAGTTGCCATTTCCAAAAGAGGTTTGGCCAATAAGCAGAAGGCTCAATTTTCTAATGAGTTGTGGCACGGCTTGGGCGGCATTCCGGTGCATTTCATCATTTGCCGCGATACCTCGGGCAAAGCGCCTGTGATCAAAGGCGGCAAAATGGAAGCCAACTGCACCAGCGGCAATAATGCGCCTACTTATATCAAAGTGGCCTGGCTGGTGGAAAAAGAAGGCGGCGATGCCTTAACCGCTGTGAATGCAGACGGCGACTATATCGTTTATACCTATCAGGCGCAGGTAACAGAATGAATCGATCACAACAAAAATATTCCAAAAAGCACAGCGCCGGCTTCAGCCTGATTGAGTTTCTGGTGGCCAGCGTGTTGAGCATGATTGTGCTGATTGCCATCGGCTCGGGCTATTTTGCCGCGCGCAAAATCAACGATGTGGCGCTCGGCCGCTTGGGCGTGCAGCAAGACATGCGCAACGCCGCCAACCTGATTGTGCGCGATGCGCGCATGGCAGGCAGCTTCGGCTGCTTCAATATGGCCAATAAAGAGCCGGCCACTGTAGGCAGCGATGGCAGCGCTTCATCGAACACCCCCCGTAATTTGATCGCAGCAGGGCAAACCACAGGCCTTGTGCCGGTGAAAAGCTTTGCCGGCTCCACCTTTAATGTGACAGGATTCACCGCCAGCGGTGATGCGCTGGTGTTTCAATACGGCATCGGTTCGGCTTCCATCACAGGCAATAACAACGGCACCATGACCATGCAGATGCCGGCTGACGACCCTTTGCAAAACATCAGCAGCAAAATGCCTTTGGTGTTCAGCAGCTGCAATGTGATCGACCGGCCCACTTCATTCACCGCCACCCCCAGCGGCACAGGCGTAACCATCAACAACATCAATCCCGCTTTGAACACAGGCCATGTAGTGGCTGAAATGAGCATTTTGCGCTATGCGGTCAACGCCTATGTGATCGGCACCACCACCGCCGGCGAGCAAGGGCTTTACCGCATTCAGCTGGGCGATGACAACAACTGGCAAAGCCCGCAATTGCTGCTGCCCGGCATCACCGCCATGAATATTTCCTACGGCTATGTGAACAATTGCGCCCCTTCCGGCGCAGCCGCCTCTGATGTCAGCCGCGAAACCTTCACCTTTACCAATGCCTTGGACGACAAGCAAAACCCGCCCACGCCGGCCTTAATCCGCATCACGCTCAACGGCAACACCTTGGCCGCGCAGGGCAAAGATATGGAAAGCGCTGCCTCGCGCACCGATGCGGGCAATGTTTATGTTTACAATATTGAAGCAACCTTACGCGGAGGAAACACATGCGCCGACCGCTCCATTTAAGCCGCGCCCCGCGCCGCGAGCAAGGCGGCTTTGCCTTGTTTATCGTGCTGATTATGATGATTGTGATTGCCTTTTTGGTGGTGGCAGCCACGCAATCGTATAACACCGAAATGCGCATCGGCAGCAACGATGCCGACCGCAAAATGGCCATGGCCACGGCCGAAGCCGCTTTGCGGCAGGGTGAAGGCGACATCAGCACACTGAAAGACCCCACCTTTGCCAGCAATTGCGCCGGCGGCCTGTGCGCGGCAGCGGCCAGCGCCGCCCCCAGCCCTAATCCCATTAAAGACACACCCCAAGGCACGATAACCGTCACGATAGCAGGAAAGGACAGCGCCATCGCCGCATGGGAGCGCACTTCGTGCACTAATGGCTCTTGCCTGGAAAACAGCGGCCGCACGTTTGCGGTGCCCGGTGCCGCCAAAGCGCCCCGTTATATCATTGAATTTATCAACCACACCGCCGCCACCAACACCAGCATCTACCGCGTTACTGCCCGTGCGTGGGGTAAAAATGCCAATACCGTGGTAACGGTGCAATCTTATGTACAGGCATCGGATAACTGAGGGAACAGCATGCAGCAGCGAAACCAGCAAGGCTTCACGCTCGCCGAAGTGATGATAGCCATTGCCATTTTGGGCATATTGAGCGTGATTGCCGTGCCCTCTTATCTGGCCTATGTCGAGCGTGGCCATTTGGCCAACGCGCGGGCGGAATTGCTGAAAATCAATATGCAGATTAAAACCGAGCGCGTGAAAAATCCCAAGCTCACGCAAGCCGATCTCGACACCAAAATCAAAAATTTCACCGGCGCGGCCGATAAAACTGTCAGCGATCATTACGAAATCAGCCTGGCGCGCCCGGACAAAAACAGCACGTTTTACTATCTGCTGGCCTTGCCGACAAACGAGCAGCACACAAAAGCCCTGCTGGTCGACAGCGCCGGCAGCACCTATCAATGCAGCAATAAAAAAGCGGCTGAAGACGCCGCCAAAGAGCGAGCCACGCCCGGCAGCGATTGCAAAAAAGTGTGAAGCTGCACTCAATCCGCGTGCAGATAAAGCGATACGAAGGCCGTCTGAAAGATTAATCTTTCAGACGGCCTTCGTTGTTATACCCATTCAAAAAAGTAAGCTAACAAGGCGGCGAGCCGCAAACAGTACGGATGCTGCTGTCAAACTGCTTTTATTTTGTAAGCTTATTTTTTTGAATGGATATAAGGCAAGCAAAGCGCTGCTTTGCACTGGGCACCCGCCTGCGCGGGTGCGACAGATATTTGGTTTTGCAAAAGCCTCAGGCCGTCTGAACATCAAAGCTTCAGACGGCCTGCACGCTTTGTTTCCATTCAAAAAAAGATAATCTTACAGAAGCGGCATTTTGATGGTTTCCGGATTGTTTTTCAATCCGGTATCGCTTTTTAAGCTGAGTTTTGCCACGCATGCTTGTTATTCAAACCAAACTTCAGTATATTGGACGCCTGTCCAATACTTTTCAGACGGCCTTACACCATGTCGGACACACGTTCCCAATTTATTGCCGCCGGTTTCAAGCTTTATCCGCAGCACGGCTACCGCAAGCTTTCTGTGCGCATGTTGGCCGCAGAGGCGGGCTTGAGCGCGGGCATGTTTCACCATTTGTTTGCCGATAAAGATGCGTTTGTGGGCGAGGTGTTGCAAAGCCATCACGAGCGCTCGTTTGGTTTGCTGGATTTCGATGCCGCAGCAAAGGGCGATGCGGTGGCGCAATTGCGCCATGCGGTGTGGCTGCTGGCAACATGTTTCCGCGACAATTTGGCCTGGGTGCACCGCGCTTATGCCGACAGCGCCGATGGGGTGGAAGTGGTGAATGCTTTTATGCGCCGCAATTTCGAGCAAACGTTTGAGCGCCTGCAAGCTTTGCTCGAAGCCTGCCCGGGGCAAAGCAGCCCGGCCGAGCAGGTGCAGCGTTTGTCGTATTTGAGCGGAGCGGTGCTGGCGCCGATGGCATTGGGCACACGCTTTGATGAAATGGGCGTGCTGCCGGCGGCGATGAGCCATCATATTGGCGAAATCGTGAGCGATGCGGCCATTGCCCGGCGCATCGATTGGGCTTTTGCGGCTTTGTTTCCCGCTCAAGAGGCCGTCTGAATGCTTTATCTCAATTAATCACAGCAGGAAAAAATGATGAAGAAAATCTGGATTGTGCCGGTGGCGGCCGCGCTGGCGGCGGGGGGCTGGTATTACTGGCAGCAGCATCATCAAAGCGGCCTGCCCGAGGGCTTTGCTCAAAGCAACGGCCGGCTCGAGCTCAAGCGCTTCGATGTGGCCAGCCTTTATGCCGGCCGCGTGAAAGCCATGTTGGTAGACGAGGGCAGCCGGGTGGAAGAGGGCGATGTGTTGGCCGAATTATCGTCCGACACCAGCGCGAGCCAGCTTGACGGCGCACGGGCGCAAAAGCAGCGTGCGCAAGAAGCGGTGGCGCGTGCCGAGGCAGAAATCAAGGCTTACGAGCAGCAGCAAAAAGTGGCGCAGCTTGATTTTACCAACACGCAAAACCTCAGGCGCGATGATTTGGTGTCGGATGCCGAGCTGAGCAAGCGCCGCGCCGCACGCGATAGCGCCGCCGCTTCGGTGGGTGCCGCCCGTGCCGCCCGCGCCGAAGCGGCTGCTGCGGTGGCCGCCGCGCAGGCGCAAATCGACCAAGCCGCTTCGGTGAACGACGATATGGCCATCCGTGCGCCGATTGCGGGGCGGGTGGAATACACCATTGCTGAAGTGGGCAATGTGATTGGCGCGGGCAGCAAAGTGGTGAGCCTGCTCGATCCGAACGATGTGTCGATGGCGGTTTTCCTGCCCACCACCCAAATCAGCCGCCTGAAAGTGGGCGATGAAGCGCGCATTGTGCTCGACGGCATGGATGCGGTGTGGCCGGCGGCCATTACCTTTATCGCCACGGATGCGCAATTCACCCCGAAATCGGTAGAAACACAGAGCGAGCGCGAAAAGCTGATGTTTAAAGTGAAGCTGCAAGTGCCGGCGGCCACCGCTGCAAAATACAACGGCTTGCTCAAAGGCGGCCTCACCGGCAACGGCTATGTGCGGCTCGACAATCAGGCGGCATGGCCGGCAGATTTGGCGCTGAAGCTGCCGCATTGATATTTTTCAGACGGCACCCGTAACAGAAGAAACACAGGCTGTTTAACGGCAAGGAATATATAGTGGAATGCATAAAAAAGGGATACGGCGGGTAGCTTGGGTTGAAAACCCAACAAATCTGCAAGCCGTCTTAAACGTTGGGTTTATCAACCCAACCTATGCCGTTGTAACATGGCGTTCCGTATCACTTTTTTATGCATTTCACTATAAAGGTGAAGAAAAAAATAGCCTTTCTCTTTACAGTGCCCGCCTAAGCAAGCGATTGGATTAAAGTCTATGAATCGGTTTACAAACAAAATGTTATGGATGGTTTTTTTAGTAGCAATGGCAATGTTGGGATCCATTTTAGAGCTTGAAACGGATTTTATGGGCAGCAACGGCAAACGCTATGATGTTTTGTTTTTGACGGTTTTAGTATTGGGTTTGATGGCTTTTTTATTGCCATTTTGGATGGTATGGCGGGAAAGCCGGCGCAACAAGAAAAAGTAAACATTGCAGCCGTGTAGCGTGGGCTCCACCCAGGCTACAAGCTGAGGGCGGCAAACCACAGGTTCATCAAAGCCACCGCCAAACCGAGCAATATCCGGCTCAAGCGGGCTGTTCAGATGATTTTTCAGACGGCCTGAAGCCGTAATGTCATCTAAACACAATATATTCAAGCTTCCCTTGTCTTGTTTGGAGAAACACATGAAAGCCAAATTAAAAGCCTATCTGGAAACGGTTTACAGCGAAAGCCGCGCACACGATGAAACCCAAACCGAACGTGCCGCCTGTTGGCGCAATCTGCACCCCGACAGCGCGGCCTTGATTGCCTTGCTGGTGCGCGCCAAGCAGGCGCGCAAGGTGTTGGAAGTGGGCACTTCAAACGGTTATTCCACGCTGTGGCTGGCCGATGCCGTGCGCGACACCGGCGGCTCGCTGTGCACGCTCGAAATCGACAAAGCGCGCAAAAAGGCCGCGCGGCAAAACCTGCGCGAAGCCAAGCTCGAAGATTTTGTGCGCATGGAAGTGTGCGATGCCGGCGAATTTTTGCGCGATTATCCAAAATATTTCGATGTGGTGCTGCTTGATGCCGACCGCAGTCAATACACCGCCTATTGGCCGCATTTGCAGCGCATTCTCACCAAGCCCGGCAGCCTTTTGGTGGTAGACAATGTGTTGTCGCATGCCGATGAAGTGCAGGCATTTATCGCGCTGGTGGAAGCGGATAAAAACTTCAGCAGCATGGTGTTGGACATTGGCGCGGGTTTGTTGTTGGCGAGCAGTGTTTGAGGCCGTCTGAAAAGGAAAAACAATAAAAGCTTTGTTAATCGGTGCGACCGGCGCGAGGGGTAAAGAATTGTTGCCGTTGCTGTTGGCCGATTCAAGCTTTAGCCGCCGCGCCGGTGAAGTGTGGCGTTGAAAGTGATTAAAGGCTTGAACAAACTGGGTTTGTTGCGCAAACAAAGCCCTTTGCCCACACCGCAACTGACGCAGGCTTTGCTTAAGGCGTTTCAGACGGCCTCAAAGGGTGAAACCGTTGGATATTTTTGCTTTGTTGGCAAAATAAGCAGATTGGTTATAAGGCAAACCAACGCCGTTATACCCATTCTAAAAAATAACCTTACAAAATAAAAGCAGTTCGGCAGCACCATCCGCGTAGGTCGGATTCTTGAATCCGACGTTTGGCCAACGGCCAAAGC
>ERZ650312.237-NODE-237-length-30201-cov-23.361341_pt1 | contig 30201 bp, 30 predicted proteins | sample MGYA00376248_ERZ650312 | MGnify/ENA primary metagenome ERZ650312 (study PRJEB26733, sample SAMN07839316) | wastewater metagenome | biome: urban; feature: wastewater treatment plant; material: waste water | place: USA: North Carolina | collected 2016-07-28 ... | reverse complement strand
TTTTCAAGAAAAACTGTCAGCTCTGCCTGTGCTTCTGGTGTGGTGCCGACTAGCTATTTTTGGATGAAACTGAAAAATTCATATTAACAACGCATTAAATACACAGTTAATGTGCACTTTTTAACCATTAATCATCCTTTCTTTCACTTCCAGCCAACCAAAAGCACACCTTCAATGGTAATTTCAGTCAACTGCTTTAAGTCCATCCTAGACTGGTCCACTTGGAAAAAAAGGGGGGTCATATCTGCCAATACTTGAGCATGATCGGCAGAAATCGGCAGGGTACGACTGACAAAGATCTCTTCAACCTGTCCCACATAAGCCTTAAAATGCTCCACTATATCACGGTTATCATAGGACTCCTTGCGGAGTTGGTCTTTGGCTAAATGGCGGAGCTCCTTGAGGTGATTGGGTCCTGGGACTAGTTTGAGAATAGCCCCACCAGCTTTCAGCACTCTGGCAAACTCCTGATAATTGGCTGGGGAAAAGATATCCAAGATGCCGTCAATGGTCTTATCTTGAATAGGTAACTTGGTCAAGTCACCGACAAACCATTTGACCGACTTGGTGCTGTCTGTCCTTGCTGCCAAGAGAATGGAATCCTTAGAAATATCAAAAGCAAGAATGTCCAAGTCCATTTTCTCGGATAATTTGCGAGAATAAAAGCCCTCTCCACAGCCGATGTCCAAGACAGACCGCAAGCCCAGCTCTGCTATTTTCCCCTCCAAAGCCTCATAGAGATGATTGTAATAGCCTGCCTCTAAAAAGGCCTGACGATTTTCAAAGCTAGACTTGTGGTAGTTGGCAGACTGCTTGACTTGAGGGGCCAGATTGACATAGCCCTGCTTGGCAATGTCAAAAGTATGGCGGTTGGGACAGCGAAGAATGTTCTGGTCAAGACCAAGAGCCTGCCCACAATGTGGACAGGCGAAAAATTGGTCGCTATTGCTAAAACGTGGGTGTTTGGTCATGTTAAGTATTTTCTTTTCTAAAGCGGTGCAGGGCTAGTCCTGATAAGAGCGAGGCAACGGCTCCTGTAATGACTAGCAAGTAGCCAATTGGGAGCAGGTAGAAGTTTTCGTGTAGAATGCCATTGGAATCGACATATTCGACGGAATTGGCCTTGATGATAAAGCAGACAAGGCCTAAAACCATGAGAAAGCTTCCGATAATGGTAATGGTCAGGTGCATCTGGGTACGACGGCCTTCGCGACCGTCCTTGACTAGTTTTTCTGTCATGTTGTTCATGGCAGTTCCTCCTAAGATAAGATGATCTAGGGAGATTGAAAAGACAGAGGACATGAGAATTAAGAGTTCCAAGTTGGGTAGGTTTTTGTCATTTTCTCAGTTGGAAACAGCCTGCCGTCTCACATTGAGTTTGAGGGCAAACTGTTCTTGGGTCAAGCCTTCCTTCTTGCGTAAGTCTTTGATTTGTTGTCCAAAGTTCATTTCGTTCTCCTTTTCGGGAGCGGGACAGAACTCGAAAAATGAAAAAGAGTTCGTCAACAAGTCTTTATTTCTAGTTGTTGAGCTAAAACGGTCTATCCCCAGACCGTTTTACTCCCGCCCCCGCACAGCTTAAACTGTCTGGGGGACAGTTTAAGGTTGGGAATAAAGCGAACAAAGTTCGCAACATTCGTTAGGTCAGATTTGAAGTGTGCAACACGAACAAATCTGCCAATCAACCACTGCGCTGAGATGTTGACACCAACTTCGAGAAGTGATGCTAATCTCTATACTTATCTTAGCTTGTCGGTCGATGTTTTCCAAGAATGGCTGGCTTGCTCTGGACTTTTTTAGCGAAAGGTGGTCTTGCTAACTCCGCAAGTCCTGCTTGCAAGCCTGTTCTATCAAGGTATTAGGCTAGTGTCAATTTCCTGTCAATCTAGCCTAACTGATCGGATAAGTCTTCCCATTCTTCCATGAGGCTTTCTTGTTGGTTTGTCAGTTGGTCGATTTCTTTTTGGTAATCGGTCAGCGAACCAATGTCATTGGTTTCTAGCATGGCTTGGTTGAGCTCACTCAGACGGTTTTCGATATTCTCAATTTCTACCTCGATTTGCTCGATGCGACGGGCCAATTTGCGTTGCTCTTTTAGATTTTCCTTTTGGGCTTGGTAGTCCATGGCTCCGGCTGATTGGTTAGCGGTTTCTATCTGGTCAGGCTGGGCTTCTGCTTCCAGCTCTGCTTTTTTCTCCAAATAATAATCATAATCGCCCAAATAGAGTGTGGAGCCAGTTTCCGAGATTTCCAGCACCTTGGTGGCGACGCGGTTGATGAAATAGCGGTCGTGGCTGACAAAAAGCAGGGTGCCGTCAAAGTCGATGAGGGCATTTTCCAGGACCTCCTTGCTGTCAATATCCAAGTGGTTGGTCGGCTCATCAAGGATGAGGAAGTTGTTGTTTTCCATGGACAGCTTGGCGAGGAGCAGGCGGGCTTTTTCCCCACCAGATAGCATAGAGACAGACTTTTTGACATCGTCACCTGAGAAAAGGAAAGCTCCAAGGCGATTGCGGATTTCCACTTCAGGTGTAGTCGGAAAGGCTGACCAGAGCTCCTCCAAGACAGTGTTGGAAGGCGTCAGGGCCGACTGAGTCTGGTCGTAGTAACCCACTTCCACATTGGCACCTAGCTTGGCTTCCCCTTTGATAAATGGCAGAGCTCCGATGATGGATTTGAGCAGGGTTGTTTTTCCGATTCCATTCGGGCCGACAATGGCAATGGCATCCAGCTTTCTTTGGTCAATGGAAATAGGCTGAGAAAGTATTTCTCCATCGTAACCCACCGCAGCATTTTCCACAGTCAAGACGATATTGCCAGAAGTCTTATCCGACTGGAAGGTCATATTAGCAGATTTTTTACCAGTTGTTGGCTTGTCCAGTCGCTCCATTTTTTCCAACTGCTTGCGTCTAGCCTGGGCACGCTTGGTGGTCGAAGCTCGAACGATATTTTTTTGGACAAAGTCTTCTAACTTGGCAATTTCCTTTTGTTGTTTCTCATAGTTTTGCAACTCGGTCTGCAGCTTCTGTTCTTTTAGCTCAACAAACTGAGAATAATTCCCCACATAACGATCCAAGGAATGTTTAGTCAAATCCAGAGTGACAGTTGCTACCTTATCTAAGAAATAGCGGTCATGGCTGACAATAATCAAGGCTCCTTTGTAATGCACTAGGTAGTTTTCCAGCCAGGCAATCGTGTCAATGTCCAGGTGGTTGGTTGGCTCATCCAGCACCAATAATTCTGGGCTTTCAAGCAACATTTTTGCCAGTGCAAGACGAGTATTCTGCCCCCCAGAGAGCTCAGAGATTTTCATATCCCACATGGTCTGGTCAAACTTAAAACCATTCAAAATAGCACGGATGTCTGCCTCATAGTTAAAACCACCAGCCAGATGAAATTCTTCTGACAAGCTATCGTAGGTCTTCATCAACTGGTCAAGTTCACTACCAGACAAACTGCCCATCTGCTCTTCCATACCACGTAGACGTTTTTCTGTCGTCCGCAAGTCGTCAAAGACATGGAGCATCTCATCGTAAATGGTATTTTCCGACTGGAATCGACTGTCCTGCGCCAGATAAGAAAGGGATAGATCCCGTTTGGTAGAGATCTCACCGCTAGTTGCTGCTTCTTCTCCGACAAGGATTTTTAGCAAGGTAGACTTGCCTGCGCCATTTTTTCCGACAAGGGCAATCCGATCCCGTTCATCTACTTGAATGTTGATATTGTTAAATAAAACTTCGCCCGCAAAGGAGCGCTCAATCTTGTTTCCACTTAGTATAATCATAAAAATATTGTACCACAAATTAGTATCCTCGTGCGGTATCCTATTTCTAAATTACGCAAAAAACAGCGACTTTTCAGTTGCTGTTTTTCACGTTATTTTCACATTTTCTAACCTAAGCCATTCAGTAGTTCCTTATTCTGCCAAAGCAGGTAAAGACCACCAACAATAATGATGACCATGATCATAAACTTAATCAAGCCTTTCACAAATCGAATGATGACTAGCAATATCATAGAGACAATCAACCATCCCCATGCAGAGGAATTCAATAATGATTCCATTCCAGCAAGGCTGTTCCCCGCCAAATCACGCACCGGGGCAGGAATTTTTTCCACCCAGTCAGATGATAGACCCAATTGATTCATAATTGACTGCCCACTTGTCTTCAGCCATGCAAAAATGCCGGCATTGTATAGAAATAGCAGAGCTTGCTCAGGATATCGCTTTAATAAATTGCGAAACATGTTAAGATAGACTCCTTTATTTATTTTATGATTCAATGATCAGTCAATACGTAGTATAAAGCTGGACAACTGCGTCAATGTCTGCCTGCTGAATACCATGATTGGAACCCGCTGACTCCATGACAGAGGTTTGATTATCTTTGTGGTCTAGACCAATCGCGTGTCCCAATTCGTGTTCAGCTGTGTGAACAATCCGGTCCATATCATAACCATATTGTTCATTTAACAAATAATAACTATTTAAGCGAACCGTTACTGAACTATAATAATTCGTAAGTAAGTTGGTTGTCGAATTGGCTTCGCCTGCTGCCTGCGTATTTCCATCATTCATCTCAGTTGCGATAATATCGGCCTGACTCGGATCAGTCGTCACAACAAATGTGAAGGCACCCGTGGCATTCCAATTTGCAATAGCCGTCTGATAGGCAGCAACAAACGTTGGATTCTGAGTTTCGATATAAATGGTCGCAGTATTACTTTCCCAACGGCCATGATCAGCTGTATTCACCGTATCAGTTGTGAGGTGTTTAATGGTATCAACACCTTCTTCTAAAGAAACTTCTGATTGTCCATTGACCATCAATTGAACTTCTTGTGCCAATGTTTGAAGCATTTGAGGGGCCGCATCTTTTTGAAAATAGAACAACAATCCCAAACCACAGACGATGACCACCATTGATAACCAAACTAAGCCCCAAATCGTTCGCCAACTCCACAGAAAAATACTTTTAATAACATTCATAAACTATACCTCTACCTAGAAATAGGTTTCAGTATAGCTAAATTTTCTAAATCTTTTCTTAAAACTTAAGATAATCTTTCTTCCAATTCAAAATCAATTGGTAACCAGGTTAAAACCTTTTCAATCTGCTGGTTCCAATAATACCATTCGTGTTTGCCTGGACCAACACTTGCTTCAATATCCAAACCAGCTTTTTTTAAAGCAACAATCGCCTTTTGATGGCCATCAAAGAGAAAATCTTCTTCCCCACACCAGACATAGAACTTTGTTTTTTTATCCGATTGTTTGACCATCTCTAGCAAGCTATTTGGATTTTTTGTGTCAGAAATATCCCCAAAAACTCCCTGCCAGTAGGCCATATTTCCTAAGGACGCTGAGGCGGGATTGTCAAAATCAAACTGGAGAGCTCCTGACAAAGATGCTGCATAAGAAAAACGATTTGTCCCCAGTGCCAATTTAAAAGCACCATAACCACCCATTGACAAACCAGCTATAAAGTTCTTTTCGCGCTGATCAGACATATTTGGGAAGAATCGTTTCAAAATCTGAGGCAATTCAATCGCAAAGGCGTCATAGTAATTCATACCATAAGTAGTATTGGTATACCAGCCCTTATCTGTATTGACCATAACAACAATGAGATTGGTATAGCGAACCAGTCGTTCAATTGTCGACCGATTGAGCCAGGAGTCATGGTTCCCTCCCATTCCATGTAGGAGATATAAAACAGGAATGTCTTTATCATCTGAATTTTCAACCTGATTCCGGTCTGGATAAAGGACATTGACCTGCCTAGACATATCCAATACTTCCGAGTGATATTCTATTTTCATAATAGCCATATATTTCTCCTTATTGGAAAGAGCCTGAGTTATCCTCGGCTCTTCACAAATTCATTAATCTCATTTAACTTCCATAATCACTGGCAAAATAGCTGGGCGACGTTTAGTCTGTTCAAATAGGAATTTAGTGAGGTCATCGCGAACAGCAGTTTTCAACTCTGTCCAGTCAAAACTATCTTTTGTAAAGTAATTTTCAACTGTTGCATTTACTAACTCTGAGGACTCACGCAAGATATCTTTACTCTTCTTGACATAGACAAATCCACGGGTATTGACTTTTGTCTTAGAAATAATTTTCTTTTCACGACGATTGACTGTAATTGCTACAATAAAGATGCCGTCTTCAGAGAGAATTTTACGATCACGCAGAACAATATTTCCAACATCCCCAATTGCATTACCATCAATCATCACATCACCAGAAGGTACGGCACCATTGTGAACAAAGTCTCCATCTTCGAAGGACATCACATCACCGCGTTTGACGATGATAATATTCTCTGGGTACATACCGATTTCAGTAGCAGCTTTTGCATGAGCCTCCAATTGACGGTATTCCCCTTGGACTGGGAAAAGATATTTGGGCTTCATGATATTCATCATCAATTGAAGATCTCTAGAACTCCCATGACCTGACACGCGCAATTTCTTCGCAATGGATTGTACAACACCACCAGCTTTGTACACTAAGTTTTCAACACGGGCTACCACCGCTTCTTTTGAAATACTTGGAGTCGTAACAATATAAACTAAATCTCCATCCTTGATTTCAACATACCTGTGTCTACCGATAGCCATTTTTCTCAAGCCATTCAAAGGCTCACCCATACGACCTGTTTCAAGAATAATGAGCTCATGGTCCTCATACTTCGCAATGTCTTTCGGCTTCACAAGTAGTTTTTCACTGACAAGATGCAACTTCTTCAGTTGAATTGCTGTACGGACAATGTTCTCCACGTCATGACCCGTTAGGACAATACGGCGACCTGTTTTTTCCGCAGCATCAAAAATTTGTTGGATACGGACAATATTGCTGGCAACTGCTGCAACAATGATACGACCATCCCAATCCGCAATTGTATTAAGAATTTCTTCCCTTGCTTCATGCATACTTGCACCCTGTTCATTGCTGTCTGCATTGGCAGAATCAGACAAGAGCGCTAAAACTCCCTCATTACCAATCTCAGCTAAGCGACTAAAATCAGTCTTGTAGAATTTATCTGCCGCCTGGTCAAATTTAAAATCACCTGTATATACAATATTGCCTTGATCCGTTTTAATCACCACTCCCAAGCTTTCAGGAATGGAGTGAGTTGTTTGAAAGAAAGAAACAACCGAATCCCCAAAATCTATTTCAGTCTTCTCATTGATCACATGAAAATCATTGAATTTTTTCGTTGCATTATTATTTTTAACAAGCAATTTTACTAATTCAATCGTCAAATGCGAACCAAATACCGGCACCTTCACTTTTTCCAGAAGGTATGGAAGCGCCCCAATAGCATCCGCATGCCCATGCGATAAAAAGATTCCTGCTACACGGTGCTTATTTTCTTCCAAATATTCAAAGTTCGGAACGACAATATCCACACCAAGTTGTTCATTTTCTGGATACTTTGCACCCGCATCCAAAACAAATATATGCTCATTTACTTCGGCAACATAGAGGTTTTTCCCATTTTCCCGAACACCACCAAGAGCCATAATTTTAATTGTGCTCATCTTTACTCCTTTTGGACATCCCACAGGTGTCCATTTTATTTTTCTTACCAACGGTCCTTGGGATTCCCAAGTCGAATTACAGTCTGCTATATCCGAATTTTCAATTTTTATGAAATGAGTTTGAAAAATCCATCATCAAAACTATTTCTAAATCCATATTTCTATATAGCTATCGTTTCTATTATACATTTTTTCAAGAAAATTTACAAAAACTCCGCTGAAAATCAACGAAGTTTCTATAAATAAATTTGTAACAAAATCTCTTTTGTCCCCATTTGATGACGTCCATGCGAACCAAATCCATAGATACTCTTAAAAATTGAAAAACAAACTACTTCATACTTCCTCACAATTCAACGATATGGGCATGAAAACCAATTTTCTCAACAAAACATAAAACATCCTCAGTCTTGACAAAAATTGTTTTGGTATTCACATTTGGATGGAAGGTTAGTATGGGTTGAGCTAAAATTTCTTTGTCAAAATAGACTTGAATATCCTTTTCAACATTATGCTACAAACCAAAAATAGAGACCACTCCAGCTGGCAAGCACATCTTTTCCATCAAACTATCACTGGAGGCCATCCAAATACGATTGACTCCAACCAAATCACGAAAGTGCTCCATATCTAACTGTTTCTGGTCATCCATGATCAACAAATAGAAAGCTGTTTTCTTTTTGTTTGTCTGAAACATAGACTTGGTGTGGACTCCTTCTAATACTTTTGTAAAGCGGTCCGCATCTTCTGTGGTCAAAGCAGCTGGATGCTCAATAAACCCGTAATCAATTCCTAATTCTGCCAGTTTATTAAAAACAAGGTTTTCCATGACGCCACCTCTCTATGTATAAATGAATTAGCTTTCAGATAAGGAACTGAGGTGCAGGTAGCTAGAACAGCCTAGTGGGCTGTTCTAGGTTGGAAATCAGACTTGCGAAACAAGTCACTTTCGTAGAGTACGGCAAACCGAAAGTGACGATGTATCAAAACTAATTCAAATGACTATATTTAAGTATAGTATACTTCATTTTTTAGATCACTCAAAGGAAAAGAAAAGCCTGGATTGCTCCAGACTTTAGAACCTGTATTCACAAGTGAAATGCTCTGAGTTAAGTCTAGTTTTGTGCTAAAACTAGACTTAGAAGTACTGAACTATGAATACAGATTCTTAATCAAATAATTTATAATAATCTTCCAGTTTCATCTTAGATTTTTCTTCAGCAGTCTGATCCTGAATGATCTGACCATTTTTCATGACAATCAGTCGATTGCCGTGACGCAACGCATCTTCCATCTGATGAGTTACCATAAGCGCAGTCATTCCCTTGGTCGCAATCAATTCATCCGTTAACTGCATCAAGGATTGACTGGTTTTGGGGTCAAGTGCAGCAGTATGCTCATCCAATAACAATAATTCTGGTTGTTTCAAACTCGCCATCAAGAGACTCAATGCCTGACGTTGACCACCTGATAAAAGCCCTGCTGGCGTTTCCAAATGCTTTTCCAAACCATTTCCAACTCGCGGTAAGAGTTGAGCAAATTCCTCTATCTGTTGAGATAATTTACGTGGTACCAACCCCCGTCCCTCGCCACGGTATTTTGCGATGAGCAGGTTTTCAGCCACCGTCATACGAGGAGATGTTCCCATTTTCGGATCTTGAAAGACACGAGCCAAGTATTTTGCTCGCTTCTCTGCAGGCCAATTGGTTACATCCTCACCAAGAATATGAACCGAACCACTGGTCAAGGGCAAGGTTCCTGCAATGACATTAAAAAGTGTTGACTTTCCAGCTCCATTACCACCTAAAATTGTAATAAAATCCCCTTGGTAGATGGTCAGATTCACCTTATCTAAGATGACACGCTCTTCATTAAATCCATTGGTCACTACTTTAGTAGCATTTTTTAATTCTACAATTGCTTTCATCTTGACAAACTAGCTCCTTTCAACACTTTGTTTCTCAACTCGGGAACCATGAGACAGATTGCCAAAATCATAGCAGAGAAGATACGAAGGTAGCTAGTATTGATTCCCAGTGAAATAACACCGAGAATTAAGAATTGGTAAAAGATAGCACCTACAGCAATGGCCAATAATCGCTCCAGCATGGTTAGATTTCCATAAAGAACTTCACCGATGATGAGACTTGCCATTCCAACGACAATGACACCAATACCACGAGAAACATCCGCATAGCCTTCCTGTTGTGCAATTAAGGCTCCAGCAAGAGCAATAATCCCGTTTGAAAGTACTAAACCGAGCAATTCCATTCTGCTGGTGTAGATACCAAAACTACGCGCCATATCTGGATTGTCCCCTGTCGCGATAAAAGCTTGTCCAAGTTTTGTATATAGGAAGAACATCAAAGCTGCAATCACTAAGGCAACACTTCCCAAACCTAACAACAAGCTATTGACCTGATCAGAAAAAGGAAGTAAATCTTGTAAACGATTCGTATTCAACAAGCCCAAATTAGCACGACCCATGATGAATAATATAACAGAGTGGCAGGAAGACATCACTAATATACCAGCCAAAAGCGTGGGGATTTTCCCCTTGGTATATAACAAGCCCGTAACTAATCCTGCCATGCACCCTGCCAAAACAGCTGCCAAAGTTGCCAAAACAGGATGAACTCCCTGAGTGAGCAAGGTAACAGCAACTGCACCACCTAGAGGGAAAGAGCCTTCGGTTGTCATATCTGGAAAATTCAATATTCTAAACGTGACGAATATTCCTAAACCAAGTACAGCCCATAAAAGAGCTTGTGAAACTGTTGATACAATCATAACTATCCTTTGTTTTATTCAATAACTTTACTTGCCTGATTGATCACATCATCAGACAATGTAATTCCTAATTCTTTAGCAACTTTTTGGTTAACGACAACGGTTCCTTCATTAAAAATTTGTACAGGTGTATCCGCTGGATTCGCACCATCAAGAATTTTTGCAGTCATTTTACCAGTTGCGACACCCAAGTCATATTGACTGAGGGTAACAGATGCGATACCACCGCCTTCGACCATGTCTTCTACGCTTGTGAAAATCGGTGTTTTGCTTTTATTCGCCACAGAAACAACTGTTGAAAATGCAGATGCAACCGTATTATCTACTGGGGTGAAGAGGGCGTCTACCTTGCTGCTTGCCACCTCTACAGTAGAAGCCAATTCATTGCTTGATGCAACTGCATATTCAAGAACTGTATAGCCAGCCTCTTCTGCTGCTGCCTTAAATTCAGCAACTTGAATTTTTGAATTGTCTTCGTTTGAGGAGTAAAGAACACCGATTGTTTTTGCATCTGGTGTAATTTCTTTAATGAGAGAAACTGTATCTGCTACTGGTGTTTGGTCAGATACTCCTGTAATATTTCCACCAGGATTTTTCAAGTCAGTTACCAAGTTAGCACCAACAGGATCTGTTACAGCCCCCATGATAATAGGTAATTCTGTCGTAGCGTTTGCTAATCCCTGTGCAGCAGGTGTCGCAATACCAATCAATAGCTCATTGCCATTGTCCACCAATTTTTTACTCATGGTTTGAACCTGTGACTGATCACCTTCTGCATTCATAAAATCAATGGAGAGATTCTCAGTTGTTGTATAGCCACCTTCTTCAAGTCCTGCTTTGATTCCCTTGTAAATTTCGTCTAGTGAATCATGCGTCACAAATTGGAGGACCCCAATTTTAACTTTTTCTGTGCTATTCGTTGAATTGTTCTGTTCTTTTTGCGTCAAAAACAAGGCAGCAACCACCATCACAGTAAGGGCAATAATTGTAGCAAGTAAATTCTTATTTTTCATCATATCTAATTCTCCTTTTTAATAAACAAATCCTACATCATCAGTATACTATTCCACCATCGCCATCGTTTCATCATGATTACCTCATTTAGATAATAGTCTTTCAGTTTGCTTTTAGTACTAGGCAACGAGCTGCAGTCAGCTTGTACAGTCGAGTGACTGTACAAGGTTGGAAATAGCACTTGCGGAGCAAGTCACCCCTGCAGAGTACGGCAAAGCGAGTTCAAATAATGATGAAATTATTTGAAGTTGGAAATATGGAAACGAAGTTTCCTCATTCGTCGACGTAATAAAAGATAAACTGAATGACTAAAGGAAAAAGCCCCCGCAGGAAAAACCAACCTGCGAGGGCGTCAATGACACGGTGCCACCTCACTTATGGGAATTGTATAGAATCCTCCCATATCTCATCTCCTCTAACAAGGAGTTGCACTGTAAGGTGTGCGGACCGAACTATCATTGTTTTAAGTTCATTTGCGTGATTGATTTGGCTGAAAACTTCATATACCGCTAGTATAAGCTACGTCGACCTGCCTCGTACTCAGCCAAAACAGTCTACGCAAAGTATGTTACACCAAACAATCCTTGTGAATTTAGGGTATTTTAGGACTAGGGAGCCGGGTGAAGGCAGTACTGGTGGTACGGCAAAACCGACTAACGACGTCATAAAATAGACATAAATACTCATCAGCCCATTTCATAAAACTCCGCCACCTGTTCCCAGTACCACAGGCTCCCTGAAGACTTCTGCTTTACTACTTCTTCTGATTAAAAAAATTATACGGCATCAAAAAGTCTTTGTCAAGGCTTTTGATTAAATTTTCTGAAAATTTTTCTTCCGGCTACGTACTGAGTCTCATCAAAAAATCTATGAAATATGATATACTAGACTGAGTTATAGCTATTAGAAAGAGGAAAACCATGTCTTTTGACGGATTTTTTTTACATCACATGACGGCTGAGTTAAGGGCCAATTTAGAAGGTGGGCGGATTCAGAAAATCAACCAGCCCTTTGAACAGGAAATTGTTCTGAACATCCGAAGCAACCGTCAGAGCCATAAATTGCTCTTGTCTGCACATTCCATTTTGGGCCGTGTCCAACTTACTCAAACAGAATTTACAAATCCTAAGGTGCCTAATACCTTTACCATGATTCTAAGGAAGTATTTACAAGGAGCGGTTATCGAGGAAATTAAACAGCTAGAAAACGATCGGATTTTAGAGTTTTCGGTATCCAACAAGGACGAGATTGGAGACCATATCCAAGCTACCTTGATAGTAGAAATTATGGGAAAACATAGCAATATCATCTTGGTAGATAAGTCTGAACAGAAGATTATCGAGGCTATCAAGCACGTTGGTTTCTCGCAAAATTCCTACCGAACTATCTTGCCTGGTTCCACCTACATTCGACCACCGGAGACGCATTCTCTCAACCCTTACACGGTATCTGACGAGAAATTATTTGAAATCCTATCGACTCAGGAACTGAGTCCTAAAAATCTCCAACAGGTCTTTCAAGGTTTGGGGCGGGATACGGCTTCTGAACTGGCCAGTCATTTGCAGACAGACCGCTTGAAGAACTTCCGTGCCTTTTTTGACCAGGCTACACATCCTAGCCTGACAGACAAGTCCTATGCTGCTTTGCCATTTGCTAATAGCCCTGAAAACCAGCCACACTTTGAAAGCCTGAGCAGTCTGCTGGACTTCTACTATCAGGACAAAGCGGAGCGGGATCGGGTGGCCCAACAGGCCAATGAGCTGATCAAGCGGGTGGCCAGTGAGTTAGAGAAGAATCGCAAGAAGCTGATCAAGCAGGAGCAGGAATTAGCGGATACGGAGACGGCGGAGTTGGTGCGGCAAAAGGGTGAGCTCCTGACCACATACCTGCATCAGGTACCCAACGACCAGCCGAGCGTGCGGTTAGACAACTACTATACGGGCCAGGAGCTGGAAATTGAGTTGGACGTAGCACTTACTCCTAGCCAGAATGCCCAACGTTACTTCAAGAAATACCAGAAACTCAAGGAAGCGGCCAAGCACCTAACCAACTTGATTGAGGAGACTAAGGCGACCATTGTCTATCTGGAGTCCGTTGACACCATGCTGGGACAGGCTAGTCTGGCTGAAATTGATGAGATCCGCGAGGAATTGATTGAAACAGGCTACCTCAAGCGTCGCCACCGTGAGAAAATCCATAAACGGCAGAAACCTGAGCGTTACTTGGCGACGGACGGGAAAACCATTATTCTGGTTGGAAAGAATAACCTGCAAAATGATGAATTGACCTTCAAAATGGCTAAAAAGGGCGAACTCTGGTTCCATGCCAAAGACATTCCAGGCAGTCATGTGGTCATCACAGACAACTTGGACCCAAGTGACGAAGTCAAGACAGATGCGGCAGAACTAGCTGCCTACTTCTCCAAGGCAAGGCATTCTAACTTGGTTCAAGTGGATATGATTGAAGCTAAGAAACTTCACAAACCAACAGGTGGCAAGCCAGGTTTTGTGACCTACCGCGGTCAGAAAACCCTCCGTGTCACCCCAACAGAAGAAAAAATAAAGACCATGAAAATCAATTAATTTTCATGGTCTTTTCTTTACCCATTTTTTGGAAAGTGAACAGTCATTGTGGTGCCTTGACCTAGTTGACTAGATAGTTGGACACTTGCACCATGAACCTGTAAGGCATGTTTTACTATTGAAAGTCCAAGGCCTGTCCCCCCCACTTGTTTTGAACGACTTTTGTCCACACGATAAAAACGTTCAAAAATACGTTCCTGATCAGCTTTCGAAATACCAATGCCGGTATCTCGAACCTCTAGGTTAATGTGTTCTTGATCTTGATATAGATCAATTGTGACCTGACCACCATCTCTATTATATTTGATGGCATTGTCACATAAATTATACACAATGGATTGTAAGAGAGCGGGATTGCCTGTAAAATCAACCTCATCCCCATTAAATTGAATTGAGATCCCTCGCTGATCTGCTTTTTCTTGTAGACTAGCAACCACCTGTTGGATGACTCCTTTAAAGTGGATTGGTTCTTTACTGATTGTCCGCCCCTCGTCTAGTTGCGTCAATTGAAGAATATCTTCAACCAATTGGATCATCCGCTGTGACTCTTGATATATTTTTTCAGAAAATAATTGTATATTTTCAGGAGAAACCACATTGGCCCTGAGAATTTCAGAATAGCCTGATAAAATATGCAAAGGCGTCCGCAATTCGTGTGATACTGTTGCTGTGAATTCTCTCCGTAACTTATCAAGATAATATTGTTCTGTCACATCAAAAAATAGAAAAACTGCTCCGGATTGGAGTTTGTCTGTCCAAATAGGTCTAGCAATAACCTTGTACTGACTATCTTTTATTTCACAAATGGACTCCACTTTTTGCCCATTCAAAACGGTATCCATCAGACTTTTCAGGCCAAGATTCCGTTGAAAGAAAGGCAAGGATTGGCCAAAATCATCAGATTGAAAATCTAGTAGTTGGCTGGCTGCTCCATTGTAACTAACCAAATGCCCCTTGGCATCCACAATAACCATTCCTTCTTTTATCTTGGAGATAATTGTGTCAAACTCATCTTGCTTTTGTTGCAATAAGGTTTCTTTTTCAGCAAGTTGTGATTGATGGTAATCCAGACGCTTCAGCAAAGGGTGGAGTTCCGCATAGACTTCATTGTCTAATGGTTTATCCAAATCTATTGCTTCTAAAGGTGCAAGTAATTTTTTTGAGGTTATTCTTGCTAGGAGGATTGCTGCAAAAACAGAAATCAAGAATAGTAGACTAACCCATGGTGCTAAATTCCATAATAAAACAACAATCGTTTTCTGTGCGATAGCTAAGCGAATCACTGTACCATCATTTAAGCGTTGAGAAGTATAGAGCAATCGCTGGGTTAAAGTGGCTGATTGTCGAATACTCTCACCATAACCAGTTTCGAGTGCTTCCACCACTTCTTCACGATTACTGTGGTTGTCTAATTGTTTGACATCTTTTTCAGAATCATAGAGCACTTGACCATCATGTGCAATCCAGGTAACACGCAAATCTTGCAAATCAATTTGATCCAGATAGGTCTGTCCATCCTCCTCAACTGCTTGTGCAATGAGACTGGTTTGGAGCCTTAATTGATCTAACTGTGAATTTGTAAAGTAGTGATATAAATAGCCTAAGATAAGGATAATGGTACCTAAGGAGATGGACATCGAAGACAGCAAAACTGTTCGAAAAATTTTCTTAGTCATCCTCTTCCTCCAGTTGGTAACCAACACCTCTAACAGTCTTTATGTAACCACCTGCACTCCCCAGTTTCTGACGTAAGGTTCCAACATGCACATCAACTGTACGGGTTTCACCGAGAAAGTCCTGTCCCCAAACCCTGTCCAATAATTCTTGACGACTAAATACTTTCTGGGGTGCTTTTAGGAGCATATGGAGCAATTCAAACTCCTTCAATGTCAGTTCAACTTTCCGTTTTCTAACCGATACTTTATGTCGCTCTACATCCATCTGAATATCGCCAAAGTAACAAAGATCCAATGGTTGATTTCGCTGACTTCTCCGTAAAACAGCCTTAATACGTGAAATCATTTCCATCATTCCAAAGGGTTTGACCAGGTAATCATCAGCACCAAGATCCAGACTTTGAACCTTGTCGATTTCCGTTCCTCTAGCCGTTGCCATCACAACAGGGAGATCGCGTGTGTAGGACTGACTTCTTAGTTGCTGTAAAATGGAAATTCCATCCTGTCCTGGCATCATTACATCTAATAAAACCAAGTCTGGTAATTCTTGTTCAATGACTGGCCAAAAGGCTTCAGCGTCAGCAAAACCTCTAGCCTCAAAACCAGCGGTCTTGAGGCTATAGATCATTAATTCACGAATGGCATCATCATCTTCAACACAGTAGATCATTTATTTTACCCTTCTAATTGACCTGTGATAGCGTAATGAACCCATTTTGCAATATTTACAGCGTGATCTCCAATGCGTTCTAGATACTTAGCAATCATCAACAAGTCAATGGCCTGGTCCCCATTTGCAGAATGGTTCCCTAAATAATTGGCTAGTTTTTCTTTTATTGTACCAAAATATTGGTCAACTGTATCGTCTTTTTCAATCACTTCATGTGCTAAATGATCACTTTCCTTTACAAAGGCATCCAAACTACCAACAACCATCTGGGTAACCTGCTCTGCCATTTTTTTAACCAAAGGAATTTCATCCACCAAATCAATCGTGTTACGGCTGATTAAATCCGCAATTTCAGAGGATTGAGCTCCGATCCGTTTCATATCATACACCATTTTTAGGGCTGAGGAAACAGTTCGTAGGTCTCTAGCAACTGGCTGTTGGCGCAAGAGCAATTTGATACAGCGTGCTTCGATATCTCGCTCTAACTCCTCAATTTGCAGGTAGGTTTGTTGAATACGCTCTTGATCGAGACTTTCAGGACCATTGAGCCCTTCGAGTGAACAATTAATAATCTCTTCGCAGAGGGCCCCCATAAAGACCATATCTTTTTGCAAATCTTCTAACTGACTTTCGAATCGTGACCGCATTAGCCAAACCTCCCTGTAATGTAGTCTTCTGTACGTGGATCTTCAGGCATACTGAAGAGAGCGCTGGTTTTATTGCATTCCACAACTTCTCCCAACAAGAAGAAAGCTGTTTGGTCTGAAATCCTCAAAGCCTGCTGCATGTTGTGCGTCACCATGATAATGGTATAATCTTTTTTCAATTCCAGCACCAATTCCTCAATTTTAGCTGTGGAAATTGGGTCAAGAGCACTTGTTGGTTCATCCATCAACAAAACTTCTGGCTCAATAGCAAGCGCACGCGCAATGCAGAGACGTTGCTGCTGGCCACCAGACAAACCTAAAGCCGACTTGTTAAGACGATCTTTTACCTCATCCCAGATAGCTGCTTGACGCAATGATTTTTCAACAATTTTATCCAACTCTAATTTATTGTGAATTCCGTGAGTTCGAGGACCGTAAGCCACGTTATCATAAATGCTCATCGGGAAAGGATTTGGTTTCTGGAAAACCATTCCCACTTTTTTACGAAGTACTGTTGTTTTCATGTCCGTATAAATATCTTTCTGGTCCAATAATACTTTACCAGTGATACGGCAATTTTTCACTAAATCGTTCATCCGGTTCAGGCTTTTCAAGAGGGTTGACTTACCACAACCAGATGGGCCAATGAAGGCAGTGATTTGATTACTTGGAATATCCAAGTTGATATTTTTCAAGGCTTGAAATTCTCCATAGTACAGATCAAAGTCCTGAATGCTAAATTTACTCATGCTTATTTCTTCCTAATTTATTTGCAATCCATTCGGATAAAAGGTTCATCACGATAACGAGAATCAAGAGAATAACTGCTGTAGCGTAGGTTTGATTGACATAAATACCTTCGCCAGAAATCAAGTACATATGTACAGCCAATGTTCGTCCTGAACTTGTTAAACTCTTGGCAACCTCCGCCACTGTGCCTGCAGTAAAGATAAGAGCTGCAGACTCACCAATCACACGCCCCAAAGCCAAAACAACACCTGAAAAGATACCAGGCAAGGCTGATGGTAGAACAACTTGAAAAATTGTACGTAACTTTCCAGCTCCGAGCGCGAAACTACCTTCACGATACCCATCTTCAACTGATAATAAAGCTTCTTCTGTTGTACGCATTATCAAAGGTAAAATCATAATACTTAACGTCGCTGCACCAGCAACAATCGATAAGCCTAGATTTAAAAATTTTACAAAGAAGAGCGCTCCAAACAATCCATAAATAACAGAGGGGATTCCGGATAAGGTTTCTGTTGCCAGCCGAACAACTGTGACAAGTGGATTACCTGACTTAGCATATTCCGTTAGGTAAACAGAAGCACCGATACCAATTGGTAGGGCAATCAACAAGGCTAAAATAGCCATCAAAATCGTATTTAGTAAGGCTGGTAACATTGAAACATTTTCACTATTATAGGTCCAGGAAAATAATTCTGGTCTAAGAAAAGGAATCCCTTTCAGTAAAATATAGCCCACAATAAATACGGTTGCTAATCCAGCAAGGCTAGCAGATAGATAGACTACCAGTCTCAAAAAGAGCGACAAGCGGTCATCACTATCTTGTTTCTTAAAAAATGACACTACTTAGTCCTCCTTTTTATATAAGAGATAGAAAGCCAAATTGATGATTAAAATAAATACAAACAAGATGACTGCTGTACCAATCAAGGCTTCACGATGTAAATCAGTTGAATATCCCATTTCCATTACAATGTTTGTTGTTAATGTCCGTACACCTGATGTAATGGAGGTTGGAATCAACGCTTGGTTACCGGCTACCATAATGACAGCCATTGTTTCCCCCATAGCACGACCTAAACCTAAAATGACGCTGGCTAAAATACCTCTACGTGCTGCTGGTAGAACGACGAAAAAAATACTCTGTTCATGCGATGCACCTAAAGCAAGCCCACCTTGATAATAAGATTCTGGAACAGCACGTAGCGATGCTTCGGATACACTGATAATTGTTGGCAAAATCATGATTCCCAAGAGAATTGATGCCGTCAACACTCCCATACCATGCCCACCAACATAATTCCGAACAAATGGCACTAAAACTACCAAACCGAAGAATCCATATACAACTGAGGGAATTCCTGCCATCAAGCTAACTGCTCGTTTAAAAATGGGGTACCATTTTTCCTTACAAAAGAAAGCAAGAAAGAGTGCTGTTAAGATACCAATTGGAACCCCAATCAGTAAGGCACCAAAAGTAACATAAACAGACCCAATAATCATTGGCAAAATACCAAAAATTTGATTAGAAGGTCTCCACTCTAGACCAAATAGAAAATTGCCCCATCCAATTTCTTGAATAGCTGGTAAACCTGCTGAAAATAGAAAGGCACAAATAAAAATAACTGATAAAACGGAAATGCAGGCAGCTAGAAAAAAGACTGCTTGCATACCGGTTTCTCTGAATTGACGCATGAAACTCCCCTTAGTTTGAAGTAAAGTCTGACCACTTAGTTTTTTTACCAGTAAAGATGTCCTGTACTTCTTGACTTGTTAATCCATTAATTGGATTATCCTTGTTCACAATCACTGCGATACCATCGATAGCAATCGCTGTTGCTGATACACCAGCTGATGTTTCAGAATCTTTTAATTCACGTGAAGCCATACCGATGTCTGCACTACCTTCGATAGCGTTTGTAACACCTGTCGATGAATCACTTTGCTGAACTTCAACAGTTACACCAGCATTAACTTTTTGATATGCTTCTTTCAGTTTTTCCATCACTGGGTTGACTGAACTTGAACCTGAAACTGTTACCTTACCAGAAGTAACACTTGCTTGGTAGGATCCTTTTGCATCAACTGGAATATAGCCAGTTTTCTCGACTACTGCTTGACCTTCTGTACTTAAAATGAAATTGATAAAGTCTTGAGCTGTTTCTGAGACACTTGCCTGTGTAACAATATTGAAAGGACGGGCAATTTTGTATTCACCAGATTTGATGGTATCAACACTTGCATCAACGCCATCAATCTCAAGTGTTTTACTATTTCCATCCAAGGCACCGAGTGAAACATAACCAATTGCAGTATTGTCCCCAGCTACAGTTTGTAACATAACAGCTGTTGAATTTGTTACAATAGCTTGATTTGTTGTGTTATCAACTTTTTCACCATTTGCATCCTTGGTTTCTACTCCAAACAATTCAATAAAGGCACCGCGAGTTCCTGAACCTTCTTCACGAGAAACTACCGTGATTGGTTGATCAGATGTATCAGTTGAAGATTGTCCACAAGCAGCAAGAAGACCCAAACTAGCCAAACCTACTGCAGCAATTTTTGCAAAACGAAATGTGTGTTTCATAGATAACTCCTTTTCTTTATGAATACATTTTACAAATTCTTTATCAAATATATTGCCTATTTTTTGTAAAGTTTTTGTAAAATTGCAAGAAAATATAAAAAAGAGAGTAGTTCCAATAAGAAACTTCTCTCTTTTTAGGCTCGATTGCTAGATCTATTCTGCTTTATCAATATCTTCTCTGACTTCCTTAGCGTTGAACTTAGCGAAAAGATACTGGCGATCTTGGATTGGGAAACGTTGGTCTAGTTGATCTACTGGCCCCACTTCCACCATTCCTTCTGAGATAACATAGTCCATAACATGACCACCGAAGGCCAAATCATCCGAAATAAAATGCAAATGATAGCCAGCCACACTGACCCCGTGAAAAATTTCTGGTGTCCAAATACCAACAATGGTGCCTGAAATATTCTCAGCGGTATACTCAGGCTGGCGACTTGCCACTTCCGCAAAACGGACATCAGAAGCCGATTTTGGAATCATGCGCACGTGCATATGCGAAAACGTCCCTTTTATTTTGATGGAACGAAAGAGATTTTCACCATCATAATATGACTCAATCCGCTGATGCAATTCATCGCTAGTCATTTCAAAGCGTTGTTTGAAAATGACTTCAGCTTCGTGAAAAATAACCGCCGCATAGGGAACTTTCATATTAGCAGGAACTTCAACCACTTCTGGTTTTTCCCCTGCTCCTTTGGCCTGATAGGCCTTTCCATCTAAAACAATCAGCTCTCCATCAATGGAATCCAGGGTTCCCAACCCTAAATCACCATGTTCCAACAATTCACCAACCGTTAAAGAACCGCCATACAGCCCCGCCATCAAGGCACCTAAGGTATTGTATTGAAATAATCGATTTACTTGCATAACCTACTCTTCATTCAAAAATTCTTGCATGGCCAAATCATCCGGAACCAATTGGGTATAACGACTAGCTTGCTCTTTTGCCTCATCCAAACGACCAAGTTGGCGCAACACTTCTATATAATCAGCCAAAAATTCTGGGTTTTCAACTAGATCAAGTGCCAATTCATCATACAATTGAATAGCCGCATCTTCCTGCTCCAATGCCTGGTAGGCTTTTGCAATATTCCATCGAGCCAAGACATTCTCAACCTCTTCATCAAATAAAGCCACAACCTCTTGAAATCGTTCCTGCTCAAGATACAAATTAGACAAGCGCAAAGCGAGCTCATTCCCATCGTCTGCCACCTCTTTTGCTCGGAGCAGATAGTCTTCTGCTCTCGCCTCATCATGTAATTCATAGGCATACTGAGAAGCTTGAAGTAAGAGATTGGCATCAAAATCATTTTTCGCCAGACCTTTTTCCGTCATAGCCAAGGCTTCATCAATCTTATGCTCGGCATGAAGCGACTGAGCATAGGCATACTCGTAGCCATCAAAATCAGGATTAATCGTATCCAGTTGCTTAAAGTAGAGATTTGCCTTCTGGTATTCTTCACTTTCAAATAGCAGAGCAGCCAATTCGAAAACAGTTTGATCATCGTATTCCAACTCAACAGCTTTTTCCAAAAATTCAATTGCCACTTCAAATTTCCCTAAACTTGCATAGGCAATACCAATTCGCTGATAGGTAGAAACTCCAGTTAGTTCATAGATGTCACGATTGTCTAGTTGTGCAAAATAAGAAATGGCCTCGTCAAACAATTCCAATTCCATATCCAATTCAGCCAATCCAAAAAGAATAACCGGCTCATCGGACAAGTAACTTGCTTCCAACATTTTTTCACGCGCAACATCAGATAATCCCTCAGCCTGATACAAATCAGCCTTGACCAACAAAGCCTCCACATAAACAGGACTATCCACTGGAATTTCCTCCAAATAGGCAAAGGCTTCTTCGACCAAACCGTCTTCAAAGGCAATTTGAGCCAAATTCAGGCCTACTTCAGGAAAATCATCTTTCACTTGAGCATAGATTTGACTAGCCTGTGGGAAAAAACCAATTCCCTCCAAATATTCCGCTAGAGACAATAAAGTCTCAACATCATCTTCAGCCAATGCTCGTTTAAAATACTTATTGGCTTTCTCTAAATCCTGCTGACTGATACAAGCCACCATTTTTTCACTATTGTTCATTCTTTACCTCATTAGATTCCTCATAATATAAAGCACTATTTTCTTTGTACCATTCAAAAATTGCTTTCACCAAAACCTTGATAGAAGCATAAATTGGAATCCCTAAAAGCACCCCAAGTACACCATACATTTGGCCTGCAGTCAGGAGTACAAACAAGATCGTAATTGGATGAATATTGAGCGAGCTACCTATTATCAAAGGCGTTACAAAACGACCTTCAATGGTTTGTTCTATCATAAAAACAATCAATACTTTTAGCAACATAAATGGACCAGCAATTAACCCCAAAATCACTGCTGGAATCATTGCCAAAAATGAACCTAGGTAGGGAATCAAATTTAAAAATCCGGCCATCACTCCTAAAGTCACAGAATAGTTTAGACCAATAATTGAAAATAAAATAGAGAACATAAATGCTACAATTACTGCAACAGTTACCTGACCACGAACATAATTTGATAACTGACTGTTCACATCTGACAAAACAGTTCCAATAGGCACCCTCCACTTAGTCGGTAAATATTGGGTAATATGTTTATTCAAGTATTGTCCATCCCGTAAAAGGTAAAAGAGTATAAAAGGCATGATAAGAACAGCAACAACAATCTGAGATGCAGTCGAAATCAAATTACTTGCCCAGTTAACAGCACTGGAAGAAAATTTCTGCGCAAAAGTGATTATCTGGTCATTAACTTTGTCAAGCATTTCCAATGCGGTTGGTCTAAATTGTTCAAATCGCTCGTCTTCTAACAATCCGGTAATCTGACTTTCAATTTTTTGAATATTAGATGGTAGATTTTGAACAAAAGAGCTTGCTTGCTCTTGGATACTTGGAATTGCAACAGCTAGCCCCCAGACAATTAGTAAGACAATAAGAACGAATAAAATTGAAATACCAACTGTTCGAGAAACCTTGTGTCTCTCCATCCAGTCAACCATTGGATTTAGCAGGTAATACAAAAGACCAGTTAAAATCATTGGTAAAAGAAGTATTTCCAAAAAACTTCCAACAGGTTTGAATAAAAAGCTAATTTTACTAAATACAAGGATTGTTAAGAAAGACAGTAAAGTGACTAACAATATAGTGACACCCTGATTATTTAGAAACCAACGAAAAAACCAGCTCAGATTAAATTTTTGATCTTTATCTTCCAACTTGCCCACCCCTATTCTTTTTTTACTATTGTATCATGTAGAAAAGAATTTTGTCATTATCAACTACAGAATTTATGCGATTTTATCAGAAAAAAGTGGTATAATTTTATCAATCATTTCCAAAAGGAGAAGCCCATGACAATCTATTTCGGTACCTATACCAAACGCGAATCAAAAGGTATCTATAAAGCACAATTTGACGCAACATCAGGTCAACTTAGCAATTTAGAATTGGTTGCGGAAGAACCAAATCCCACCTATCTAGCTTTTGACCAAGCTGGTCATCTCTACTCAGTAGGGTCTGAAAATGGCCAAGGTGGTGTCGCTGCCTTTTCTGCTGACTTTACTCCACTAAATCATGTGGTAGCTGAAGGTGCACCACTTTGCTATGTTTCCGTTGATGAAGAAAAAGACCTGGTCTTTGGTTCAAATTACCACAAAGGGCAATTGCTGGTCTACAAGCGTTTGACAGATGGTTCTCTTGAACTTGCAGATGTTGCTCAGCACGAGGGCTCTGGTCCACATGAAAACCAAGCTTCTCCTCACGTTCATTTCTCTGATTTAACACCAGATAAATTTCTAGTGGCCTGTGATTTGGGATGTGACCAAGTGGTTACATATAAAGTGGACAATCAAGGAAAATTAGAAAAAGTAGCAACTTATCAAGCTACACCGGGTAGCGGACCACGCCATATCGTTTTCCATCCAACTGCAAAAATTGCCTACCTCATCTGTGAACTGAACTCTACTATTGAAGTACTCATCTATGATGGCTGGGGTCAATTTGAACTGATGCAAACCATCTCAACCCTTCCAGAGGACCACACTGGTTTCAATGGTACTGCTGCTATTCGTATCACGAAAGATGGTCAATTTGTCTATGGTTCAAACCGTGGGAACGACTCTATCGCAGTATACAAAACTCTCGGCGACGCTAGCTTAGAGTTGGTTGAAATCGTTCCGACTAATGGTAAAACTCCTCGTGACTTCACACTTAGTCCTGATGAAAATCACTTAATTGTCGTTCATCAAGATTCTGACAATGCGACAGTCTTTGCGAGAGATACAGAGAGCGGTCGTTTAACAGAACTATATCATGATTTCTACGTTCCTGAAGCTGTTTGCGTCACATTTTAATTAGACATATTAATTGTGAAATTGAGACCATTTTGGTTTAATAGTTCCATAGGAGGTGAATTCAACATGAATCCAGTTGATCTTTTCAACCAAGTAAAAGAATTAATCGCAAACAAAGATTTTGAAGGTGCAAAACAATTTATCGAAGACAATAAAGACCAATTCGGTGACTATCTGGAACAAGCAAAAGGCTTGTTATCAGGTTCGGAAGGCGTTAATGGTCTATTAGACAAGGTTAAAGGCTTGTTCTAATACATGTAAAAACTAGGCTGAGAATGTTCAGTCTAGTTTTCTTTTTTCTTTGAAAATAGTCGTAAGTTCTTGGATTGAATGCAGTTGCCAGTCACTCTTCCACTCCATATCCTCAACAGCAAATCTTCCCATTCCTGTCAATATGCGAACAGCCCTCATACCCAGCGATTTAGCTGGTACAATGTCATTATCGTACCTATCCCCAACATAGACAATTCTATTTGCTGTGGTGTTTGCTTTTTGCAATACAAGTTTGAAAATAGTCGAATCTGGCTTAGATAGTCCAACTTCTTCAGAGAGGATAATAAGTTGAAAGTAAGACTCAACTCCCCATTCCTCCAACAAAGCCCTTACTGTAGCAGATTGATGTGCAATTATCCCCAATTGATAGTTTTGTGATAACTTCTCTAGAGCATCTATTGTTTCAGGATACAGGCTCACACCCTCATTTGTCCATAGAGGACGTGGCTCGGTCGGTGCAAAATATTGCCAAGTTGCACGAATTGGGTCCAGCGACTTATGAGCATACTCCACCATTTTCTTTTTATAAGAATCTGATGAAACCTCTATATCCAGAGACTCTAACTTCTTCACACACTTGTCTATATAATAACCATAAGCACAGCCTCTTCATCTAAAAGCGTCGAACCCAAATCAAAAAATATCCACTCTATCATCCCATTCTCCATCACTTTTCAACATGAGAATACTTAAGTTGATCAGTCTTTTTAGAATATCATTTTATCAATTTCAAGGCAAAGAAAACTCCCTAGGAAAAACCAAGAGAACCATATTATAACCCTCGCTAGGCTAGCTCGGGGATAAAACAGTCTCCCAGACATTGTAAAACAAGTCCGAATATTTTCGGACTTGTTTTAACTATAACCCTCGTTATACTAACTCGGGGATAAATTAATACACTGTACTGCGAAAAACAAGTCTGGTTATTTCCAGACTTGTTCTTATTATAACCCTCGCTATTCTAGCTCGGGGATAAAACAGTCTCCCAGACTGTTTTATTTTCTAAGGTTGTAGAATGAGTTCAAGCCTTTGTAGACTGCAACTTCACCAAGTTGATCTTCAATACGAAGCAATTGGTTGTATTTAGCAATACGGTCTGTACGTGACAATGAACCTGTTTTGATTTGGCCAGCGTTAGTTGCAACTGCGATGTCAGCAATTGTTGAATCTTCAGTTTCACCTGAACGGTGTGATACAACGGCAGTGTAACCAGCTTCTTTAGCCATTTCGATAGCTTCAAATGTTTCAGTAAGAGTACCGATTTGGTTAACTTTGATAAGGATTGAGTTAGCAGCACCTTCTTTGATACCACGTGCAAGGTAGTCAGTGTTTGTTACGAAGAAGTCGTCACCAACCAATTGAACGCGTTTGCCAAGGCGCTCAGTAAGAGCTTTCCAGCCATCCCAGTCGTTTTCATCCATACCATCTTCGATAGTGATGATTGGGTATTTGTTAACCAATTCTTCAAGGTAGTCGATTTGTTCTGCAGATGTACGAACAGCAGCGCCTTCACCTTCGAATTTAGTGTAATCGTAAACTTTACGTTCTTTGTCGAAGAATTCAGATGATGCACAGTCGAAACCGATCATAATGCCGTTTTCGCCAGCTTCGTATCCAGCAGCTTCGATAGCTTCGATGATTGTTTCAACGCCATCTTCAGTACCTTCAAATTTAGGAGCGAAACCACCTTCGTCACCAACAGCTGTTACCAAACCACGAGCTTTCAAGATTTTTTTCAAAGCGTGGAATACTTCAGCACCCCAACGAAGACCTTCTTTGAATGATGGAGCACCAACTGGTACAATCATGAATTCTTGGAAAGCGATTGGAGCGTCAGAGTGAGAACCACCGTTGATGATGTTCATCATTGGAGTTGGCAATACTTTAGTGTTGAATCCGCCAAGGTAAGTGTAAAGTGGCACTTCAAGGTAGTCAGCAGCAGCACGCGCAACAGCGATAGAAACACCGAGGATTGCGTTTGCACCCAATTTACCTTTGTTAGGAGTACCGTCAAGAGCGATCATAGCGCGGTCGATAGCTTGTTGATCACGAACGTCGAAACCGATGATAGCATCAGCAATCACGTTGTTCACGTTGTCAACAGCTTTTTGAGTACCAAGACCAAGGTAACGTGATTTGTCACCGTCGCGAAGCTCAACTGCTTCGTGCTCACCAGTAGAAGCTCCTGAAGGAACCATACCACGTCCGAAAGCACCTGATTCAGTATAAACTTCTACTTCAAGTGTAGGGTTACCGCGTGAGTCAAGGACTTCGCGAGCGTAAACATCAGTAATAATTGACATTATATTACTCTCCTTTGAGTTTAAAATTGTTACATTGTTATCATACCCTAAAATACATTATTTTTCAAGAAAAAGTCGGTATTTTTACAGAATGAAGTAATGTAAACGCCTTCCTTTTTTCTTACAAAGTTTTATGTTATACTAATATTATGAATAACGATATAAATACAAGTATTTTAAGAAAGGCTTCCGGGGAAACTCGTCTAAATCCGGATGAACAACGTCTGTACATGGGAACCTACCGGGAGCGGGTTGTTCTCCTACTTTCTTTTGACGAATTGGCAAAGGAACAGGTCTCTCAAGACTTCAATCAGATTTGCCAAAAATTAGTTAGTAACTACCAACCGCTCTTTCTTAAACTATCCCCCTCTCTATCGGATAAGCAACAGATTTCGCTGATGAAAGTGGCACAAACTCACAGCATTACTTCAGCTATTATTGACGAGAAAGTTGGTCAATCACCATATGCTTTGATTTTTCATACTGACCATGCTGTAGATAGAGAAGATGTTACCTTAGAATCAGTATTTCCAAATATTTTCTTAATAGAAGATAAAAAGGAAGATACAAAACCTTCCTTCTGGAAAAAATTATTTGGATAGACTGATTTATCAATGAACAAAAATAAGTACAAGACAAATAATCATACTTAATAAACACAGAATTCCTGGCAATCTGCCTATATCATTTTTTCATTGAAAAAGAAAATAGAATCATTTCCTTTCAATACATTCGATTCTGTCCCTCTTTCATTCTTAGAAAGACTTACAAGGGTTTGCAGCTTTGCCAGACAAATTAGAATAAATAAGATAGTTGCCATTGATTTCATCAATTCCATCTTAGAGTTCCTCCTAATTGAATGACTCTTGCCACCTGTTCTGCTGTACGGATCAGGTTTTTTTCTGCATTTTTGAGCGTGTGTTCTAAACTGTCAACACTTGCAATGATAGGAAATGCGGCGCAGATATTTTCAAAAGGAAAATCAGGTAGGTCATCTTTGAGACTGCCACATATCGCAATGATAGGAACTCCATCTGGTGTTCGTTGAGCCACTCCTATCGGAGTTTTCCCTGCTAGACTCTGGATATCCATCCGACCCTCACCCACAATAACAAGATCAGCCTCAGCAACTCGGTGATCAAAATTCAATTGATTCATGACAAAATCTACACCCTTTTGGATATGTGCACCAGCAAATTGGACCAATCCAGCAGCCATACCTCCACCAGCACCTGCTCCACTTACAGCAAGTATTTCGGGATTCACATTATTATAAAACCCAGCCATTTCTTCATCAATACGTTCAAACTCTTCAGGCGCTAGACCTTTCTGACCCGCAAAAACATAAGTTGCACCCAAAGGCCCACAAAGTGGATTATTCACATCCGTAACCAAGTCAATCCTAACTTGGGATAAGTCCACCAACATTTCGTCTGTTGAATAGCGTACTATCTTTCCCAAATGAGCACCAATAGCCTCGACCTCATCTCCATCACAGTCATAAAATCTAACACCAAGACCTGATGCCATACCAATGCCACCATCATGACTAGCAGATCCGCCAACACCAATTAAAATTCTCTGAGCTCCATTTTGCACAAGTTCAACGATTAGCTCTCCAATTCCTTCTGTTTTGAGCAAAAGCGGATTTCTTTTTTCGTGTGGAATACTGCCAAGGCCAACTATTGCAGCCATTTCAAACACTGCAAGGTCATCTTTCATCGCATAGGTAACCTTGACTTTGTCTCCAAATGGACCAGTAACATAGGTATGTTTCACATCCAGCGATAAGGCATCTGTCAAACTCTCAACAGTACCTTCCCCACCATCACCCAAGGGAAGTAAGTCATAGCTTGCATGAGGATAAACCTTTGAAAATCCAAGTTTAATCGCTTCAGCGACCTGTGCTGCTGAAAGAGATTCTTTAAACGAATCTGGCGCTATGAGAATATGCATAGTGGACCAACCTCCTTTATATTATTAGTATACCATTCCCAAAAGAAGCTTTCAATAATTCCTATCAGATTTTAAAAGAGTATGATATACTGAAAGAAAGGAGGCAGCTATGTATCAAACTATATTATTTGATTTAGATGGAACATTAACAGATTCTGGTCAAGGCATTTTAAATTCCGTTGCATTTGCACTCGAAAAAATGGGGATTGAAGAAACGAAGCCAGATCATTTGAGACGGTTCATCGGACCGCCACTCTATGAATCTTTTTCACAGTTCTATCAATTGAACCCTGAAGAAACACAGGCTGCAGTCGATGCTTTTCGCATCTATTTTAAAGAAAAGGGAATGTTTGAAAATCAACTTTATCCTGGAATTGTTCTACTTCTTGAAAAGTTAAAGTCTGCCGGCAAAACCCTTGTGATTGCTACTTCGAAACCCGAATTATTCGCAAAACAAATCCTTAAACATTTTGAAATTGATCATTTTTTTGATGTGATTGCGGGAGCAAGTCTGGACAATAGTCGTATCAGTAAGGCAGATGTGATTGCATATGCGCTGAAACAATTAGGCAATTTTCCTCAACCTGCAGTCATGGTCGGCGACAGAGAGCATGATATAGAAGGTGCTCACATGAACCAACTTCCTGCAATCGGAGTTCTTTACGGCTATGGAAATACTGAAGAGTTTGAAAAAGCAGGTGCGACTTGTATTGTAAAGAATGTAGCTGAACTGAGTGATTTTCTTCTAAGTTAATACACTTACCAAAATTTTTATATTTTTCCATGCACAGTTGTCATAAAAATTCAGTAGTTATTTTTTGTCAATAGATATTGTTTTAGGGAATTGGTATCAAATGCATAAATCATATCATTAAATATTCTTACAATGGAGAATTACCAAACACTCTCAAAAACAACGATGGGAGTGGGAAAGAACTCGACCAGTCTAAAAAGAGTTCGTCAACAAGTCTTTATTTCAAGTTGTTGAGCTGAAACAGTCTAT
>ERZ650312.236-NODE-236-length-30249-cov-9.086275_pt1 | contig 30249 bp, 32 predicted proteins | sample MGYA00376248_ERZ650312 | MGnify/ENA primary metagenome ERZ650312 (study PRJEB26733, sample SAMN07839316) | wastewater metagenome | biome: urban; feature: wastewater treatment plant; material: waste water | place: USA: North Carolina | collected 2016-07-28 ... | reverse complement strand
AGCGCGCTTTTGCGCTCAAAATCTTACGCACGGATGAAATGTGAACAGACCCTAGCGGTTAAACGGCAACCACATCCGCGCCAGCACATACATCACCACGCCCGCCACGCCAAGCAGCGCAAACAGCAACCCTTTTTTGCGCGCATTGGGGCAAAACCAATACACCGCCAGGCTGAAGCTGAAAAACAAGGCCGCCACCACCCACACCAATTGCCGGTCTTTAAAGCGGTTGAGCGTGTAGCTTTCGGTCATCATCACATACATCTGCCATAAAGCGGCCAAACACATAGAGATCACGCCGGCGGGCAAAAAGATAATGCCCAATAATTCTTTATTCATGGTGTGCTTTTATTACGAAGGTTGCGCATTATAACGCTGTTGCAAAAGGCCGTCTGAAAGAAAATATTCAGACGGCCTTTTGCAGCACAAACCCAATCAATCAACGGCCGACGATATTTTTACCGCCCGGGTAATGAATGGACCAAACGGCAACAGCGGCAGCATCAACGCTTGAAAAGCATGATAAATATCCGGCTTGCCCGCCCAAATGCCTTCTGCCGGCAAGTTTTCTGTGTCTAGCTGGTGGTGCCAGCGCCCGGGCGCTTCAATCAAATACCGGTCGGCATAAGCGATAAACTGTTCATACCAATAAGAAAATTCACCACCCAAGCCGGTTGCCACATAAGCTTCGGCCAAACCCAAATCCCCCACCGGCGCATCAGCCGCATTCACACCGTCTAAAGCCACCGCCGCACCAATGGACTCGCACAACACCCAATGCATACGCTCGCGCACAATCGGCACGCCTTGAAAATCGGTGGTATACACAAAACCGGCCGCGCCGTCGCCATGCCAGTTGCCGAGCGATTGCCGGAACAAGCCGTAAGCATCGCGCGCATAGTGCTCACCCGCATCAACACCATATTTTTGATTCATTGCCAGCGCATGGCAAGCTAGGCGTGCCCATTCCAGCGCATGGCCGACCGTGGCACCATAGGGGCGGAACTGGTGGGTTTTGTCGTTTTCGTTGTAATCCCACAGCACCTGCCAATGCGCATCAAAATGCTCGGGAATGCGGTAATCGTGCCGGCCGGCCAAATCCAGCACAAAGCCCAATATCGAATTGGCACGCGCCAGCCAACGCGCCGCACGCTCATCGTTTGCAGCCACGCCCAACGATAATTGCGCATCAAAAGCGGCCAAACAGGCTTCCACGCTGTGCATATTGGCATTCACGCCGCGATAGGCTTCGCATTCGCCAAAATCGCGTGAGAAAGATTCGCGCATTTTGCCCGCCCCCACCTCCCAAAAATGACGGTCGATTACGCCGCTGATGGCATTGAATAATTCACCGGCACGCTCAATGCCGGCAATCAGGCCGCTGGATGCCGCCAGCAACACAAAAGCATGTGCATAAGCCGTTTTGCGTTCGCCATCCGGTGTGGGCACAGCATGGCCGGCTGCATCGGGCTGATGATTGATGGCCTCGAAAAAGCCGCCGTGTTGCGGATCTTGAAAGCTGTCCAGCAGGCTGCGGATGCCGTGCTCAGCCATTTCACGGCAACCTTCCATGCCCATCAGCGCACCGATGCTGTAGATATGGGTCATGCGGCAGCTGATCCAGGCTTGAATCGGCTGGCCGAAATCGGGCTCACCGTTTTTATCGAGATAGGCAAAGCCCAACGGTTGCCGGGCTTTGCGTGCAAATTCTAGCAAGGCTTCGGCCTGCTCAAGCAGCCATTCACGGTGCTGCGGGCGTTGTAAAGCGTTCAGCATATAAAACTCCTTTAAAAATAAAACAAGGCTACCCGAATCTTGCCCCGGATAGCCTTGTTTTCTGTCAAACCAAGCGGATTTAGCCGTGCAAGGCGCGCTTGTCCACCGCCAAAGCGGCTTCGTGCATTACTTCCGACAAGGTCGGGTGTGCGTGCACAATGCGGGCAATGTCTTCGCTGCTGGCTTTAAATTCCATGCCCATCACGCCTTCGGCCACCAGTTCAGACACAATCGGGCCTATCATGTGCACACCCAAAATACGGTCGGTTTGGGCATCGGCCAACACTTTAACGATGCCTTTTGCCTTGCCCAGCGCCAGCGCACGACCGTTGGGCGCAAAGCCCGACTGGCCTTTTTTATAGGCCACGCCCTCGGCTTTGAGCTGCTCTTCGGTTTTGCCCACCCAGGCAATTTCAGGGTCGGTGTAGATCACAAACGGAATGGTGTTGAAATCGATATGCGGTTTTTGGCCGGCAATGCGCTCGGCCACGGCCACGCCTTCATCGCTGGCTTTGTGCGCCAGCATCGGGCCGCGCACCACATCACCGATTGCCCACACGCCCGGCAGGTTGGTGCGGCAATCACCATCCACTTTGATAAAGCCGCGTTCGTCTTTTTCCAGGCCGACGGCTTCGGTATTCAAACCGGCGGTGTTCGGGATGCGGCCGATAGAGATAATGAGCTTGTCGAAGGTTTCGGCTTTCTTTTCGCCGCCCACTTCATAAGCCACGGTAACGCCTTTTTTATCGTTTTTGATTTCATTGAGCTGCACGCCCAATTCAATCGCCAAGCCTTGCTCTTTGGTAAAGATTTTCAGGGCTTCTTTGGCAATTTGCTGGTCGGCGGCGGCCAGGAAAGTGGGCATGGCTTCGAGTATGGTCACATCCGAGCCCACGCGCTTCCACACCGAGCCCATTTCCAAACCAATCACACCCGAGCCGATCACGCCGAGCTTTTTCGGCACTTCGGTCAGATTGAGCGCGCCTTCGTTATCCAGCACGTTTACATTATCGATTTCCACCAAGGGCAGCGGGCGCGGCACGGAGCCGGTGGCCACAATCACGTTTTTGGCTTCGATAACGGTTTTTTCGCCGTTGTTGTCCACTTCGATTTGATAGAGATCGCCGTTTTTGCCTTTAAAGCTGCCCTTGCCGAAAAAGCTGGCCACTTTGTTTTTCTGAAACAGAAATTTCACGCCGCCGGTGAGCTTGGTCACAATGGCATCTTTGCGCTCAACCATTTTGGCCGCATCAAAGGCCAAGCCCTCCACGCTGATGCCGTGTTCGGCAAAATCGTGTTGCGCGGTGTGGAAATGCTCGGAAGACTGCAACAGCGCTTTGGAAGGAATGCAGCCCACGTTCAGGCAGGTGCCGCCGAGCGCGGGTGCATCGCCGGCCTTGTTGACGCCCGCATCGATGCAGGCGGTGTTGAAGCCGAGTTGGGCGGCGCGAATGGCGGCGATATAGCCGCCGGGGCCCGCACCGATAACCACTACGTCAAATTGAGACATAATCATCCTTTAACTTTAATATTTGTTTGATGCAATAAATACAGGCCGTCTGAAACAAGCCTTGCAGGTTTTCAGACGGCCTGTGGGCTCAGCGTTTGCATGAATACGGGCTCATGTCGCCAAGCTCTTGTTTGGTAATGTTGTTATACACACGAATGGTGGCATTGGGATAGGTTTTGCACAATGAATCGCGCGCAATCGGAATGCCGGATCTGCTGCTGTCGAGTGCCATCTGCTTGTTCAGCAGCTGGCCGCGGCTATTGTAGGCTTGCACGGAATACTCTTTGCCTGCCATGCCTGCGCAAGCGCTCAACATCAAGACGGACAACACAATGGCGTATTTCATGTTCATTCCTTTTTAAATGTTTCAGACGGCCACACATTTTTGAGGCCGTCTGAAAAACCGCTTACAAATCCAAAAGCAAGCGAGCCGGGTCTTCCAGCGCATCTTTGATGGCCACCAGCGTCAACACGGCTTCGCGCCCGTCGATAATGCGGTGGTCGTAAGAAAGCGCCAGATACATCATCGGCAACACCACCACTTGGCCGTTTTCAACCATGGCACGCTCTTTGGTGGCGTGCATGCCCAAAATGGCCGATTGCGGCGGATTAATGATGGGGGTGGACATCATCGAGCCGAAAGTGCCGCCGTTGGTGATGCTGAAAGTGCCGCCGGTGAGCTCTTCCAACGCGATTTTGCCGTCTTTGGCTTTCACCGCGTAATCCACAATCGCTTTTTCGATATCGGCAATGCTCATTTGATCGGCATCGCGCAGAATCGGCACCACCAAACCGCGCGGGCTGCCGATGGCGATACCAATATCGAAGTAACCGTGATACACGATATCGTTGCCGTCGATTGAAGCATTCACCACCGGATATTTTTTCAGCGCAGCCACAGCGGCTTTTACAAAGAACGACATAAAGCCCAGCTTCACGCCGTGCTCTTTTTCAAATTTTTCTTTGTATTTGTTGCGCAACTCCATCACCGGCTTCATGTTGACTTCATTAAACGTGGTGAGAATAGCATTTTCATGCTGAGAAGCCAGCAAGCGTTCGGCCACGCGGGTGCGCAGGCGGCTCATCGGCACACGCTGCTCGGGGCGCTCGCCGGCAGGCACGGGCGCAGCAGGCGCAGCGGCTTTAGGTGCAGCAGCGGCAGCTTGCACATCTTCTTTCAACACACGGCCATCACGACCCGAGCCTTGCACGCTGCCCACATCCACGCCTTTTTCGGCGGCTAGCTTGGCAGCGGCGGGCATCGCCACACCGGCTTGGGCATTGGAAGCCGGCGCTGCGGCTGCAGCCGGTGCGGCTTCGGCAGCAGGCGCGGCCGCTTGGGCTTGGGCTGCGGTGTCGATTTTGGCCAGCAGCTGCTCGGCCACCACGGTTTCACCGTCTTGGGCAATGATTTCCACCAACACGCCGGCTTGCGGCGAGGGCACTTCCAACACCACTTTGTCGGTTTCCACATCAATCAGGATTTCATCGCGCGCAACGGCATCGCCGACTTTTTTGTGCCAGCTCATCAAAGTGCCTTCCGACACGCTCTCTGACAATAAAGGGACTTTAACTTCTACAATCATGTTGTTCTCCAATGGGATGTGTGGCCGTCTGAAAAAGCTTTCAGACGGCATTTGGCGTTTAGTTTAAGGTCAGGGCATCGTCGATCAGCTGCTTGAGCTGGGCAACGTGTTTGCTCATATAGCCTACAGCAGGCGAAGCGCTGGTCGGGCGGCCGGCAAACGAGAGGGTTTGCGAAGCATCCAACACGCGCTCGATGCGGTGGCGGATTTGGTAAAACGCACCCTGATTGCGCGGCTCTTCCTGCGCCCACGTTACTTCTTTGGCATTCGGGTATTTCGCCAGCTCAGCCTTGATTTCATCATACGGGAACGGATAAAGCTGCTCCACACGCACGATGGCCACATCATCGGCCAAGTTGCGCTCATCGCGCGCTTTGGCCAAATCGTAATACACCTGCCCTGCACACAGCACCACACGCTTCACGCTGCCGTTATCGGCGCGCTCGGCCACATCACCGATCACCGGACGGAAAGTCGAACCTTCAGTGAAATTGCTCAGCGGGCTCATAGAATCTTTAAAGCGCAGCAAGCGTTTCGACATGAAAATCACCAAGGGCTTGCGATAGGAGCGCAAAGCCTGACGGCGCAGAATGTGGAACATTTGCGAAGCTTCAGACGGCATCACAATCTGCATATTGTCTTCAGAGCACAATTGCAGCCAGCGCTCCAAACGGGCAGACGAGTGCTCGGGGCCCTGGCCGTCGTAGCCGTGCGGCAGAATCACGGTCAGGCCGCACAAGCGCCCCCATTTGGTTTCGCCGGACGACAAGAATTGGTCGATCACCACTTGCGCGCCGTTGGCAAAATCGCCGAATTGCGCTTCCCAAATGGTTAAGCGGTCGGGCGCCGAGCAGGCAAAACCATACTCGTAAGCCATCACGGCTTCTTCATTGAGAATAGAATCGATCACAATAAAGCTGGCTTGCTGCTCGCTCATATGGCTCAGCGGCACATAAGCGCCATCATCGCGTTTTTCGCGGTTTTGATCGTGCAGCACGGCATGGCGGTGCGAGAACGTGCCGCGGCCGGAATCTTCACCGGAAATGCGCACCGGCGTGCCTTTGGTCACCAAGCTTGCATAAGCGATGGTTTCGGCCATGCCCCAATCAATCGGCTGCTCGCCGGCGGCCATGGCCTTGCGGCTTTCCAACAGCTTTTTCACCGTATTGTGCAGCGCAAAGCCTTGCGGCACTTCGGTGAATTTGTCGGCCAAACGCTGGATATCGGCAGCCGGCAAACCGCTGCTCACGGCTTCGCGCCAATCTTGGCCGCTGTATTTCGACCAATCCACGCGGTGTTTGCTCTCGTAATCGGTCAGGCGGGTTTGCTCAACCTGCTCGCCTTTATCCAACGCTTCGCGGTATTCCTGAATGTAGGCTTCGGCCTCATCGGCCTTGATCACGCCTTCTTTCAACAATTTGTCGGCATAAAGCGCGCGTGTGCCCGGATGTTGCGACACTTTGCGATACATCATCGGCTGGGTTAAGAAAGGATCATCGCCCTCGTTATGGCCGAGCTTGCGGAAGCAAACCAAGTCGATCACCACATCTTTATGGAAAGCTTTACGGTAATCCAAAGCTGCCTGAATCACATAACATACGGCTTCCGGATCATCACCGTTTACATGGAAAATCGGCGCTTCCACCATTTTGGCCAAATCGGTGCAATGGGCGGATGAGCGCATATCGCGCAAATCAGAAGTGGTGAAACCGATTTGGTTGTTGATGACCAAATGCACGGTGCCGCCGGTGGTGTAGCCGCGCGTTTGCGACAAGTTGAATGTTGCCTGGTTCACGCCCAAGCCGATAAAGGCCGAGTCGCCGTGAATCAACACCGGCAGCACTTGATTGGGGCCGTCATCACCGCGGCGGCGCTGCTTGGCACGCACCGAGCCTTCCACCACCGGGTTCACAATTTCCAAATGCGAAGGGTTAAACGCCAAGGTAACATGCATGGGGCCGTTGGGCGTGGCCAAATCGGAGCTGAAACCCATATGATATTTCACGTCGCCGCTGGGCAGCGTGGCTGCGGCCTTGCCTTCGAATTCGGCAAACAAATCACGCGGCAACTTGCCCAAAGTGTTGACCAACACGTTCAGACGGCCTCGATGCGCCATGCCGATTACCACTTCTTCCACGCCGTCTTTGCCGGCATTTTGAATCAGGTAATTCAAACCGGCAATGGCGCTCTCGCCGCCTTCTACCGAAAAGCGTTTTTGGCCGACATATTTGGTGTGCAGATAGCGCTCTAACGTTTCGGCAGCAGTGAGCTGTTTGAGAATACGGCGCTTTTCATCGGCATTGTATTTCGGCGTGGAGAGCTCGGTTTCAAAGCGGCTGCGAATCCAGCGGCGCTCATCGGTATTGGAAATATACATATATTCAATACCGATATGGCCGCAATAAGTTTGCTTGAGTTTGCTGATGATTTCGGCCAGCGGCAGGCTGGTATTGCCTGAAAAATCGCCGTCGCCCATGCTGAATTTCACCGCCATATCGGCATCGGTCAGGCCGTGGTAAGCCGGATCAAGCGCTTCGACATTGCTGGGCGGCACACGGTTGAGCGGGTCGAGCTTGGCTGCGCCCACACCCTGAATGCGATAGGCAGACATCAGGCGCAATACCGACACCTGTTTTTTCATCAAATTAAAATCAATGCTGCCCGACACGGCAGCAGTGGCTTTGCGTTTGGCCAGATTAGCGAAAGATTCCTGAATCGGGCGGTGCGCAATATCACGCTCCACCGCGCCGGGCTGTGCCGCTAACTGGGTAAAATATTGTTTCCAGTGTTCATCCACCGAATTGGGATCGTTGAGGTAGTTTTCGTATAATTCTTCGATATAAGGTGCGTTGGAGCCGAATAAATAAGAAAAGCTCTGTTTGTCGTCCATCATGGCTTAAGCCCTTTTTATGTTAAAAATAAAGAGTAGAATCCGCCCTATTTCCAAAACAAACTACTGTTTCTGAAATGTGCTTATTCTACTCTCCGACTGCCGGGTATCGTTGATGCTTAAAGTTGTTTTACACAACTTCATTAACATATAACATTAAGCCGTCCAAACTGACTACATTTTGTTACAAACGGCCGTCTGAAACCTCGGCTGATACTTTTCAGCGCTGGTTTACCGGCACATAATCGCGGCGCGGCGAACCGGTGTAAAGCTGGCGCGGGCGGCCGATTTTTTGGCCGGGCTCGGCAATCATTTCATGCCAATGCGAAATCCAGCCCACGGTACGTGCCAGTGCGAAAATCACGGTAAACATCGACACAGGAATGCCCAGCGCCGACAATACGATGCCTGAGTAGAAATCAACATTCGGATACAGCTTGCGCTCGATAAAGAACGGATCACTCAATGCGATTTTTTCCAATTCCATCGCCAGCTTGAATTTCGGATCATTTTCCAAGCCCAGCTCTTTGAGCACTTCATAGCAGGTTTCACGCATAATGCTGGCGCGCGGATCCATGTTGCGGTAAACGCGGTGGCCGAAGCCCATCAAGCGGTATTTACGCTCTTTCACGCCTTCCATAAATTCAGGCACGCGCGACACATCGCCGATTTCGTCCAACATTTTCAACACAGCTTCATTGGCGCCGCCGTGTGCCGGACCCCACAAGCTGGCAATGCCGGCTGCGATACAGGCAAACGGGTTTGCACCCGAAGAGCCGGCCAAACGCACGGTAGAAGTGGAAGCATTTTGCTCGTGATCGGCATGCAGAATAAAGATGCGGTCCAGCGCGCGCACCAACACCGGGTTGGGTTCGTATTTTTCGCACGGCGTGGCAAACATCATGTGCATGAAGTTGGCGGTGTAAGACAAATCATTTTTCGGATAATTGAACGGCAAACCGTTGGAATAACGGTAGCACATGGCCGCAATCGTCGGAATTTTGGAAATCAGGCGGAATTCGGCAATGCGGCGGTGATCGGCATTATTAATATCCAAGCTGTCTTGATAAAACGCAGCCAGTGCGCCAACCACGCCAACCATCATGGCCATCGGGTGGGCATCGCGACGGAAACCGCGGAAGAACCAAGTGAGCTGCTCATGCACCATGGTGTGGCGCAGCACGGTTTCTTCAAATTTGGCCTTTTGCTCGGCAGTCGGCAATTCGCCGTTAATCAGCAGATAGCAGGTTTCCAGATAGTCGCTGTTTTCAGCCAGCTGCTCAATCGGATAGCCGCGATAGTAAAGCTGGCCTTTGTCGCCATCGATAAAGGTGATTTTCGATTCACAGCTTGCCGTAGACACAAAGCCGGGGTCGAAAGTAAACATGCCCGTGCCTTTGGTGAAGGTGCGGATATCGACAACATCGTTACCCAAGGTGCCTTCCAATACCGGCAGCTCCAAGGCCTCTTTACCTTCTACTTGCAATTTAACGGTTTTAGACATCTCTTCAACTCCTTTTTTCTTATGTAAAAGCGACGCAGTTAAAACTGCTGGTTTTTGTTTCAGACGGCCTCAAAACATCTGGCTTGTGAAGCTTAGGGTGCATCAGGCCTTTCTGATTTTCTCCAACAGAGGAACGAAATAAGGCTTGCCGGCTTCTTCTTTTTCATTGACCAAAGCCAGAAACTCCTGGTCGGGCAAATCCAAAATTTCCACAAACACAGCCAATTCATCATCACTCAGATGCTGGAATTCTTTATCCATAAACCGCCCGAGCAAAATATCCAGCTCGAGCAGCCCACGGCGGGTTTGAAAGCGGATACGCCGCTTTGCGGTTTCGTCAAAAGCCGGCATAGCTTACACAGCCCGTTTCAACATGATTTCTTTAATCTTACCGATGGCTCCGGTCGGATTCAAGTGCTTCGGACACACATCCACACAGTTCATAATGGTGTGGCAGCGAAACAGCCGGTAAGGGTCGTTCAGGTTATCCAAACGCTCGTTGGTGATGGTGTCGCGACTATCGGCAATAAAGCGGTAGGCATTGAGTAAGCCGGAGGGGCCGACGAATTTATCGGGGTTCCACCAAAACGACGGGCAGGCAGTCGAGCAACAGGCGCACAAAATGCATTCATACAAACCATCAAGCTCTTTGCGCTCATCCTGCGTTTGCAGGCGTTCGCGCTCAGGCGCGGGCGTGTCGTTGACCACATAAGGCTTGATCGAATGGTATTGATTGAAGAATTGGGTCATGTCCACAATCAGGTCACGAATCACCGGCAAGCCCGGCAGCGGGCGCAGCTTAATGGGCTGTTTGAGGCTGCGGATATCGGTGAGGCAGGCCAAGCCGTTTTTGCCGTTGATGTTCATGCCGTCTGAACCGCAAATGCCTTCGCGGCAGGAGCGGCGGAACGACAGGCTGTCGTCTTGGGCTTTAAGCTTCACCAAGGCATCCAAAAGCTTAACGTCGGTGGGCTCCACTTCCAATTCATAATCTTGCATGTACGGCTTCGCATCCACATCAGGATTGTAGCGGTACACTTGAAAACGTATTTTTTCCATGTGTTGTATTCCTTAGTAAACGCGTTTGGCCGGCTCGATATAGTCTACGCTCAGCGGTTTGGTGTGAACCGGTTTGTAAGTCAGGGTGTTGGTGAGCGGATGATACAGGGTATGTTTCATCCAATTTTCATCATCACGCTCGGGGTGATCATCTGAAGCGTGGGCACCGCGCGACTCTTTGCGCGCCTCGGCAGAAACCAACGTGGCTTTAGCCACTTCAATCAAATTGTCCAGCTCCAGCGCTTCGATACGCGCTGTGTTCCATACCTTGCTTTTATCCTTGATTTCGGTTTTCTTCACGCGCTCGGCAATTTCCAGCACCTTATCTACGCCCTCTTTCAAAATCGCATCGGTGCGGAACACACCGGCGTGGCCTTGCACCATGCGCTGCAAATCACGCCGCACTTCATCCACGTTTTCACCGCCGGTTTGATTTTCCAAACGCGCCAGGCGTTGCGCCGTGAATGCACCTGCATCGGCGGGCAGATCTTTCCAGCCATCTTGCGCGCGCACATAATCCACCATGCTGTCGCCGGCTGATTTACCGAACACCACTAAATCCAGCAGCGAATTGGTTCCCAAACGGTTGGCGCCGTGCACAGAAGCGCAAGCACATTCGCCGGCTGCATAGAGGCCTTTTACCGGCACTTCATATTCACCGTCTTTAGGTACAATCACTTCGCCCAAATAATTGGTGGGAATACCACCCATCATATAATGGTTGGTCGGCACCACCGGAATCGGGTCTTTAATCGGATCGATGCCGGCAAATTGAATCGCAATCTCACGGATGCCCGGCAGCTTTTCCATAATTTTTTCAGCGCCGATATGGTCGATTTTCAACAACACATGGTCTTTATTCTTACCGCAACCACGGCCTTCGTGAATTTCCATTGCCATTGCACGCGAAACCACGTCGCGCGATGCCAAATCTTTCACGGTAGGCGCGTAGCGCTCCATAAAGCGCTCGCCGTCGCAGTTGAGCAAAATGCCGCCCTCACCGCGCACGCCTTCGGTAATCAACACACCGGCACCGGCCACACCGGTGGGGTGGAATTGCCAGAATTCCATGTCTTCCAGCGGAATACCGGCACGGGCGCAAATGCCCAAGCCATCACCGGTATTCATAAAGGCATTGGTGGAAGAAGCATAAATGCGGCCGGCACCGCCGGTGGCAAACAACACGGCTTTGGCATGGAAAATATAAACCTCGCCGGTTTCCATCTCCATGGCCGTTACGCCAAGCACATCACCTTCTTCATTGCGAATCAGATCAAGCGCCGTCCACTCCACAAAAAATTGCGTGTTGGCGCGCACATTTTGCTGATAAAGCGTGTGCAACATGGCATGGCCGGTACGGTCGGCCACGGCGCAGGCGCGCTCTACCGCACGTTTGCCGTGCTCAGCCGTATGGCCGCCAAACGGACGTTGATAGATTTTGCCGCTTTCCACGCGGTCAAACGGCATGCCCATGTGCTCCAGCTCAATCACCGCTTCGGGTGCGCGGCGACACATAAATTCAATGGCATCCTGATCGCCCAGCCAGTCAGACCCTTTTACGGTGTCATACATATGCCAATCCCAGCGGTCTTCCTGCACATTGCCCAACGAGGCGGAAATGCCGCCTTGCGCAGCTACGGTGTGCGAACGGGTGGGAAACACTTTAGACAAAACAGCGGTATTCAAACCGGATTTGGACAATTGCAATGCGGCGCGCAAACCGGCACCGCCGCCGCCGACAATCACGGCATCAAACTTGCGAACGGGAAAACTCATACCAACCCCCAAATTACTTTAACCGAATAAACCAAGCAGCCGAGCAACCAAATAATGGTCGCCACATGCAGAAACAGGCGCAAGCCAAATGATTTCACATAGTCCATCCACAAATCGCGGATGCCGACCCATGCATGCAGAAACAGCGCCACAAAAGTAACTTGGGTAAACAGCTTCACCCAGGTTTGCGCAAAAAATGCCTGCCAAGCATCATAACCGCTGGGCAACATCAGCAAGAAAAGCACAAATAAAACAGTATAAATCAGCATGATCACCGCAGTAACACGCTGCATCGCCCAATCGCGCAAGCCATAATGCGCACCGGCCAGTTTACGTTCTACCATAACCACGCTCCCAAGATAACGGTCAACACCAAACCGGCCACCAATGTGAATTTAGCCGTGGCGCGGGCGGTTTGCAGCTCCAAGCCTTTGTGGGCATCAAGCAGCAAAAAGCGGATACCGGCGATAGAGTGGTGCAGATACGCCCACAGCAAGCCAATCAGAATCAGTTTGACCAAGGGGTTGGATACGACCGACTGATACGTGGCAAAAGCAGCTTCACTGCTCAACGTACCGGCCAGCAAGCACAGCAACAGCGGCAGGCTCACAAACAGAATGACCCCGCTGATGCGGTGCAGGATAGAAACAATCCCCGGGATCGGCAACCTGATGTTGGGGATCTCCAGGAATACAGGGCGATGTTTCGTCTGCATTTCAATTCCTCTTTATTTTTCTCAAAAAACTCAAAAACCAAGCAGCCGGCAATACTACACCAAACTACGGTGATGCGTAATTTACATTGTTTATCAGTTATTGAACAGCCCTTTGAGGCAGATTTTTTAATGAAATTTAACAACAATCTTACAAAGCCCATTGCCTAATCCTGCTACAAAACAGCAGAACCCAATAACAACAAGCGCTTAGCCTGAGCATCTACTCGAAAGGCCGTCTGAAAATCCTATCTGCCCGATAGTGTAAATCTTGCAGCCGCGCCGCCGCGCTAAAAGCAGCTCTTCAAACATCTTTGCCCGCGCCCGCCTGCTTATGCTATTTTGTCGTAAATATGGAAACAAAACACCGACCAGCTCCAGCACGTTGTCGCAAAGGCGCACACCTTATTATTCATCCGGCAATTTTATTGGCATTTTATTTTCAGACGGCCACAAAGTTTCAGCCGGCTACAAAATAATATTGCTACAAGAGATAAATTTGGTATGATACAGGCTGTCACGGCACGGTTTACAAAACACATCAAAAAGCCAATTATAGTGAAACAAATTCAATATAATGCCGTACAGCCCGAAAGGCGCGGAAATATCCAACATCGCACCTCAAAATCCAGGTGAATCAGTAATATATTTTCGCCCTCAGCGGCCTCACCACCTTAACAAAATTACCAGGAGAGTTTTGGATATGAAATCACCCGTACGCGTAGCCGTTACCGGCGCAGCAGGCCAAATTGGTTATGCCTTATTGTTCCGTATTGCCAGCGGTGAAATGCTGGGCAAAGACCAGCCCGTTATTCTGCAATTGCTCGATTTGCCGCACGCACAAACTGCGGTAAAAGGCGTGATGATGGAGCTGCAAGATTGCGCGTTCCCGCTCCTGGCCGGCATGTTTACCACCGATAACCCCGAAGAAGCCTTTAAAGATGCCCAAGTGGCCATTTTGGTGGGCTCGCGCCCGCGCAGCAAAGGCATGGAACGCGCTGATTTGTTGCAGGCCAACGCTGAAATCTTCACCGTGCAAGGTGCCGCACTGAACAAAGTGGCCGACCGCAATGTCAAAGTGCTGGTGGTGGGCAATCCGGCCAACACCAATGCCTATATCGCCATGAAATCCGCCCCCGACCTGCCTGCCAAAAACTTCACCGCCATGCTGCGCCTGGATCACAACCGCGCCTTGAGCCAAGTGGCCGAGAAAACCGGCACAGCCGTCAGCGACATTGAAAAACTGTGCGTATGGGGCAACCACTCGCCCACCATGTATGCCGACTACCGCTTTGCTACTGTGAACGGCCAAAAAGTAAAAGATTTGATTAATGATCAAGATTGGAACGCCAACGTGTTTCTGCCCACCGTGGGCAAGCGCGGCGCCGCCATTATCGAGGCACGCGGCCTCTCTTCAGCCGCTTCGGCTGCCAATGCCGCCATCGATCATATTCACGACTGGTGGCTGGGCACCGATGGCAAATGGGTGACCATGGGCATTCCTTCCGACGGCGCTTACGGCATTCCGGAAGAAACCATGTTCGGCTTTCCGGTAACTTGCGAAAACGGCGAATACAAATTGGTTGAAGGTTTGGAAATCGACGACTTCAGCCGCGAACGCATCAACATCACCTTGCAAGAGTTAGAAGAAGAAAAAGCCGGTGTCGCCCACCTGCTGTAAGCTGCCACCCACACAAACGCCCGCTTGATGCGGGCGTTTTGTTACGTCAAAAATAGCAATCAGCCTTGAACCAAACCTAAAAAAATAATACCAATTCAAAAAAGTAAGCTAACAAGGCGGAAGCCTACGACAGTACAGATAGCACGGCAAGGCGAACCAACGAAGTTAGGTTATCTTTTTGGATTGGTATAAGACAGCAAAGCGGCGAGCCACGGACAGTACACACATACAGCAAAGCGAAACAACGCAGTTGGGTTATTTTTTAGATTTAGTATTATACCGATATAAATATGTCAAACAGAGGCCGTCTGAAACGTTTCAGACGGCCTCTGTTTGACATTAGCAGCGCAAATAAATTCGGGCAGGCCGACCCCTTACGCTTCTTTGCACAACAAACCCGCGGCCATGCCCTTGAAATCAGCCCGCCGCCCCTTCATTTTATAAACGTTTGAACATGCTTTCATCCATTTAAAAGGACAGCACCATGAGCAAGCCCGCTCCTGAAGATTTTATACCCGAGTTTCGCCGCAAAAAGCTGGATGAAGACGGCTTTTTAAAAAAACTCGTCCGCTTTGCCGGCCGCTTGGGCGCACCGGCCGTGCGCCAGCTGTATGCCCTTTATTTTCTGTTTAAAGAACCTGCCACACCCAAACGCGCAAAAATGATTATTTTGGGCGCGTTGGTTTATTTTTTCAGCCCCATCGACAGCATTCCTGATTTACTCGGGCCACTTGGTTTCACCGATGATATCGCGGTGATTGCGCTGGTTTATTCGCAAATGAAAAGTTATATGACAGAAGAAATCAAAATGCGCGCCCGCGCAGCCACCGAAAAATTGTTGCGTAAATAAACGCAACCGCCCCACAGCGCTTGCTGATACGCAGGCAACCAGCCAAAGCACTTTGTTTCAAACAAACATCAAACATCAGGCCGTCTGAAAGCTTTCAGACGGCCTGATGTTTGATAAGCGCATTGCATTATTGCAACGGCTTCATGTCCATCACTTCCATCAGGAAGTTGGTAAACGCCGGATTAGCCGGCTTGCTGCGCATATTCGGCCAGCGTTGCTGCCAGCCCTTGAGCGCATTTTGGATGTAAAGCTTCGATTGCTCGGTGGTGATTTCACCGCGTTGGCTGTCGACCGCGGAGCGCAGATACACTTCATACATGCTGTCGTCCACCGTATTGCGGCCCACCAATTGGATGCGGTAGCGGTTTAAATATTGCGCCGCCTGCACTTTGGTGATTTTGCCTTGGCTCACCTGATAGCTCAGCCGAGTGGCTTCATCACGGATTTTCGACACATCTGTCCAGTGATTGGCGGCCAGGCGATATTGGGCGCTGCCGGTTTCCACGTTGGTCGGGCGTACGGGCACTTCTTTCAGTGTCGGCAGGTAAACCGAGCTGCAACCGCTCAGTGCCGCCATTACAAATAAAAGGGGAATATGCTTTTTCATGGCGCTTTATCATCAGATTTATCGAAGCCCCAATACTACCAAACAAGCGTGGCGATTTCCAGCACGATCGGGTACTTTGCCGTCAAATCCTACCAACGGTATGCCGCCAGAGCGTCCTGACATTTCGTTTATGAGGGCAAAAGCGTACTTGCAAGGTAAAAAGCGCAGCAAGGTTGAATATCTGGCGAGCATTTTCAACACAGCAGGCGCATTTTTGAGCCAGCATTGCCGCGTAATGAAATGTAAACAAACCCTAAAACCACAAGCCAAACAAAAGGCCGTCTGATACCAATTCAAAAAAGTAAGCTAACAAGGCGGCGAGCCGCAGACAGTACAACTAGTACGGCAAGGCGAGACAACGAAGTTAGGTTATTTTTTTGGATTGGTATGAAACGGCCTTTTACGGGTAAATCGGATAAATAAGGTTTACACCAAATCGGCAAACAGCGGCGTAGAAAGATAGCGCTCGCCGTAAGAAGGAATCAGCACCACAATCAATTTGCCTTTGTTTTCCGGCTTTTTAGCCAACTCTAGCGCGCTCCACACGGCAGCGCCCGAAGAAATGCCCACCAGCACACCTTCTTTTTCAGCCATGGCACGGGCGGTGGCAAAAGCCGCTTCATTGGGCACTTTGATGATGCTGTCGTAGATTTTCGTGTTCAGCACCGTGGGCACAAAGCCCGCGCCTATGCCCTGAATCGGGTGCGGCCCTTTTTCGCCGCCGCTCAACACCGGCGAAGCTTCCGGCTCCACCGCCACAATTTCCACGCCCGGTTTTCTTGATTTCAACACTTCGCCCACGCCGGTCACGGTGCCGCCGGTGCCCACGCCGGAAACGAAAATATCCACTTGACCATCGGTGTCGCGCCAAATTTCTTCGGCGGTGGTTTCACGGTGCACTTGCGGGTTGGCCTCGTTGTCAAACTGGCGCGGCATAAAATAAATATCGGGATGCTCATCCACCAGCGCCTGCGCTTTGGCAATCGCACCGCCCATACCCTCGGCTGCGGGGGTGAGAATCAGCTCGGCACCGAAAGCGCGCAGCAGCATACGGCGCTCTTTGCTCATGCTCTCAGGCATGGTGATGGCCAATTTGTAGCCGCGCGCGGCACACACCATCGCCAAACCGATGCCGGTATTGCCGCTGGTGGCTTCCACAATAACGGTATCTTTATGGATTTTGCCGGCCTTTTCCGCCGCTTCAACCATAGACACGGCAATGCGGTCTTTCACGCTGCTACCCGGGTTGAAAAATTCCAGCTTGGCCACCACGCGAGCTTCCAGGCCTTCGGTGAGGCGGTTTAGCTCAACCAGCGGCGTGTTGCCGATTAAATCGGTGATGCTGTGTGCAATATTCATAATAAGCTGCTCCTTTTAATGTCGAATTGATTCCATTGCATCTTAGCGTGCGCGCCAAAGAAAGCCAAATACCCAATCTTTACATGCTTAAAACCAATGGTTATATGCCGCTGCTTTCAGACGGCCTTGCTGATTAATAGCGTATCCGCAGCAACGACCCCACCACGAAAGCCATCTGGAAAAACAGCGCCAGCAAAAAACCGAGCTGCAATTGGCGGCGGCTGAAGCAATTGGCCGGCTGCTTTTCAATCACCACGCGGTGCAGATAAAAAAGCAGCATCAACACCGATTGCATACACACCCAATACACCGGCTCAAACAAATACATCTGCAACAGCGCCGGCAATACATAAGGTGTGATGCCGGTGGGAAAACGATACCACACCATCGCCAGCAACAGCGCAAACACCACGCTCATCAACATGCCGCTGAGCGCAAACAGGCTTAAAAAAGCCTGCCCGCCGCTGAGCTGCCACCGATGTTTTTCAGGCATTTTCTGCCAGCGCGGCACCAAGAAAAACAGGCTCGCCAAGGCAATGTAAAAATGCGGCATATAAAGCGCACTCAAATGCGTGATGCCCCACAGCCCCGGCAGCAGGCGCGCGCCGATGGCACCAAAACCCAGCCACAAAAGCACGCTGCCCCACAGCCATTGAAATTCGCCCGCCCGATAGGCAAACACCACAAACACGGCAATATAAGCGGCTAAAAACCACAAACTGATGTTGGCGACCATCAACGATAACCCATCACACGCGACAACACCGCGCCCACGGCTTCGGCCATGCGCACAATCCATTCGGTGGGCAAATCTTCACCAAACCGCGCCACATCTTCATCAGCCGCCAGCAACAGCGCCCCGGTTCGGCCGCCGATGGGCACCGGCAGCTGCAAAAAGCTCTCCGCCACTTTGCCATCTGCCGGCAGCAAAGTGCGCAAGGCCGGGCTGATTTTGCTGCCCAACATCGGTGCCTCCATGGCTGCGATTTCGGCTTTTGTCCGTTCATCGGCCACACACAGCGCCGGCGGGATTTTAGCCTTATTCTGAGCCTCTGCCGCCAACACCAGCCGGTATTGCTGCAAACCGAAATCCTGCTCCAGGCTGCGGTAGAGCGCCTGCACGGCCTGCGCCACCGTGTTGGCACGCAGCAAAGCGATATCCAACGCCAGCAAGCGCTGCATAGTGGCATGGTTGGCTTCGGCAGCTGCCATCATTTGCGCCATTTGCGCTGCCATTTTATCGGCTTTGATTTGCGCCGCCGCCAGCTGAGCCTGCGCAAACGAGCGCACTTTGTCGTCACGCAGGCGCACGCCCAAGGTTTCGGCATGTTCGGCCAAAAAATCCGGATTTTCCGCTAAAAAATTCAACACATTTTGTTTGTTCATCAGTATTGCAACTCACCTTCAAACACCGTTTGCACGGGGCCTGTCATCATCACATCATCGCCCGGCTGCCACTCGATATGCAAATCGCCGCCGGGCAGGCTCACGCGTATTTGCGATGCCGCCTGCAGCAAACCCAAGCGCACGCCCGCCACCACGGCGGCGCAAGCGCCGGTGCCGCAAGCCTGCGTTTCGCCCGCGCCGCGCTCATACACGCGCAAACGGATATGCCCCTCATCCAGCACCTGCATAAAGCCCACGTTTACACGCTCGGGAAATTGCTCGTTCGATTCAATCGCTTCGCCCCAGCGCGCCACCGGTGCCGTGTCCACATCATCCACCAGCAACACCGCATGCGGATTGCCCATGTTCACACAGCTCAGCGGCACCGATTCGAGCCCCACCAACACAATATGCGTGAGCGCATCGTCGGCCTCGCCGGCAGCCGGCACAAACGGAATTTCAGACGGCATCAAACGCGGCTTGCCCATATTCACCACAACCAAGCCGCTATCCAGCAGCCGCGGCACAATCACGCCGCGCGCCGTTTCCACCCTGATTTCCTGCTTGCTGCTGAGCCCTTTATCGGCCACAAAGCGTGCAAAGCAGCGCGCACCATTGCCACACTGCTCCACTTCGCTGCCATCAGCATTGAAAATGCGGTAGCGGAAATCCACATCGGCCGCGCCGGCTTTTTCCACCAGCAAAAGCTGATCGAAGCCCACGCCGGTATGGCGGTTTGCCCATTGGGTTAACGGCGCTTCTTGCGGTTCAAACGCCTGATTCACGCCGTCAACCACCATAAAATCATTGCCCAAGCCGTGCATCTTGGTAAATTTCAGTTTTTTCATGCTTTTTCTCTATAACAGCACGCGCTTTTAAATCGATGCGCCTGCCGTTTGGGTGGGTGCCTTACTTTTTTTGCGGCCTTTTATTTCATCCGGCAGCGCAAAATATGTAGGCAATCAGGCTGAATTCTACACCATATCGGCAGATAAGTTTCAGGCCGTCTGAAACATTTCCCGGCCGCTTTTCCCTGCCATCACCACCATCGTTGCCAAAACACAACAATCAAATAGTCGGCTCATTTTCCAGATAAACGGTATATTTTAATTGAAAAAGACTTCCAATTCATCAAACATGCAACAAGGGTAATTATATAAATAATTATTTTAAAATGGATTTTTATCGCAACCTTGATTTATTTGTCATTATTGCCTACCCATCATCTTGCTTTGCATCCACTCCCCCATTAAAAAAATACCGTTTATCTAAAGAATAAACCGATTATCTTCAAAATTTAAGGCGCTTTTTGCTTGCGCATTCAAAGCCCCTCATGCAAAATAAACAAACATAAAAACATGATAATTCAACCAAATATATATTCAAGCAATTTAATTGCCGGATTGAATTACAAATAATTATTTAAACACTTACGTAAGGATTTCCCATGAACTTCCCCCGCACCCTTGCGCTGGCTGCCGCCGCGCTGCTCACCCTTCCCGCCATCTCTGCCGCACAAGATGTGCAATTTTACCAAAAAGCCTCCGAAGCTCACGCACCGATCACCGGCAATGTGGCCATGCGCCTCACCCTCAGCCCCAAAGGCGAAACCAGCAATGTGCGCGTCATCCGCAGCAGCGGCTCGGCAGCCATCGACAAAGCCGCCGTGGCTTGGATGAACGGCCAAATTATGCGCCCCGTATTCATCAATGGCGAAGCGAGCGAATTCAGCTTTGTGAAAGAAATTAAATTTTCCGAAGCCGGCGCACAGCTGAGCATGAAATAAGTTTCCATTCAAACCGAAATCAAGCAGACTTGATTCGGCTCTATATATCAAAAGCACGCTCAGGCCGTCTGAACGTGCTTTTTCACATGTGCAGCACCAAAGCAAATGCCGCCCACATGCCGCAGCCTTTACCAACGCTAACGCCGAAAAAGTGCAAATCCCGATATACTTAAAACATTTGCTTGCCCACCCTCTTATTTTGAATCACGAAGGAGCCTTCATGAAACCTTTCCTCCCCTCTTGCACCTTGGTTTTGCTGTTGAGCGCCTGCACGGTCGGCACGCCCGGCATGTCGGTGGGGCTGGGTGTGGGCACCAGCATCGGCAACCATGTCGGCTTGGGCACTTCCATCAATATTCCGGTCGGCCTCGACAAAACCCGCAGCGGCAATCAAAACGACAACAGCGGCCTTAATGTCATCGAAGAGCAAATCGTGACTTATTTCGATGCGCAAGGCAAACCGCGCAATGCTTCCGCTGCCGGCGGCTTTTACCGCCAGCTCATCGGCAAGCGCGGCAACGAATACACCGTGCAGGATTTCTACAGCGACAACAGCCGCAAGCGCACCGATCCTTATGTGCTGCCGCGCAATGAGCTGATGAATTTCCGCGCCCACCCTGCCGATGGCACGCTGAACATTTATGCCTACAACGGCAACCTGATGCAGCAGCAAACTTACCGCAACAACCGCTTGGTTGATGCCAAATATTAATCAGAGCAAAACCAATGCCGTCTGAACGCTTTCAGACGGCATTGGTTTTATGCCCATCCTAAAAAATAAGCTTACAAAATAAAAACAGTTTGGCAGCATCCGCGTAGCTCGGATTATTGAATTCGACGTTTGGCCATTGGCCAAGGCAATGTGCGTGCTTTACTCTACAAACAAGTGCCGGATTCAAGAATCCGACCCACGGCCTGCTTACCGCAACAACCGTCTGGTTGAGGCCAAATATTAATCAACACCAACACAGGCCGTCTGAACGCTTTCAGACGGCCTGTGTTTACTTGATACCTAACTTCAACATCCGCATCAAATCACAAAATCGAGCAGATAAAAATCATCTTTGCCCACGCCGCATTCCGGGCAGCGCCAATCATCGGGAATATCGGCAAACAGCGTGCCCGGCGCTAAGCCGTGCTCGGGGTCACCCAGCTCTTCATCATAAATCCAGCCGCAAGGGCCGCACATATATTGTGCCATGCTTATCCTTTCATGGTGTTCAGACGGCCTTTTCTTTTAAACAACTTCAACAGGCCGTCTGAAAGCGCTATCAAGCCGCTTCCAGCGCGGCGATTTCTTTGCGCAAATGTTTGACGGCGGGGGTGACGATGGCCACAAACATCGCCTCGCGGTTGCGCCGCTGCGCCGGACTGCGCATCAAATAGCCTTTAGCACCCGCATGCAGTGAAGCCGATTGCGCCGCCGCCAAACACAATTCAGAAGCGGCCAGGCGCAGTTTCAGTGTGGGCAGCAATTCGGGGCGGTTGTGCCAAGCGGCATCGGCTAAGGGGCCGGTTTCTTCCCAAGCCTGATTCAAGGCCGTCTGAAGCGCATCAAAGCCATTATCGAGATAGCGGTTGATTTCGCGGCCGCTCACATCGGCCAAACGAATCACGCCGAGGCAGCCATCGATAATGCCGCCGCCTATGCCCATTTGCAGCAAAATAAAGCCCGCCTTGATGCGGCCGATATAGCCGGCAAATGCTTCAGGTGCCGCCAGCACATCTTCATCCGCCACAAACACCTTATCAAAGCGAACGCCGAAAGTGCGCGTGCCTTCCAGCGCACAAAATTCGGGGCAAGCCTGCAAACTCACACCTTCAGCGCGCCCGCCGGTGATAAACATCACATAGCCATCGCCGATTTGCGCAGTGGCCGCCCACACATGATCTTCGCCGATATTCGACACCCACGGCAGCGAGCCGCTCACCACATAGCCGCCCGCCACTTTTTCAGCCTGCAGCAAATGCTTCTCGATATCGGCCAAATGCTTCACCGTGTTTGACATCGCCGTGCCGGCCAACACTTTGCCTTGCAGCACATCGGCCAAATAGCGGGCGCGCACCGCCTCGTTTTCACTTTGGTGCAAATACCAAGCACAAGCGCTTTGGCACCACACCGAAAACGCCGTGGCGCCGCATTCGCCGCCCACCGCGCGAATCACATCGATTTGCGCCGAAAGCCCCAAGCCGTTGCCGCCCTCGGCTTCGGTGCCCACGCAGGCAAAGCCGCCGATTCCGCCCAGCTCGCGCATAAAGGCTTCGGGATACAGCCCTTTGCGGTCGATCTCCTCCACCAGCGGACGCAGCGCGGTTTTGGTCAGCGCGCGCACGGTATCTATCAATTCGGCTTGTTTGCTCATAAAGTGTTCCTTTTATCGGTCAAACTGTTTCAGACGGCCTGTTTGCTGTGATGCCCATTCAAATTGAAATGGGCATGCAAGGCCGTCTGAAACATCAGGCATAAGCTTGCAGCTGCGGGTTGATTTCATTGTGCGCCAAATTATTGGCAAAATTGCACAAAGTGGCCAAAGCCACGCCCAGCACCACTTCCAGCGCCTGCTGCTCATTGTAGCCTGCCGCAAAAAAGGCTTGCAGCTCGTCGTCAGCCACATTGCCTTTTTTGGCAATCACCGATTGGGTAAACAGCGCCAATTGGTTTAATTTGGCATCGTCCAGCGCCGTGGTATTGCGCAAGGCCTCAATCGCTTGCGGCTCCAAGAGCTTTTTCTTGGTAGAAAGCGCAGTGTGACCGGCTTTGCAAAAGCCGCACTGGTTTAACACGGCGGCAGTAATCTGCACCACCTCGCGCTCGCCGGCGCTCAGACTGGTGGTGGCATTGAGCGCACCCACATCTTGATACATCGCCAATGCCGCCGGCGAATTGGCCAACACGCCAATCAGATTGGGCAAAAAGCCATTGTTTTTCTCGGCAGCTTCCACGCGCGCTTTGGCGGCTTCGGGAGCGGTGGCAACAGAATGTACGGTCAAACGGGCCATGATAATTCCTTATTTTTCGAATATTATTAATGATATGGTTGTGCACTACGGCATGAGGGAGCATGCATTCTACAAAGCCGGCGCAAAAAAAGGAAAGAATAAGATTTGCTGAAGATAGAACCAAAAGTTATATATCGCATCCGGCGGCATGCAGCGGTTGATTTGTGCTACACTCAAGCTCCTTTTTTTCCCCTATTTTGCACATCATGGCTGGCAACACATTCGGACAACTCTTTACCGTCACCACTTTCGGCGAAAGCCACGGCCCCGCACTCGGCTGCATCATCGACGGCTGCCCGCCCGGGCTCTCCCTCAGCGAAGCCGACATCCAAACCGATCTCGACCGCCGCCGCCCGGGCACCAGCCGCCACGTTACCCAACGGCGCGAGGCTGATGAGGTGGAAATTTTATCCGGCGTGTTTGAAGGCCGCACCACCGGCACACCGATTGCCCTCTTAATCCGCAACACCGACCAGCGCAGCAAAGACTACGGCAACATCGCCCAGCAATTCCGCCCCGGCCACGCCGACTACACCTATTGGCACAAATACGGCACCCGTGATTATCGCGGCGGCGGCCGCTCTTCCGCCCGCGAAACCGCCGCACGCGTGGCCGCCGGTGCCATTGCCAAAAAATGGCTGAGCGAACAATTCGACACCGAAATCACCGCCTACGTCACCCAAATCGGCGAAAAAGCCATTGCATTTGAAGGCTTGGAACACATCGGCCGCAATCCGTTTTTCGCCGCCAACGCCAGCCAGATCGACGAGCTGGAAAACTACATGGACAGCATCCGCAAATCGCTCGATTCTGTGGGCGCCAAGCTCACCGTCGAGGCTCGCAACGTGCCTGTGGGCTTGGGCGAGCCCGTGTTCGACCGCCTCGATGCCGACATCGCTCACGCCCTGATGAGCATCAACGCCGTCAAAGGCGTAGAAATCGGCGCAGGCTTCGCCAGCGTAGCCCAACGCGGCAGCGAACACGGCGACGAGCTCACGCCCGAAGGCTTTTTGAGCAATCACGCCGGCGGCATCTTGGGCGGCATTTCCACCGGCCAAACCATCAGCGCCAACTTCGCCATCAAGCCCACCAGCAGCATCGCCACACCGCGCCGCTCTATCAACATCAACGGCCAAGCCGTGGAAATCGCCACCCACGGCCGCCACGACCCCTGCGTCGGCCTGCGCGCCGCGCCGATAGCCGAGGCCATGCTCGCGCTGGTGCTGATGGATCACGCCTTGCGCCACCGCGCCCAAAACGCCGACGTAAAAGTGGCCACGCCCGATATCGCACGCCACCCCTCTAAAGCCCGCTAAACGCCTTTTCAAACCGCAGGCCGTCTGAAACCTTTTCAGACGGCCTGCAAAGCCAAAAACGCCACAGGGTAAAAACCTTAGCCAAAACACCGTGTTTTGTACTACAATGCCGCCTTAAAGTTGGCCATGCCCTGCCGCAGCGGCCGGTTATCAACAGGATACACAAAATGACACAAGAAACCGCCCTGGGCGCCGCGCTGAAATCCGCCGTGCAAACCATGAGCAAGAAAAAGCAAACCGATATGATTGCAGACCACATCTACAATAAATACGATGTGTTCAAGCGCTTCAAGCCTTTGGCCGTGGGCATAGACCAAGATTTAATCACCGCCCTGCCCCAATTCGACCCCACCCTGATCGCCCGCGTGCTCGCCAACCATTGCCGCCGCCCCCGCTATCTGAAAGCACTTGCCCGCGGCGGCAAACGCTTTGATTTAAACAACCGCTTCAAAGGCGAAGTCACCCCCGAAGAGCAGGCCATCGCCCAACAACACCCCTCGATGCAGCAAGCCCAGGCAGCACAAGCCGAGCGCCAAGCCGCTGCCAAAGCCGCACCGGCCGCCGATGCAACCGAGGCCGCCGATGCGCCCGCGCAGCAACCTGCTTCCACTCAAGAAGAAAACAAACCCGCAGAATAAGATAAACAGCGCACACATCAGCAAAGAGGCCGTCTGAAAGCTTTCAGACGGCCTCTTTGCATCTTAAAATCATGATGGTTTATTCATTTTAATCAACACCATCATCCATTATATTTCCGAGGGCATCGTGCCATCGTTTTGAAACAAGGTAAACAAAGGCACGCCTTTGCCGCGCAAATTACGCCCGCCCGGCAAATCGGTGAATTCCAAAATCGCCGCCGCTTCCACCACATCACCGCCGAGCTTTCGGATCAGCTCCACGCCCGCCAGCATGGTGCCGCCGGTGGCCACCAAATCATCCACCAACAACACGCGCGCGCCTTTTTGAATCGCATCGGTATGGATTTCCACCGTGGCCTCGCCATATTCGAGCGCATAATTTTGCGACACCGTATCAAACGGCAGCTTGCCTTTTTTGCGGATGGGCACAAAGCCCACATTCAGCTGGTAAGCCAGCGCCGCGCCGATAATAAAACCGCGCGCATCCAGCCCCGCCACCACATCGATTTCCTGCCCCATATAGCGGTATACCAGCAAATCCACCAGCAGCCGGAAATATTCCGGGCTTTGCAAAACCGGCGTAATATCATGAAACAAAATGCCCTCTTTCGGCCAATCCGGCACTTTGCGTATTTTATCGGCCATCGCCGCCAAATCCATCACTTCGGGGTGAAACAACATCGCGCTTTCCTTACACAATCTATCCATGAGTGCCGGCAGCATAAAGCGCCGGATGCCAGCTTATAATTGTAGCAAACTTTCCCGCCGCGCCAAACCGCCCGTTGTCGCCACGCAAGCGGCTGTGGCATAATTGGGCAACAATAAATCCGACCACCGAGCGCCCAGCCATGCACACGCCCAGAAAAGGCAATGTTTTTATCGTTTCCGCCGCCTCCGGCACCGGCAAAACCACCTTGGTTTCCCGCCTGCTCAACAACCATCCCGATATCCGCGTGTCGGTGTCGCACACCACCCGCGCCCCGCGTCCGGGCGAAACACACGGCCAACATTATTACTTTGTCGACCCCGCCCGCTTCCAAACCCTGGTAGGCGAGAGCGCTTTTCTCGAGCACGCCCGCGTGTTTGACAATTATTACGGCACCAGCATCGAGGGCGTGAATATCCTGCGCGAGCAAGGTTTTGACGTGATTCTCGAAATCGACATCCAAGGCGCAGAGCAAGTGCGCCGCAGCCTCCCCGAAGCCTGCAGCATTTTCATCCTGCCGCCCTCATTTGAAATATTGGCCGAGCGCCTGCGCGGGCGCGCCACCGACAGCGACGAAGTCATTGCCAAGCGCCTGAGCAAAGCGCGCCACGAAATCGAGCAAGCCTTTTTATTCGATTATGTCGTGGTCAACGAAGACCTCGTTGCCGCCGAAATCGACCTGCTGCACATCATCAAATCTTATAGATTAAAGCAATCGTCGCAGCAATTATTTATCGAGCAGCTATTGGAAAATTCCTGAAAATTAGCGACAATACATCCATTCCCTTTATTTTTAAGAAAGAAAATCACATGGCACGCATCACCGTAGAAGACTGCATCGGCAGAATCCCCAACCATTTCGACCTCACCCTCACCGCTGCACGCCGCGCGCGCCAGCTCGAAAACGGCACCACGCCGCTGGTTGACGACATCCGCCACAACAAACCCACCGTTACCGCCCTGCGCGAAATTGCCGCCGGCCAAGTCGGTGTTGAAATTCTCACCCGCAGCAAGTAACGCAGCCCAAGGCCGTCTGAATGCCCGCACCCGCACCCGCGCCCACCGCACCCTACGATCCGCTCACCGCTGAAGCGCGCGAGCTGCTTTTTCGCGCCGCCGCCTATCTGAATGCCGATGAGCAGGCCGAGCTTGAAAAAGCCTGCGCCTACGCTTTTCACGCCCACAACGGCCAAACCCGCAAAAGCGGCGAACCCTACATCACCCATCCCATGGCCGTAGCCACCCAATTGGCGGCCTGGCACATGGATGTGCAAGGCTTGTGCGCGGGCGTGATGCATGATGTGCTGGAAGACACAGGCATCACCAAAATCGAAATGGCCGCCGAATTCGGCGAAACCATCGCCGAAATGGTCGACGGCCTCTCCAAGCTGGAAAAACTCGAATACAACGATCAGGCCGAGCATCAGGCCGAGAGCTTCCGCAAGCTGATTTTGGCCATGACCAAAGACATCCGCGTGATTGTGATCAAGCTCTCCGACCGCCTGCACAATATGCGCACCTTAGGCTCGATGCGTCCGGAAAAACGCCGCCGCATCGCCCAAGAAACATTGGAAATCTACGCCCAAATCGCCAACCGCATTGGTCTGAACAACGCTTATCAAGAATTGCAGGATTTGTCTTTCCAAAACCTGCACCCGCGCCGCTACGAAACCCTGCAAAAAGCCATGAAAGCCAGCCGCCGCAACCGCCGCGACGTGGTCGGCAAAGTGCTGCGCGCCTTCAGCCAGCGGCTTGTGAGCGCCAATATCGAAGCCAAAATCAAAGGGCGCGAAAAAAACCTCTACAGCATCCACCAAAAAATGCAGGCCAAAAACCTGCGCTTTGCCGAAGTGATGGACATCTACGGCTTTCGCGTGATTGTCAACAACGTGCCCGCCTGCTACGCCGCATTGGGTGCGCTGCACAACCTCTACCAGCCCAAGCCCGGCCGCATCAAAGACTATATCGCCATCCCCAAAAGCAACGGCTACCAAAGCCTGCACACCACTTTGGTCGGCCCCTACGGCCTGCCGATCGAGGTGCAGATACGCACCCGCGAAATGGATGCCGTGGCCGAAGGCGGCGTGGCCGGCCACTGGATTTACAAATCCGGCGAAAACACCGTCGACCAAGCCACATTGCGCACCAACCAATGGCTGCAAAATATTCTTGATTTGCAGGCCCGCAGCGCCAACGCCATGGAATTTCTCGAGCATGTCAAAGTCGATTTATTCCCCGACGAAGTGTATATCCTCACCCCCAAAGGCAAAATTCTGGTGCTGCCCGATGGTGCCACCCCCATCGATTTTGCCTACGCCGTGCACACCGATATCGGCAACCGCACCGTGGCCGCGCGCATCAACAACACCATGATGCCCCTGCGCACCAAGCTCAAAACCGGCGACTCGGTGGAAATCATCACCTCCGAGCATGCCAAGCCCAACGTTACCTGGCTTAATTTCGCCGTATCCAGCCGCGCCCGCAGCGCCATTCGCAACTATATCAAAAACATGAACCGCGAAGACGCGATTGTGTTGGGCGAAAACCTGCTGCAAAAAGCGCTGGCCAGCCTGCTGCCGCAAAACGTATTGCTTTCAGACGGCCTCAAAGAAAAATACCTCGCCGATCTCAACAACAAGCAAACCACATTCGAAGATGTGCTCTACAACGTCGGCATGGGCCACACCCTGCCCGTGTCTGTTGCCATGCACATTGCCAACTTGGCCGGCGAGCATTTCGGCGATGCAGTGAAACTGAGCCCGATCAAAATCAACGGCAACGAAACCGGCCGTGTGCACCTGGCGCAATGCTGCAACCCCATTCCCGGCGACAGTATCCGCGCCGTGCTCATCAAAGATCAGGGCATGATTATCCACCGCGACACCTGCCCCAACGTGCTCAAAGCCGACCCCGAGCAGCAGCTCGATGCCAGCTGGGACGATATCCAAGACCGCAGCTACCGCACCCAAATCACCGTGGGCGCGCGTGATGCCCACGGCCTTTTGGCCGCCATGGCCGGCGCCATTTCCGAAGCCAATGCCGACATCGAATCAGTGGAAACCCCTTCGCAAAAACAGGCCGGCACCGAGGGCTTTATCGAATTCAAGTTTTTCATCAAAACCAAAAATCTCGACCAACTCAACGAAATCGTGCGCGCCCTGCATGCTATTCCGCAAGTGCGCCACGTTACCCGCAATTGATATTTTATCGTGGCACGATTTAAACCGGCGCAGCATTGTTTCGCTTTGCCCTACTTTAAAGCAAAGCGTGCCACTATCTTTATTGGCTTTGATATAAAAGGCCGTCTGAAACACACCACATCCAAGCAGCCTCTTTTGCAGCCTTTCTTGACAAACAAAACAGCAAGCCGCATAATTCTAAAATTACCCGTCAGCCGGCTACCGGCTGATTTGTGTTTCGGCTCCGCTCATATGCGCAGCCATTGTTAGGAGGTGATGTTTATCATCACGGCGCGTATCCCGCCAGGCTCTTGCAGCAACCAGCGATACACACTAAACTATTTACAGGCCGTCTGAAACAGACAGCCCCACCCCGATAATTGTAAGGAAACAACATGCCTGCTGTACGCGTAAAAGAAAACGAACCCTTTGAAGTTGCCATGCGCCGTTTCAAGCGCGCCGTAGAAAAAACCGGCCTGCTCACCGAATTGCGCGCCCGTGAAGCTTACGAAAAGCCGACCACCGAGCGCAAACGCAAAAAAGCCGCTGCCTCCAAACGCCTGCAAAAACGTCTGCGCAGCCAACAGCTGCCGCCGAAAATGTATTAATCACGGCTTGCCATGATTGAAGCACGCACCGCAAGGCTCTGCCCTGCGGTGTTTTGCCATTTCCAACAGAGTAAACCCGTTCCGAAATCCAAACTGGCGGCGGTTGCTGAAAAGCTGAATCCGCCTTTGCGCCGGCACTCGAATTTTAAATTTAAATGCTTTTGCATGAACATAAATAAGCTTGAAGGCCGTCTGAAACCCTTTATTGCCCCGTCTGAAACAAACACGCTGCGGACGGATGATTTGAAAAGCAATCAGGCCGGCTTAGGGGCTGTTCACATTTCATCCGTGCGTAAGATTTTGAGCGCAAAAGCGCGTTT
>ERZ650312.231-NODE-231-length-30369-cov-8.463185_pt1 | contig 30369 bp, 30 predicted proteins | sample MGYA00376248_ERZ650312 | MGnify/ENA primary metagenome ERZ650312 (study PRJEB26733, sample SAMN07839316) | wastewater metagenome | biome: urban; feature: wastewater treatment plant; material: waste water | place: USA: North Carolina | collected 2016-07-28 ... | reverse complement strand
GCGGAAAATCCCCCCAAAGATCATTCGCATTGTTCCAAATAAAACTTGCCAGTGTAGATTCGGTATTGTTTGGTGCAGAAGCCATTTTGTATTTCAACCTTATTTTGCAATAGTTAAATATTATGCAATTGATGCAAATTTTTCAACCTTGAAATGCAAATTTTAAAATTGAACGATTTAAATAGTTTCAACCTTAGATTGCAAATTTAGAATTTGTTGAGTTAAAAGAATAAGGTGAGATTTATAAAAATCCCACCTTAAAATGCAAATAGCCCTTTAAAAGTAAAAGGAAGCCGGCAATGAAACCGAATACCCATCCCGAAACCTATCGCACCGTTTTGTTTTTCGACAGCAGCGCCAACGAAGGCTGGCTGATCCGCTCCTGCACCGACACCCACGGCAAAACCATGCTGTGGCACGATGGCCGCGAATATCCCGTGTTTATGCTCGACACCTCTTCCGCCTCGCATCCGGTCTACACCGGCAAGCAGCGCGAACACAACACCGAAGGGCGCGCCAGCAAATTCAACCAGCGCTATCAAGCCATGCTCGGCTCATTCAGAAAGGAAAAATAATGCAGGTGTTGTCTTCACTGAAAAGCGCAAAGGCGCGCCACCGCGATTGCCAAATGGTGCGCCGCAAGGGCAAGGTTTATGTGATTTGCAAAAGCAACCCACGTTTTAAAGCCCGCCAACGCTGATGCTTTTATTATGATGTCAAACTCATCAACGAGGCCGTCTGAAACTTTTCAGACGGCCTCTCTTTTTATTCGATTTTCAAATATTGCACCGACAAAATCTCTATCGTTTCGCGCCCTTCGGGCCCGTGCAACACCACTTCGTCGCCCTCGCGCGCTTTAATCAGGCAACGCGCCAGCGGCGACACCCACGAAATTTTGTTGGCCGCGGTGTCGATTTCGTCCACACCTACGATTTTCACCGTCTGCTCGCTGCCGTCGCCGCGCAGCAATGCCACCGTGGCGCTGAAAAACACCTGATCTGTGGGCTCGCGCGTTTCCGGATCCACCACCACCGCCGCTTCCAGCCGCTTGGTTAAAAAGCGGATGCGCCGGTCGATTTCGCGCATGCGCCGCTTGCCGTAAAGATAATCGCCGTTTTCACTGCGGTCGCCATTGCTTGCGGCCCAATTCACCACTTGCACGATTTCGGGGCGCTCTTTGTGCACCAATTGGTAAAGCTCGTCTTTCAGCGCCTGCCAGCCTGTGGGGGTGATGTAGTTTTTCGGGGGGGATGCGGGGGCGTCGTTCATCATAAAGGCCGTCTGAAAAGAAAGCGCTTATTCTAACGCTTTTTTGCCTTCGCAAACCAATCCGCTTGCATAGGTGGATTTCATCGGTTCGGCTTGACACCTTGGCCATCTGAAAAACTTTCAGACGGCCTTGTTGTTTTTATCTGGGCCTCAATTCAATCATATATAACTGAATTGAATAAATTAACAGTAATTCATTCTTTTGATTTCACCTCCTGTTTGATTATAGTTTTCCCATCAACACTCAATAAAACAAGGAAAGCATTATGGCTGCCACTTTAAACCTTACGCCGATTCAAGCCACTATCGGCGCAGTGATTCATAATATTGACTTGAACCGCACTGATTCTGAAACCACTGCTCTGATTCAGCAGGCATTACTTGACTACCAGGTGATTTTCTTCCGCAGGCAGCAATTGACGCCACAAGCCCAAGTGACGCTGGCGCACGGCTTCGGCTCACTGCATATCCACCCGATTTATCCTGCCGCGGCGGATGCGCCCGAAGTGATGGTGCTCGACAGCCTGCAACAGGATTTGCGCGATAACGAGCTTTGGCACACCGATGTCACTTTCCGCGAAACACCACCGCTGGGTTGCGTGCTGCGGGCTGTGAAAATTCCACCTGCGGGCGGCGACACTTTATGGGCCAGCGGCACCGCGGCGTTTGCCGCGCTCGACACCGATTTGCAGCAACAACTAACCACGCTCACTGCTCTGCACGATATCCGCCGATCTTTTCCACCCGAACGCTTTGCCCGTGATGAGGCCGAACGGCAAAAGCTGGAGTATATTTTTGCCGCCAATCCGCCTATCAGCCATCCGGTGGTGCGCACTCACCCGCTTACCGGGCAGCCGATATTGTTTGTCAGCGAAGGCTTTACCACCCGAATCAATGAATTGAGCGAGCAAGAAAGTGACCGTTTGTTAGCCGCTTTGTGTCGACATGCCACGCAACCCGAATTTTCCCTGCGCTGGCAATGGCAGGAAGGCGATGTGGCGATTTGGGACAACCGCAGCACTCAACACAAAGCACTGTTTGATTACGGCAATGCCCATCGGATTATGCACCGCGTCACCATCAACGGCGACCGCCCGTTTTACCGCCCGCCACAAACCCAAGCCGCATAACACATCAACACGCATCATCAATCCGTGAGGAAAACATCATGAACCTTAAAAACAAACGTAAACACACACCTTTATGGATTACCGCACTGACTGTGCTGGCCATCGGCGGCTTTGTTTGGTATCAGGCTACACCGGCAGACACGGCCGGCCAACCCGTGGTCATCGCCTACCAAACCGGTGTCGACCCCGGCAAACTTGCCCAAGCCGATGGCGATTATGAGCGCAACAGCAATCGCGCCATTGAATGGAAAAAATTCGATTCAGGCTCCGATGTGGTCAATGCACTGGCTTCGGGCAACGTGGTTATCGGCAATATCGGCTCCAGCCCGTTTGCCGCTGCCGCCAGCCGTAATTTACCCATCGACACATTTTTAATCACCTCGCGTTTGGGCGACTCTGAAGCACTGGTGGTCAGCAACCGCTCAGGCATCAAAGAGCCGCGCGATTTAATCGGCAAAACCATCGCCGTGCCGTTTGTGTCCACCACCCATTACAGCCTGCTCTGCGCATTGAAAAATTGGGGCATCAGTGAAGACCAAACCAAAATCATCAACCTGAGGCCGCCTGAAATTGCAGCAGCCTGGGCGCGTGGCGACATTGACGCCACTTATGTATGGGAGCCGGTATTGGGTAAAGTAAAAGCCAACGGCACCGTGCTCACCGATTCGGGCAAGCTCGCCGAGCAAGGCGCGGCCACTTATGATTTGTGGGTGGTGCGTCGCGATTTTGCTGAAAATAATCCTGATTTTCTGAAATCATTCGTGCAAACCACGCTGAAATCGATTAGCGATTACCATCAAAATCCCAAAGCCTTCGCCGACAATGCCGAACACGCCCGGAAAATTGCCGCACTCACTGGCTCAAACACAAACGATATCCCACTGCTGCTCACCGGCAACACTTATCTGAACGAATTCCAGCAGCGTGAAGTGTTGCAAGGCGAGTTTGCCCAAAATATTGCCGATACTGCCAATTTTTTGAAATCACAAGGCAAAGTAGATCAGGTGAAGCCGGATTATCACGACCACATCAACGTGCGTTTTTTACAACCCTGAGGAATCCGCCATGCATACTTTAAGCGCCGAACACATCAGCCTGACTTTCCCCGGCCAGCCGCACACCGTATTGCAAAACATCAACCTCAACCTAAATGAAGGCTCACTCACCGTCATTCTGGGCGAATCAGGCTGCGGTAAAACCACATTGCTGAATATCTTGGCCGGATTCCAACAACCTGATTCCGGCAGCATTAAAGTCAACGGCAAAGCCGCTGTCCATCCCGATGCCCGCCGCGCGGTGGTGTTTCAAGACCATGCATTGATGCCGTGGCTGAATGTGGCTGAAAACGTTGGTTTCGCGCTGAAGCTGCAAGGCGTCAACGAGCCGAAAGCTTGGGAAGCCGTGGCGGATATTCTGCAAACCGTCGGCCTCGACCACGTGGCCGAAGCCAATATTTGGGCACTTTCAGGCGGCATGAAGCAACGGGTGGGCATTGCACGCGCCTTAATCAGCCGTGCGCCGTTTATTCTGCTCGACGAGCCTTTTGCCGCGCTGGATGCCTTTACGCGCGAAAACATGCAGCAATTGGTGCTGGATTTGTGGGCGCAGCAAAACAAAGCCTTTTTTCTGATAACCCATGATATCGAAGAAGCCCTGTTGCTCAGCGAGCGCCTGATATTGATGGCCGCTCGCCCGGGCAGAATCGTACAAACACTGCAACCGGGTTTTGCCGCCCGCTACCGCAACGGCGAGCCGGTGCGCGCGATTAAATCCGACCCTGAATTCATCCGCCTGCGCGAACAGTTGTTTGAAAACTTGCGCAACCAGAAAAAACCAACCGCAGATGAGGCCGCATGATGAATACCGACAAACCCACCACTTATCCAGATGGCAACACGTCCGCCTTTATCCCGCACGCGCCACTTCAGACGGCAACGCTGCCTGCCAAATTGATAACCAAATTGCAACGGCGCAGCACGTTGGCGCTCAGCACCGCCAGCGTGTTGGGTTTGCTGTTGCTTTGGTATGCCATCACGGCACTCCATATCGTGCCTGCCCTGTTTTTGCCCGCTCCGCAAGCCGTGTGGCAGAAATTTATCGAAGTCAGCCAACAAGGTTTTATGAAAGCCACCTTATGGCAGCATCTGGCCGCCAGTATCGGCCGCGTATTACCGGCACTATTAGCCGCCATTATGATCGGCATTCCGTTGGGCTTGTGGATGGGCATGAATAAATGGGTGCGCGCCGTCGTCGATCCGCTGATTGAATTACTGCGGCCGATTCCGCCGTTGGCCTACCTGCCTTTGCTGGTGATTTGGTTCGGCATCGGCGAAACCACTAAAATATTGCTGATTTTCTTTTCGGTGCTGGCGCCGGTGATTATCAGCAGCGCCCACGGCGTCAGCAGCCACCAGCTCAACCGCGAGCGTGCCGCATTGGCTTTGGGCGCAAGCCGCATGCAGGTGTTCAGGCACGTGATTCTGCCCACCGCATTACCGCACATCATCACCGGCATCCGCATCGGTTTGGGCGTGGGCTGGTCGACATTGGTGGCCGCCGAGCTGGTGGCTGCCGACCGGGGCATCGGCTTTATGGTGCAATCGGCCGCCCAGTTTCTAATCACCGATACGGTCATTCTCGGCATTATCGTGATTGCCGTGGTGGCGGTGGCACTAGAACTATTATTGCGCAATCTGCAAAAACAACTTTCACCGTGGTATGGGCAGCAACTGTAAAGAAGCGCCAAAAACCTGTTTACGATCTTTTTTCGCCGCTTCGAGCACATAAACAGTTGCTAAAAAATAAAGGCCGTCTGAAAAGTTTTCAGACGGCCTGCTTGCCCGCACCATCAATGCTCTAATTCATCGCTCAAATACACCACTTTTTCATTCGCGTCTTGCGGCAGAATCAGGTTGAGCACCACCGCCACAATGCCGCCGGCGGAAATCGAATTTTGAAACAGCACCGGTAGGTTTTTAAACACTTCCGGCTCAAACGCCACGCCCAAGCCCAGCCCCACCGAAGTGGCGGCAATCACCGCCTCGCGGCGGCGGATACCGTTGCTCACCAAAATGCGCACGCCGGCAATCGCAATCAGGCCGAACATCAACACCATCGCGCCGCCGAGCACCGGGCTGGGAATGGTGGTAAACGCGCGCCCCACCACGGGAAAAAGGCCGAGCAGCACCAAAATCGCGGCAATATATTTGCCCACATGGCGCGAAGCCACGCCCGTCATCTGAATCACGCCGTTGTTTTGCGCAAACGTGGTCAAAGGCAGCGAGCCCAGCGCGGTGGCAATCACCGACACCAAGCCATCGGCCATCACGCCGCCGCGCAAACGTTTGGTGTATTCCTCACCCTCGATCGGCTGATCCGACACCATCGCCGTGGCGGTGAGATCGCCCACCGCTTCAAACACGCTCAGCAAATAAATGGTGCCGGCCACGATAAACGCATGCCAGTCAAACGCAAAGCCGTATTTAAACGGCACCGGCACGGTAATCAGCGGCAGATTCTGCAACGGCGAGAAATCCACCTTGCCCATAAACAAAGCCACAATATAGCCCGCCAATAAGCCGATGGCGATGCCGCTCATGCGCAGAAGCGGGTTTTTCATGCAGTTGAAGAGCAGCACAATCACCAACACCAGCGAGGCCAAGCCCAAGTTTTCCACCGAGCCGAAGGTGCCGTCCGCCTTTGCACCGAAGCCGCCGCCGAAATCGGTGATGCCCACATGCACCAGACTCAAACCGATCATCATCACCACCACACCGCTCACCGTGGGCGTGATCACTTTTTTCAGATAAGGCAAAAGCCAAGCCGAGAAACACACCAAAAAAGCGCCCACAAACGACACGCCGAGCAAGGTGGAAATCATCGCATTTTCATCCATGCCGCCCTCTTTCATGCCCAGCCCCAGCGCAATCATCACGGTAACGAATGAAAAATTCACCGATTGAATCGACAACATGCCCGAGCCGACAGGGCCGAAACGGTGCACCTGCAAATAAGTGCCGATGCCCGAGGCCACCATCGCCATCGACACCAAATAAGCCGTCATTTCCACCGGCAATTGCAGCGCGCCGCCCACAATCAGCGCCGGCGTAATCATCGGCACAAAAATCGCCAGCAAATGCGTGATCGCGCTCAAAAGCGCATTCATAAACGGCGGTTTGTCTTCCAGCCGATACACCAAATCGGGGGAATCGGCAGGCTTTTGCGCGGGAGCGGCCATGATAGTCCTTTAAAATATGCTAAGAAATGTAAGCGCATTATTGTATACAATCTCAGCCGCCAACTCAATTTTCAGACGGCCTTTAAACCCTTGCGCCGAAAACCCGCCACACTTTCCTCGCAAACCGGCTCCAAAACCTTTGCAAACCTTTGCAGGCCGTCTGAAAGCAATGTTTCACACATGCTGCAAAGTAAGCTACAATCGCAAAAATATTCAGCAAACGTTTCGAGAAATAAAGGTTTAAGCATGTTAAAAGGCAGCCTGGTCGCCCTGATTACCCCAATGCATTCCGACGGCAGCGTTCATTTCGAGCAACTCAAATCCCTCATCGATTGGCACATCGAAAGCGGCACCGACGGCATCGTAGCCGTGGGCACCACCGGCGAGAGCGCCACTTTGGCGGTGGACGAGCATTTGGCCGTGATCGAAGCCACGGTAAAACACGTCAACAAGCGCGTGCCCGTGATTGCCGGCACCGGTGCCAACAACACCGCCGAAGCCATCACACTCTCCCAAGCCGCCGAGCGCTTGGGCGCGGATTACACCTTATCCGTGGTGCCCTACTACAATAAGCCTTCGCAAGAAGGCATCTACCGCCATTTCAAAGCCATCGCCGAAGCCACCACCATTCCGATGATTGTGTATAACGTGCCCGGCCGCACCGTGGTCAACGTCAACAACGACACCATCTTGCGCCTGGCCGAAATCCCCAACATCATCGGCGTGAAAGAAGCCAGCGGCGACATCGGCCGCGAAATCGACCTCATCAACCGCGCGCCCGAAGGCTTCGCCGTGTATTCCGGCGACGACCCCACCGGCATGGCCTTTATGTTTTGCGGCGGCCACGGCGTAATCACCGTAGCGGCCAATGCCGCGCCCAAGCTTTTTGCCGACATGTGCCGTGCGGCACTCGCCGGCCGCATCGAAGAAGCACGCGCCCTCAATGCGCAGCTGGTGCCGCTTTACGATGTGATGTTTTGCGAGCCCAGCCCCGCTGCGCCCAAATGGGCCGCCGCCGCACTGGGCAAATGCGAAGCCCATGTGCGCCTGCCGATTATTGAACTTTCCGCCGAGGGCCAAGCCAAAGTACGCAGCGCCCTGGCCGCAGCCAAATTGATTTAACCACAGGAAACCCCATGAAAGCACAGATGAAACCGGCCATCGCCGCCATCGCCCTGATCGGCTTGGCCGCCTGCTCCGGCAACAAAGAGCAGCCCAAGCTCGATTATCAAACGCAGAACCGCAAAATTGTCAATTTGGAAGTGCCGCCCGATTTAACCAACCCCAATCAAGGCGACCGCTATCAAATTCCCGCCGGCTCCGGCGCCGTGCGCGCCAGCGACATCAACCGCACCCCCGCCGTGCAGCAAGCCGCCAATCAGGCCGTGCTGCAAAGCGTGAAAGGCGTGCACATGGAGCGCGAAGGCAGTCAGCGCTGGCTTGTGGTCGACGGCAAAACCCCGGCCGAAATCTGGCCGTTGTTGAAAGTATTCTGGCAGGAAAACGGTTTCGACATTCGCTCTGAAGAGCCGGCCATCGGCCAAATGGAAACCGACTGGGCGGAAAATCGCGCCAAAATCCCGCAAGACGGCCTGCGCAGCATCTTTGAAAAAGTAGGCCTCGGCGGCGTGTATTCCACCAGCGAGCGCGATAAATTCATCACCCGCATCGAAGCGGGCAAAAACGGCACCACCGATATCTTTATCAGCCACCGCGGCATGCAGGAAGTGTATGCCGACCGCAATAAAGACACCACCATGTGGCAGCCGCGCCCCAACGATCCCAATCTGGAAGCCGCTTTCCTCGGCCGCGTGATGCAATACTTGGGCGCCGATGCCAAGCAGATTGAAAGCGAATTAGGCAAGAGCGCACCGGCACGCAGCGGCAGCGCCGAATTGGCCAAGCTTGAGGGCGACACCCTGCTGCTCAGCGGCGATTTCGAGCGCAACTGGCGCCGCACCGCGCTGGCGCTCGACCGCGTAGGCTTAACCGTGATCGGCCAAAATGCCGAGCGTCACGCTTATTTGGTGCAGCCCGCGCCGCAAGAAGGCCAAGCCGTGGCCACGAAAAAACCGGGCTTTTTCAGCCGTATGATGGGCAAAAAAACTGTTGAGCCCACCGTGTATCCCGAGATGATTGTGTATGCCGAGCCGGTAAACGGCGGCACGCGCTTAAGCCTGCTCAATAAAGACGGCAGCGCCTACCGCGGCAGCGATGCCTCCACTTGGCTCTCGCGCCTGCACACCGAATTGCGTTAAGCGATAGCTGCCCGCACCCACACAGGCCGTCTGAAACATTTCAGACGGCCTTTCGTATAAACGCTATAATGCAAGCCATTTCACCAACCGATATCGAGATATGCGCGCACGGAAAACCTATTTAATCGGCATTGCCCTGTTTACCTTATTGTTTATGGCGCTGGTGCTGCTGGGCAGCTGGCTGCTCTCGATTGAAAGCCGCCAATTTGCCGTGGCCAGCTTTTTGTTTGCCTTTGGTGCCGTGTTCGGCCAAATCGGCTGCTTGGCGCTTTATGCCCGCCAAAGCGCACGCGATAAAGCCATCGCTGCCGCACGCCGCGCACAGGAGCAGCAAAATGTTTGACGAAATCGTGTTGGCCAGCGGCAATGGGGGCAAGCTCAAAGAATTCGGCCGCTGGTTCGGCAGCCGAGGCATCCGCGTGTTGCCGCAAGCTGAATTCAACGTGCCCGAATGCCCCGAGCCGCATGCCACCTTTATTGAAAACGCCATTGCCAAAGCCCGCCACGCGGCCAAACACAGCGGCCGGCCGGCGCTGGCCGATGATTCCGGCATCTGCGCCGACGCGCTGGGCGGCGCGCCCGGCATTCACTCTGCCCGCTTTGCTGGCAGCGCACCCAAATCCGATGCCGCCAACAATGCCAAAATGTCGGCCGAATTGGCGCATCAAGCCGATAAGCGCTGCTATTACGTGTGTGTGCTGGTGCTGGTGCGCCACGAAAACGACCCGCAGCCGATTATCGCCGAGGGCATTTGGCGCGGCCAATGGCAGGCCGAAGCAGCCGGCAGCAACGGCTTTGGCTACGACCCGCATTTCTACCTGCCCGAACAAGGCTGCACCGCCGCCGAGTTATCGCCCGAAGTGAAAAACCAAATCAGCCACCGCGGCCTGGCTTTGGCAGAATTGAAAAAGAAAATCGACCTGCTTTACCCGCAGGCATAAAAATAAGTCAAAGGCCGTCTGAAAGCTTTCAGACGGCCAAAAATATTGCAGGCCGGATACCGGTAGCCTACACGCTACTCATCCATTATAAAAACCAAAACATACACAATGAAATGAATAATTGAATGGTGTCACTCAGCCAGCCTCAAACAGCACGACAAGGCGCAGTAAGGCCGTAGCACATTTTTATTCATTTCACTATAATAAGCGCCATTTCACCAGAAAGCCACCATGCCCCCGAGCGCCCCAGCCACCTTGCCCGCCGACACCTCGCCGCACACCGAATTCCGTCGCGGCGTGAAAGAAAGCCTGCCCATGTTGATAGGCTTGCTTCCTTTGGCGCTGATTTTAGGCGTGCAAGGCGCACAAAAAGGCATGAGTGTGCTGGAAATGCCGCTAATGACGGGGCTGAATTTTGCCGGCGGCTCCGAATTTGCCGCCGTGGGTTTGTGGGGCGACCCGCTGCCCTCTTTACTGATTATCGCCGTTACCCTGATGATCAACACCCGCCATATTCTGATGGGTGCGGCGCTCACGCCTTATATGCGCCAAATGCCGCTGAAAAAAGCCCTGCCGGCGCTTTTTTTCATGACCGATGAAAGCTGGGCCATGAGCATCACCGATGCCAACAAACGCAAAGCGCGCGGCCTGCCCGCCTTCAGCCTGGCTTATTATATGGGCGTGAGCCTCACGCTTTATGTAATGTGGATTTTTTTCACCACACTGGGCACCGCCATCGGCCCCACGCTGGGCAATGTGGAAGCGTTGGGCTTCGGCATGGCTTTTCCGGCGGTGTTTTTGGTGCTGCTGCGCAGCATGTGGAAAGGCTTTTCTGCCGCACGCCCTTGGCTGGTCAGCCTTTTGGTGGCCGCGCCGGTGTATTTATTCACCGAGGGCGCTTGGTATGTGCCGGCCGGCGCGCTGGCCGGCTTGCTGGCGGCTTATTTTTGGAGCGCCGAAGCATGATCAGCTGGGCTTCTTTCCTCACCATTTTGGGCATGCTCGCCGCCACTTACTCCACCCGCCTGATCGGCTTTCTCGCGCTGCGTCACCGCACCCTCAGCTCGCGCGCGGCGGCGGTGATGGAAGCGGCGCCCGGCTGCGTGCTGATTGCCGTGATTGCCCCGCATTTTGTGTCGGACAAGCCGCATGAATTGCTGGCATTGGTGATCACACTTATCGCCGCCAGCCGTTTTTCCATGCTGCCCACGGTGCTGATTGCGGTGGCGTCCAGCGGGCTTTTGGGCTATTGGATGAATTAATGGCCGGCAAAGCAAAGGCCGTCTGAAAAGGTTTCAGACGGCCTGTTTGATGTATGCACAATGGCTTAATCGGGCTGCCCGAACAAGCCGGTCGACAAATAGCGGTCTCCCCGGTCGCAAATAATGCACACCACCACCGCGCCCGGATTTTGCGCGGCCACATCTGCCGCCACCATCGCCGCCGCACCCGACGACACGCCGGCAAACACGCCCTCTTCGCGCGCCATTTTGCGCATAAAGCGCTCGGCATCTTTTTGGTTCACATCCCGCACTTCATCCACCAAGTCCGCCTCAAAAATGCCCGGCATATATTCAGCCGGCCAGCGGCGTATGCCGGCAATCGCCGATTCGGCATCAGGCTGCAAACCGATGATTTTTACATGCGGGTTTTGCGCCTTCAAATATTTGGCCACACCGGTGATGGTGCCGGTGGTGCCCATGGCGCTCACGAAATGGGTGATCTTGCCTTCGGTTTGTGCCCAGATTTCGGGGCCGGTGGTGAGATAGTGCGCCTGCTTGTTGTCGGGATTGTTGAACTGATCGAGCACCAAGCCCTCGCCCGCCGCCTGCATCGCCAGCGCCTGATCGCGCGCGGCTTCCATGCTGTCGGTTTCAATCAGCTCGGCGCCATAAGCGGCCATCGCATCTTTGCGCTCCTGCGTGGCATTTTTCGGCATCAGCAAAATCAGCCGATAGCCGCGCATGGCCGCCACCATGGCCAGCGCAATGCCGGTGTTGCCGCTGGTGGCTTCAATCAAGGTGTCGCCCGGGCGGATTCGGCCGCGCTTTTCGGCCTGCATAATCATATTAAAAGCGGGGCGGTCTTTCACCGAGCCGGCCGGATTGTCGCCCTCAAGCTTGGCCCACACTTGCGCCTGCGTGTGCGCGGCCACGCGCTGCAAGCGGATAAGCGGGGTGTGGCCGACGCAATCGGCCAGGGTTTGAATGGATTTGGTCATGTGGTGTGCCGTGTGAATGTCAAACAGGCGCAAGTTATCACAAAACCGCCGGCGCGAATATAGCCCGAGGCCGTCTGAAAAGCTTATTGCAAGCTGTTGACAAGGCCATTATGCAGGCATAAGATAAGCGCCAGACATCACGAGTTGGGAAACCATGCCAACCTGCCCATGCCGGCAAGGTGGAATGCACGCGCAGATGTGGCTCCGCAGGAGCAAACACGGCAAAACACCCTTCTTCCAACTGCTCTTGATGCAATGTGAAAGATAAGGGTGTTTTTTACTATCGGGCAGGCCTCCCATGCCCGACAACGCACACAACCGCAGGAAGAATATGAGCACCGCTTGCACCATTGAGAATATCGAATGTTTTACCCAAGTTGAAGCCCAAAGCGGCAGCATGGTGTTTGTGCTGCACGATGCGGCCGGTAAGGCGCACACTTTGGGCATGTTTCACCGCAGCGAGCAGCGTTGGTATGCCCCTTTGAGCTATCCCAACCGCACCGCTTCGCCGCTGGTACCGGATGAGGGTTTATCGGCATTGCGCACGATTTTGTTTTTAAACGGTGCCGCCGATATTGCCGCCTGCATCGCCGCACTGCAAGCATTCGCATGCAAGCCCGGCGCGCAGCAGCGCCATGCCGCCTAAGGGTTTCAGACGGCATCGTATCATCTCCCACCACCGGCAAGGCCGTCTGAAACGCTTTATGCAAAGCTTCAGACGGCCTCTCTTTAGCCATCACACCTGCCTTCAGACATTATTGTTGCCCCGATTACACACATCAGCTTGTAATCCGCCGTAATCCGCGCCGAAAAAAAGTTTTGTATTGCCCCTCAAAGCCGCGGCCGAATATAATCACGGGTTTGCAGTAAAAATACCGATTTGTGCCGAATGCGCGCTTTTTTCAGACGGCCGCATCCCACCCGCTTTTATTCATTGGAGCATTGACCATGACCGCCAACGCTGCACCTTCAGCCAAGCCTTATCTGCAAATTCAGGGGCTGGTGAAAAAATTTGGTGACAATTATGCTGTCGACCATATCGACCTCGATATCGAGCAGCACGAAATCTTCGCCCTTTTGGGCAGCTCGGGCAGCGGCAAATCCACGCTGCTGCGCATGCTCGCCGGCATGGAAACGCCCAATCAGGGCAAAATCATTCTCGACGGCCAAGACATCACCGGCTTAGCGCCTTATGAGCGCCCCATCAATATGATGTTTCAAAGCTATGCGCTGTTTCCGCACATGACGGTAGAGCAAAACATCGCCTTCGGCCTCAAGCAAGACAAAATGGCCAAAGGCGAAATCAATGCGCGCGTGGAAGAAATGCTGCGCTTAGTGCAGATGAGCAAATTTGCCAAACGCAAGCCGCACCAGCTCTCCGGCGGCCAGCAACAGCGCGTGGCGCTGGCGCGCAGCCTTGCCAAGCGCCCGAAAATTTTGTTGCTCGACGAGCCTTTGGGCGCGCTCGATAAAAAATTGCGCCAGCAAACCCAGCTCGAATTGGTCAACACGCTTGAGCAAGTGGGCGTTACCTGCATTATGGTCACGCACGATCAGGAAGAAGCCATGACCATGGCCACCCGTGTGGCGATTATGTCGGAAGGCCAGTTGCAGCAAGTGGGCACGCCCAGCGATGTGTATGACTTCCCCAACAGCCGCTTTACCGCCGAATTTATCGGCGAAACCAATATTTTCGAAGGCACGGTGGTGGACGACCATGCCGATTATGCCATTATCCAATGCCCCGAATTGGATGTGCCGGTGCGCATCGATCACGGTTTGGGCGGCCCCACCGAGCGAAATTTATGGCTCAGCATCCGCCCGGAAGATATTGATTTATACAAAGAAAAACCCGAAAGCATGGGCGATTACAACTGGGCGCAAGGCACGGTGGAAGAAATCGCCTATTTGGGCAGCTTCGCGATTTATCACGTGAAGCTTGCCAACGGCCGCATTGTGAAAAGCCAAGTGCCTGCCCCTTATTGGTATGTGCGCAACATCACGCCGCCCACTTGGGAAGAAACCGTGTATATCAATTGGCCGGAAAACCAGCCCACCCCGCTGCTGCGCTAAGCCTTAGGAAGCCGCCATGACCTTAACCCAACTCAAACGCACGTTTTCCGCCAAGCCGCGCAAAGGGCTGGTGGTGGGCATACCTTATGCCTGGCTGCTGGTTTTGTTTTTGATTCCTTTTGTGATTGTGTTCAAAATCAGCTTTGCCGAGCAAGAGCTGGCTATTCCGCCCTACTCGCCCCTGTTTACCGCCGACACCGATATGGGGCGGCTGAACATCGCCCTGAGCTATCAGAATTATGCCGATATTTTCCAGAATTTCTGGTCCACACTCGGCCAAATGCTGAATCCGTTTGCCGACGGGCGCGGCAACAATATTTATTTGCTCACCTATTGGCTCTCGATTAAAACCGCGCTCACCACCACGGTGATCTGCCTGCTGTTGGGCTATCCGATTGCCTATGCCATTTCGCGCGCCCACCCGTCCATCCGCAACGGCTTGCTGCTGGCGATTATGCTGCCTTTTTGGACCTCATTCCTGCTGCGCGTGTATGCCTGGATGGGTTTGCTCGGCCACAACGGCATCATCAATAATTTTCTGATGAAGTACGGCATCATCAACCAACCGCTGGATTTGTTTTACAACGCTTTTTCGCTGAATTTAGTGATGGTGTATGCCTATCTGCCCTTTATGATTCTGCCGCTCTACACCCAATTGGTGAAGCTCGATGGCCGCCTGCTCGAAGCAGCTTCCGATTTGGGCGCAGGCCCGATTAAAGCTTTTCTCACCATCACCCTGCCCTTATCGAAAACCGGCATTATCGCAGGCTCGATGTTGGTGTTTGTGCCGGCGGTGGGCGAATTTGTGATTCCCGAATTGGTGGGCGGCCCGGAAAACCTGATGATCGGCAAAGTGTTGTGGCAGGCATTCTTCGACCAAAACAACTGGCCGCTCGCCTCTGCCGTGGCTGTGATTATGGTGGCGCTCTTGGTGATTCCGATTGCCTTGTTCCACCGCTATGAAAACCGCGAAATCACCGAAGGGAGCCGCTAAATGTCGCAACACAAGCTTTCCTGGTTTCTCAAGCTGATGCTGTTTATCGGCCTGGCCTTTTTGTATATCCCCTTATTTGTGCTGGTGATTTATTCGTTTAACGAATCGAAGCTGGTGACGGTGTGGGGCGGGTTTTCCACCAAATGGTATGGCCAATTGCTGCAAAACAGCACCATACTCGAAGCGGCGTGGCTCTCGCTGCGCATCGCATTGGTGTCGTCGTTTGCCGCCGTGGTGCTGGGTACGCTGGCAGGCTACGCGCTGGCGCGCATCAAGCGCTTTCGCGGCAGCACGCTTTTTGCCGGCATGGTGTCTGCACCCATGGTGATGCCCGATGTGATCACCGGCCTTTCCATGCTGTTGCTGATTATCCAGGTGCAGATGTTTTTGCAAAGCAGCGAGCTTTTGAGTTGGCTTTATTTCGACCGCGGCTTTTTCACCATTTTTCTCGGCCACACCACTTTATGCATGGCCTACATCACCGTGGTGATCCGCTCGCGCCTGAGCGAGCTGGATCAATCGCTGGAAGAAGCGGCGATGGATTTGGGCGCTCGGCCGCTGAAAATCTTTTTCGTGATCACGCTGCCCCTGATTGCGCCGGCGATTGCTTCGGGCTTTTTGCTCGGCATCACCCTCTCGCTCGATGACTTGGTGATCACCTCATTCCTCTCCGGCCCCGGCTCATCCACGCTGCCGCAGGTGATTTTCTCGAAAATCAAGCTCGGCCTGGATCCGCAGATGAATGTGTTGGCCACAATTTTGATTGCCATTGTGGGCACCTTGGTGATCATCATCAATTACTACATGATGCGCCAAGCCACCCGCCGTGAGCGCGAAGCCGCCGAAGCCTACCGCCAGGAAAAGCTGGCGCTGGAAAACGCCGGCCAATCCTGATGGTTTATCCATAAAAAAAGGCTGTTTACAGCCATTCAAATAAACCATCATTGCATAGCACGCAAAGGCCGTCTGAAAACTTTTCAGACGGCCTTTGCACAAGCTAGCGTTTGATTTGAAGCAAAATCAGCCTGCATCTAAGCGCAAATAAGATTTTGGGCAAGCGCCCATGCAACAAGCGTATAATAAGGCCGTCTGAAAATCATTTGCCTTTTTATGCAAAACCCCTCTTTTCAAAACCGAATCGCTTCTTATTACCACAGCAGCATCAATTCCGGTGATGCCTATCCCAAGCTCAAAGGCCGTCTGAAAACCGACACCTGCATTATCGGCGGCGGCTTGTCGGGCTTGTGCACCGCCCTGCCGCTGGCCGAAGCCGGCCAAGAAGTTATCCTGATCGAGGCCGCCCGCATCGGCTATGGCGCTTCCGGCCGCAGCGGCGGCCAGATTATCAGCGACTATGCCTGTGGCATTCCCGAAATCGAGCAGCAGCTGGGCGAAGCGCAGGCGCAATGGTTTTGGCAGCAATCGCTCGATGCGGTGGAATTGGTCGATGCGCGCGTGCGCCAACACCATATCCAATGCGACTGGACACGCGGCTATGCCACCGTGGCCATCCGCCCCAAACATTTTGATGCCCTGATGCAATGGCAGCAACACGCCCAACAGCGCTACGGTGCCCATCATTTCGAACTGTGGGACGCCAACCGCCTGCAACAACACCTTGCCAGCGAGCGCTACCGCGGCGCACTTTACGACCCCTTATCCGGCCACCTGCACCCGCTCAACTACACGCTGGGCATCGCCCGCGCCGCTGCGGCTGCCGGCGCGCACATCTACGAGCAAACCCCGTTTGTGCGCCTCAGCCCCAAAGGCAGCGAAGGCTACATCGTGCACACACCTGAAGCGAGCATCGAATGCCGGCAAGTGGTGTTTGCCATCAACACTTTTGCCGGCCTCAACAACAGCCGCGCCGTGCGCCCGCTCACCCGCAAAGCCATGCCCGTGAGCACGTTTATCATCGCCACCGAGCCCTTGGGCGAAGCGGCACGCAACCTCATCCACAACAATATGGCCGTGTGCGACAACCGCCACATTCTCGATTACTACCGCCTCAGTGCCGATGGCCGCCTGCTTTTCGGCGGCAAAGACAGCGAATGGATACACGATGCCCGCCGCATGGCCAAAGCCGTGCGCCGCGATATGCTCAAAGTGTTTCCGCAGCTTGAAAACGCCCGCATCGAATATGCCTGGGGCGGCGATTGCGACATCACCCTCAATCTTGCCCCGCATTTCGGCCGCTTAAACAAACGGCTCTACTTTATGCAAGGCTATTCCGGCCACGGCATGGCGCTCACCGGCATAGCCGGGCTGGCCGCCGCCGAAGCCATTATGGGCGACGGCAGCCGCCTGGCCCATTTCGAACACCTGCACCACCGCAACATCATCGGCGGGCGCTATTTGCGCATTCCCGCCTCGATGATAGGCTCCACCTACTACCGCTTCAAAGACGCCCGCTGATGACCGACTATTCCGCCGAACTCGCCCGCATCCTGGCCTGCCAAACCCACACCATCGCACGCCACAGCCTGCCAAGCGGCCAAATCGTGTGGGTGCGCCAAACCGGCAAAACCATACCGCAATGGCGCTACAGCCTGCTCGGCTTTGTTGCCCGCCACCTACGCCTGGGCGCCTTGCAGCCCGTGCCTAATGCCGGCGGCAGCGAAGCTATCGCCACCGAAGCCGCGCGCCTGCGGGCGCTGGCCGCGCACGATATCCGCGCCCCGCGTCTTTTAGCCGAATCGGCCGACGGCCTGATGTTTACCCATATCGGCGACCACACCTTGCTGCACCACATCGAAGCGAGCCCCGAGCGCCTTGATTATTGGCAGCAAGGCCTCACCGCCCTCGCGCAGGTGCACCGCAGCGGCCAATACCTGAGCCAGGCCTTTGCCCGCAACATCATCGTGAGCGACGACGGCCAAATCGGCTTTATCGACTTTGAAGACGACCCCGGCCATTACATGCCGCTTGAGCGCTGCCAAAGCCGCGATTATCTTTGCTATCTGCAATCCACCGCCGTGTGGCTGCAAAAACACGGCCTGCTCGATCAAGCCGCCGCCATCTGGCGGCAACATGCCGCCGGCCTGCCCGCCGCCCTGCGCACGCCCATAGAAAGCGCCATCCGCCCGATTGGCTGGATGCGCCATCTGCAAGCCGGCTTTTGGGGCAACGACACCTTGCGCCTGGCCGCACTCGCCGCCTTATTCGAGCAGGCAAAATAGCGGCGCTATGCCGCATAAGCACGGTTAGCGAGAAACGGCGTTGGCGTGTGTTTGAAATATTCATGCCGTCTGAATCATCTGTTTCAGACGGCATTATTTTGTTTTATACCCATTCAAAAAAAGTAAGCTGGCAAGGCGGTGAGGCGGAAGCAGCACACACCTACGAAAAGGCGAGCCTGCGCAGTAAGCTTATTTTTTAAAAAGGGTAGCAGCCAACCTACGTCTGCTGCATCAGAGGCGCGGTGCAGCCAAAGCGCAATCAATAAAAACTTGAGGTCATTTGATGGATGAGCATCTGCAAAAACAGCGGCATTTTTTATAAACAGATATTGATTCAAAATACAGGCCGTCTGAACGTTTTTTCAGGCGGCCTTGTTTTGCAACATGGTATCCCCGCTCGGCGTGCGTATAGTGAAATACAAGAAAAAGTGACACGGAACGCCTGTTTACAACGGCGTAGCTTGGGTTGATAAACCCAACGTTTCAGACGGCTTGTAGATTGGTTGGGTTGACAACCCAACCTACCCGCCGTATCACTTTTTCCTGCATTCCACTATATCAGGCCGTCTGAAAACTTTCAGACGGCCTGTGGTTTTATTTCATATTGGCTTAACGGATATCGGCGTAGCGGGCGCGGAAATTATCGGTGGGATAAAGATTGTAGGCAGCGCCGTCGGTGTCGCCGATGTAGGCAAATTTCACACTGTCGTCGCTTTTAGCAGGGCGGTGCGGCACGGCGCGGGGCTGCTCTTTGGTCACGGCAGACAAATCGCCGTGCGGCTGGTAGCCGTAAGGATAGCTGTCGGTGGGCGCACCGCTGGCCATGGCGGAAGCAGCGATCAGGCTCATTACGGTGGCGAGTGCAAATTTTTTCATGATGTTTGTCCTTTTCAAAAAAGTGGTTGATGTGTTGTTGAATCGATGAGTGCATTGTAGGCGGCCGCCCGGGTGAAATATAGCTACATTTTATTGAAGCTTGGTTTCTTTATGGGAAATGTAATGGAATATGTGTATGTAAATTTATCATTTAAAGAAAGTTAACGGTTTGCAGGCTTTTTTGAACCCACCGCCGGATATGCAGCGGCTTTAGCGGTTAAGAAAAGTGAATGGCCGACTTTTTTCTTTACGTTTATTGGAAAAAGGCGATAACGGCAACGTGAAGATTTTGGTTTGAATGGAATTTTGATATACTGCGCGGTTGGATTTTTTTATCGGATAATGTTTCAGACGGCCTCTGTCTATCGTGAGGCCGTCTGAATAATGGAATGCTTATGTTGCTGGATTTAAATGCCTATTCTTGGCCGGTGTTCAAGAAAGAAATCAATAAGCTCGCGGTGCTGGCGCTGCCGATGCTGGTGGCGCAGGTGGCGCAGGTGGGCATCGGCTTTGTCGACACGGTGATGGCCGGCGGCGCGGGCAAAGATGATTTGGCGGCGGTGGCGCTGGGCAGCAGTGTGTTTGCCACGATTTACATTACCTTTATGGGGGTGATGACGGCGCTCAATCCGATGATTGCCCAGCTTTTCGGCGCGGGCAAGGCCGATGAAGTGGGCGAAACGGGGCGGCAAGGGATTTGGTTCGGCGTGATGCTGGGCATTATCGGCATGCTGCTGATGTGGCTTTTGGTGTGGCCGTTTCAGGCTTGGCTGAGCTTGAGCGACAAGGTTGAAAATATGATGGCCTTGTATATGTTTTTCACCGGCCTGGCCATGCCTGCGGCGATGGTGCACCGTGCGCTGCATGCTTATGCTTCGAGCCTGAACCGGCCGCGGGTGATTATGATTGTGAGCTTTTTGGCGTTTTTGCTGAATATTCCACTCAATTATGCCTTTGTTTACGGCAAATTCGGCATGCCGGCGCTGGGCGGTGCGGGCTGCGGCGTGGCCACGGCGGTTGTGTTTTGGTTTAATGCGCTGGTGCTGTGGCTTTATGTGGCCAAGCAGCAGTATTTCCGCAAATTCAAACTGATGGATAAATTCAGCAAGCCCGACGGCCGCGCATTCAAGCAAATTTGGAAGCTGGGCATGCCGATTGGTTTGTCGTTTTTCTTAGAAGTGAGCCTGTTTTCGTGCATCGTGTTTTTGGTGGCGCGCTTGGGCGAGGATTATGTGGCGGCGCAGCAAGTGGTGATCAGCCTCACCGGTGTGATTTATATGATTCCTCAAAGCGTGGGCGCGGCAGGCACGGTGCGGGTGGGCTATTCGCTCGGCCGCGGCGAATATGTGCGCGCGCGTTATGTGGCCGGGGTGTCGCTGGTGTTGGGGCTGCTGTTGGCGGTGCTCACGGCCTTATTGTTGGTGCTGTTCCGCCACCCGCTGGCGGGCATGTATACGGATGACGCGGGCGTGTTGGCGATTGCGGCCACGGTGCTTTTGTTTGCGGCGGTGTTTCAATTGGCCGATGCCACTCAATGCGTGGCTTCTTATGCGCTGCGCGGCTATAAAATCACCCGCGTGCCGATGCTGATTCATGCGGTGGCGTTTTGGGGCTTCGGCCTGCTGCCGGGCTATTGGCTCGCTTATGGGCGTGATATGGGCATTTACGGCTTTTGGATGGCGCTGGTGCTCTCGCTCACGGTGGCGGCGGTGTGGCTGGTGTGGTATTTGGAAATCAGCAGCCGCGCAATGGCTTCGCGAAAAAGGATGTTGTGATGCAGCTTGAAGAATATGTGGATTTAACCGCGCTCAACACATTCGGTTTGCGCGCCCGCGCCCGCTATTTCGCGGCGCTGGCCGATGCGGCCGATTTGCCGGCGCTGGTGCAGCGGCCCGAATTCGACCGCCGCACGGTGCTGTGGCTGGGCGGCGGCAGCAATGTGCTGCTGATGCAGGATTATCCCGCGCTTGTGGTGCACATGGAAAACAAAGGCATGCGCGAAACGCACCGTTCAGACGGCCTTGTGTATATCGAAGCGCAAGCCGGTGAAATCTGGCATGATTTTGTGTTGCGCACGCTGGACATGGGCTTGTGCGGGCTGGAAAACCTGAGCCTGATTCCGGGCACGGTGGGCGCAGCGCCGGTGCAGAATATCGGCGCTTACGGCGTGGAAGTGAAAGACCTTATCCATTCGGTGCGCTGCTTTGATTTAGACACCCTCGATTTTGTGGAGCTGGACAATGCCGATTGCCGCTTTGCTTATCGCGATAGCTTGTTTAAACACTTAGGCAAAGGGCGCTATGTGATTTGCGCGGTGACTTTTGCGCTGAAAACGCATTTCAGCGCCAATGCGCGCTATGGCGATTTGGCGGCGGTGCTGGCCGAGCGCTGCGCGGGCAGAGCGACCACGGCCAAAGATGTATCGGCCGCCGTGTGCGCCATCCGCTCGGAAAAGCTGCCTAATCCAGCCTTGCTCGGCAATGTGGGCAGCTTTTTCAAAAATCCGATTGTGGATGCGGCGCAAGCCGCGGCGTTGCAGGCGCAATATCCGGATATGCCGCATTATCCGCAGGCCGACGGCACGGTGAAGCTGGCGGCCGGCTGGCTGATTGACCAATGCCGTCTGAAAGGTTTTCAAATCGGCGGCGCAGCGGTGCATGAGCGCCAAGCGCTGGTGTTGGTGAACAAATCGCAGGCCACTGCGGCAGATGTTCGCGCGCTGGCCGAGCATGTGCGTGAGCGTGTAGAGGCGCGCTTTGGCGTGATTTTGTTTACCGAGCCTGATTGGTTGCCGCCCTCTTTTGGTATATGATAGCGAATCCGGCTGAGGTTGACAGTTAACCATGTAGGCATTTTCTGCTTCAAACCAGTTTTGACCATAAAATACCGATGCCCGATTAAAAAAACAAAAAAGCCTGCAAATCATGCCGCGGGCAGCCAAAGATTTTTGAAAACACCGTTTGCAAAGAAAGCACGGCGCGCCAATTCTGCGATAAAGCCGCCATTGCTTAAGGAGAAATATACATGACCAAAGATACACGGCCCAACACCTATAGCCGTATTGTCGAAGCCAGCCTGATGCTGTTTAACGAAGAGGGCGAGCGCAATATCAGCACCAACCACATCGCCGCGCATTTGGGCATCAGCCCAGGCAATCTTTATTATCATTTTCGCAATAAAGATGAAATCATCGTGCAGCTTTTCAAACGCTACAGCGAAGATTTGCTGCAATACCTGCGCCGGGTGGTGCTGCCCAAAAATGTGTGCGATGCCATCCGCTATATGGCCGGTATTTATGATGTGATGTGGCGCTACCGCTTTTTATTCAGCGATGTCAACGCTTTGCTGGCCCGCAGCGCCGAGCTTTTGGGCGAGCACAATAATTTCACTCATGCCAAAGTGTCGCCGCTGCTGGTGGAATTGCTCACGCAGCTCAATAAAGAAGGCATTATCCGCGCCGATGCCACCGCCATGAACGATTTGGCGCTTAACATCTGGATGATCACCAAATATTGGTTCGATTTCGACGGCTCGCTGCGCGGCCGGGCGAAGTTGACGGAAGATTCCAAAGTGCGCGGTGTGCAGCGCACCCTCAGCCTGCTGCGCCCTTATCTGATAGAAAGCCAAGTGGGCGAATTCGACCAAACGCTCGCCGCATTGAGCCTGACTTCTGATTGCATGACGCAAAACGAAATGAGTTGAGCAGGCCTCTATATAATACGCCACAGAAAAAGCCTATCCCTGCTTTTTTCTGTGGCTTTTTTGTGGCCGTCTGAAAGCAAAATGATTAAAGAAGTAATTGAAAATAAGCAGAATAATAAAGAATACAGGCTTTATATTTGATAATGAAAATCAATAAATTATTGAAATCAATAAAAATTTTAGACTATTTGCGTGTAATGAATTACAATTTATTACAAAAAGGTGTCGTGAAGCAATATATAAATGATTTCGATGGGCGCAGCCCGCATGCACACACCGGCAACCACCCCAAAGGCCGTCTGAAAAGCGGCGGCAAGCAAGCAGGAACATTACCATGAATCTAAACAGACGGCAGTTTTTCAAAGTCACCGCTGCGGGTGCCGGCGCATCCGGCTTGGCGGTAATGGGCATGATGCCCACCAACGCCTGGGCCGAAGTGCGCCAATACAAATTATTGCGCGCCTCGGAAACCCGCAACAACTGCACCTACTGCTCGGTGGGCTGCGGCACCATTCTTTATAGTTTGGGCGACGGCTCCAAAAATGCCAAAAAATCCATCTTCCACATCGAGGGCGACCCCGATCATCCGGTGAGCCGCGGCTCTTTGTGTCCAAAAGGCGCTTCGCTGCTGGATTTTGTGCACAGCAAAAACCGCCTGCATTTTCCCGAAGTGCGCGAGCCGGGCAGCAATGAATGGAAACGCATTTCTTGGCACGAGGCGCTCAGCCGCATCGCCCGCCACATCAAAACCGATCGCGATGCCAACCTGATTGTGCAAAACGAAAACGGCGTGCCGGTGCACCGCCTGCCCACCTTGGGCATGCTCACCGCTTCCGCTTCATCGAATGAAACCGGCATTCTCACCCAAAAATGGATGCGCTCGCTCGGCATTGTGGCCACCGATGCGCAGGCGCGCGTGTGTCACGGCCCCACTGTGTCGGCGCTGGCCTCCACTTTCGGCCGCGGCGCGATGACCAACACCTTTGTCGACATCCAACATGCCGACATGATTATGGTGATGGGCGGCAATGCCGCCGAGGCGCATCCGGTGGGCTTTAAATGGGTGATTGAAGCGAAAAAGAAAAAAGGCACCAAATTATATGTGGTTGATCCGCGCTTCAACCGCACCGCCGCCGTGGCCGATTTTTATGCCCCCGTGCGCTCCGGCAGCGACATCGCCTTTTTGGGCGCGCTGATCAATTGGCTGATTGAAAACGACAAAATCCAGTGGGAATATGTCAAAGCCTACACCAACGCCAGCTTTATCGTGGCCGAAGGCTTTGATTTCGACGAGGGCATGTTCAGCGGCTACGACGACGGCAAAAAGCAATACAACAACGACAGCTGGTTTTACGAGCTGGATGCTAACGGCTATGCCAAAACCGACCCCACCTTGCAACACCCGCGCAGCGTTTGGCAGCTGCTCAAACAACATTATTCGCGCTACACGCTGGAGATGATGAGCACGCTGTGCGGCACCAGCAAAGAAGATTTCCTCACCATCGCCAAAGCCTGGGGCGAAACCGCCGTGCCCAACAAAACCGGCACCATTCTTTATGCCTTGGGCTGGACACAGCACACCACAGGCACGCAAATGATCCGCACCATGGCGATGGTGCAGCTTCTGCTTGGCAATATCGGCATGTCCGGCGGCGGCGTAAACGCTTTGCGCGGTCACTCCAACATCCAGGGCTTGTCGGATTTGGGCTTGCTCTCCACCATGCTGCCCGCTTATTTGGTGCTGCCCAACGAATTCCGCCACCCCACTTTTGCCGACTATCTGGAAAAGCAAACCCCCAAAGCCTTGCAGCCGGGGCAGCTCAATTATTGGAGCAACACGCCTGCCTTTTTTGTCAGCTTTCTGAAATGGATGTATGGCGAAAACGCCACCAAAGAAAACAATTGGGGCTACGATTGGCTGCCCAAATGGGACAAGATGTATGACGTGCTGCAAATGACCGAGTTGATGCATCAGGGCAAGGTAAACGGCTTGCTGGTGCAAGGCTTTAATGCGCAAGGCTCTTTCCCTGATGCCAACCGCGTAACCGAGGCTTTTTCCAAGCTGAAATTTATGGTGGTGATGGATCCGCTCGACACCGAAACCGCCACTTTCTGGCAAAACCACGGCGATGCGCACGATGTGGACACGGCCAACATCCAAACCGAAGTGTTCCGCCTGCCCACGCCTTGCTTTGCCGAAGAAGCCGGCTCGATTGTGAATTCTTCGCGCTGGCTGCAATGGCACCACCCCGGTGCCAAACCGCCCGGCGAAGCGCTGCCCGATTTGGAAATTTTGGGCGAATTGCACATGCTCTTGAAAGAGATGTATGAAAAAGAGGGCGGCACCGCACCGGAGCCGATTACCAAGCTGCATTGGCGCTATGAAAACCCCTACGGCCCCACGCCGGAAGAAATGGCGAGAGAATCCAACGGCTACGCGTTGGCCGACATTAAAGACGCCGATGGCAATATTGTGCGCAAAAAAGGCGAGCTGCTCGACGGCTTTGCCCAACTGCGCGACGACGGCAGCACCGAATGCGCCACTTGGATTTTTTCCGGCTCGTGGACGCAGCAGGGCAACCAGATGGATCGGCGCGACAACACCGACAGCGGCTTGGGCAACACACCCAAATGGGCGTGGGCATGGCCGGCCAACCGCCGCATTCTCTACAACCGCGCCTCGTGCGACCCCAGCGGCAAGCCGTGGGATCCCAACCGCGTGCTGATTCATTGGGACGGTAAAAAATGGGTTGGTGCCGATGTGCCCGACTTCAAGGCCGATGCCGCCCCCGATTCGGGTATGAACCCGTTTATCATGAACGAAGAAGGCGTAGGCCGCCTGTTTTGCGCGCGCAAATTGGTAGACGGCCCCTTCCCCGAGCATTACGAGCCGCTCGAATCGCCCATCGGCACCAACCCGCTGCACCCGAAAGTGGTGCAATCGCCCGCCATGCGCCTGTTTGACAGCGTGAAAGAGCGCATCGGCACACACGAAGAATTTCCGCATGTGGGCACCACTTACCGGCTCACCGAGCATTTCCAATTTTGGACTAAATCGGTGAAATTGCTGATGATTGCGCAGCCGCAGCAATTTATCGAAATCGGCGAAGAGCTGGCCAAAGAAAAAGGCATAGCAAAAGGCGATTGGGTGAAAGTGAGCTCCAAGCGCGGCTGGATTAAGGCTAAAGCCGTGGTCACCAAGCGCATGATGCCTTTGCAGATTAACGGCAAAACCGTGCATCAAATCGGCATTCCGCTGCATGGCGGTTGGGTAAACGTATCCGGTGAGAAGCAGTTTATTGTGAACACGCTCACCCCGTTTGTGGGCGACTGCAACACCCAAACGCCGGAATACAAAACCTTTTTGGTCAACATCGAGAAAGCATAAGGAGCGCACACATGGCATTGCAATCATTAGACATCAAACGCCGCTCCGCCACCGCCGGCATCACCCCGCCGCCGGGCGTGCGCCAGCCGATGGAAGTGGCCAAGCTGATCGATGTCACCACCTGCATCGGCTGCAAAGCCTGCCAGGTGGCTTGCTCGGAATGGAACGACATCCGCGACGAAATCGGCACCAACCACGGCGTGTACGACAACCCGATGGACATGACGTCCAAAAGCTGGACGGTGATGCGCTTTAGCGAAGTGGAAGAAAACGGCAAGCTCGAATGGCTGATCCGCAAAGACGGCTGCATGCACTGCGCCGACCCGGGCTGCCTGAAAGCCTGCCCCTCGCCCGGCGCAATTATCCAATATCACAACGGCATCGTGGATTTTCATGAAGAAAACTGCATCGGCTGCGGCTATTGCATTTCCGGCTGCCCGTTCAACGTGCCGCGCATCGACAAAAAAGACCATCGCGCCTATAAATGCACGCTGTGCTCCGACCGCGTGGCGGTTGGCCAAGAGCCGGCCTGTGTGAAAACCTGCCCCACCGGCGCCATTCAGTTCGGCACCAAGGAAGACATGAAGCAGGTGGCGGCCGAGCGCATTGTCGATTTGAACCAGCGCGGTTATGAAAAAGCCGGCCTTTACGACCCCGAAGGCGTGGGCGGCACCCATGTGATGTATGTGCTGCACCATGCCGACAAGCCAGGGCTCTATCACGGCTTGCCGGAAAACCCCAGCATCAGCCCCACGGTGAAGCTGTGGAAAGGCTTTTTGAAGCCGTTGGCCACCATCGGCATTGCCGCGGCCACGCTCACCGGCTTCTTCCATTACATCACCGTAGGCCCCAGCACGGCCGAACCGGAAGAAGATGAGCCTGAAGTAATCGGTTTGGACGGCAAAAACCTGAAGGGTGAGGAGGACGCATAATGAAAGAAAAACTGATTCAGCGCTATAAGCGCAGCGAGCGCATCAACCACTGGATTGTGGCGGTGTGTTTTATGTTGCTGGCCATTTCCGGCCTGGCGTTTTTCTATCCGGCCTTTTTCTGGCTCACCGGCGTGTTTGGCACGCCGCAGCTGGCGCGCATCATCCATCCCTTTGTGGGCGTGGTGATGTTTATCGGCTTTTTCGTGCAGTTTTTCCGCTATTGGAAACACAATTTCATCGATAAAGAAGACATCAAATGGATGAAATCGGTGAAAACCGTGCTCAAAGGCCACGAAACCGGCGATATAGGCAAGTATAATGGCGGCCAAAAAGGCATGTTTTGGCTGATGACCGCCTGCATGGCGGTGCTGCTGTGCACCGGCTTTATCGCTTGGCGGCCTTATTTTGCCGAGATGTTCCCGATTCCCGTAATCCGCCTGGCCTTGCTGTTTCACGCTTGGGCCGCGCTGATTCTGATTGCCGGCATCATCGTGCATGTGTATGCGGCGTTTTGGGTGAAAGGCACCATCCGCGCCATGGTGGAAGGTGTGGTCACGCAAAACTGGGCGAAAAAACACCACCCGCGCTGGTATCGCGAAATGATGGCGAAAAATGCCGAAGCCGAACGTGAAAAAGGCAATAAATCATCGTGATGTGCGAGCGCAGGCAATAATGATATGAGGCCGTCTGAAACCTTTCAGACGGCCTTTGGGTTGCTTTTTTTCCAGGTGTTTTTCCCGACCAGCCCATCGCTTGATTTCTATAGATTAGGCCGTCTGAAACGTTGGGTTTGACAACCCAGCCTACCTCGTTGTGGTGCGTCGTTTTGTATCACTTTTTCTTGCATTCACCTATAAAATACCGGCAAAACCGCCGGTAGGGCTAGCGGAGTGTAAGCATGCGCATGCACCTGAGCTTATCATCTAAAACGCGGATAAGCAGTAATTTAACAATTTAACTATTTGTTTGATTTTGCATTATCTTATTTTAAGCATGGCCGTTTCAGGCCGTCTGAATACAAACGTTTCATGAACACAGAAATCTTCACTCCGCACCATCTGCACCGTATCAATGGCGGCGGCATTCGCGAAGCCGACGATATGCTGGCCGAAGAAGCGCCGGTGGCGCTGGTGTATAACGGCATCGCCCATGTGGTGCTGATGGCCACACCCGCCGATTTACCTGAGCTGGCATTGGGCTTCAGCCTGAGCGAAGGCATTTTGCAGCAAGCACGCGAAGCTTACGATATCGAAGTGCAACAAGGCTGCAACGGCATCGAAGTGCATTTGGAAATTGCTTCCGAGCGCTTTCAAGCTTTGAAAGCGCGCCGCCGCAGCATGAGCGGGCGCAGCGGCTGCGGGCTGTGCGGCATCGACAGCCTCGCCGCCGTGCAAACCGCTTTGCCCAAGGTGATGCGCGGCAGCGTTATTCAGGCAGCCGATATTCAAACGGCTCTAGCCGATCTGCACAAGCACCAGCATTTGCGCAGCCAAACCGGCGCCGCACACGGCGCGGCTTGGGTGGAGCAAGGCATTATCCGCCATGCGTTTGAAGACATCGGCCGCCACAATGCGCTCGACAAGCTGCTGGGCTTCGGTGCGCGCGGGCAAATCGATTGGCAGCAAGGCTTTGTGTTAATTTCCAGCCGCGCCAGCTATGAAATGGTGGCCAAAGCGGCCATGCTCGGCATCGGTTGCGTGGTGGCCGTGTCTGCGCCCACTGCACTGGCCGTGCGCATGGCCGAAGCGGCCGGCATCACCTTGGCGGGTTTTGCCCGGCCGCAGCAATTCGGCGTGTATAGCCATCCGCAGTTTATTGCTGCATAGTTTTTAATTTAAAGTAAAGCTTAAAGCGGTTGGATTGCTTGGCTGCCTATTGAATTGGGCCGTATAAGGACAACCCGCTCAGCGTGCCCACAATTTTGCTTGCTTGTTTGAATAGGTTTCAGACGGCCTCAAGCCCCGTTTTATTCACAGAAAGAAATCATGACCACTCCCATCAAACCGATTGAAAAAGGCCTGTTTCACACCCCGTTTTGGCTGGCGCCCGCTGCCGATGTGTTTGCACAGCGCAGCGTGCGCTTTCAAGAATTGGCCGAAGCCGAGGGCAGCCAATGGCGCGACTATCTCGCTTTGTTGGGCAAGCTCGCGGCGGCGCAGCAGGCCGTAGCAGCCAAACATGCGTTTGCCCTCCCGCCCACGCATCAGGGGCGCACCGTGCTGCCGGAAGCCGCATTGGGCGATGTGCCCGTCGATTTTTACCCGGTGTTGACCGACTTATTGGCCGAAATCGGCACACAGGCGCCCGCAAACGTGCAGGCTGAATTAAACACGCTGGCCGCCTTGCCGCGCGAAGCCGCCGAAGCGCTGGCCTCGCGCGTGCTCACCGGCAACAGCGCGCCTGAAGAGCAAACGGCCGTGGTGTGGGTGCAGGCAGCGCTGCAAATTATCTGGACGGCATGGGCGGCGCAGCTGATTGAAGACGCGGTGCCGCCGGTGCAAGAGCGCACACATTGCCCTTGCTGCGGCACCGAAGCCGTAGGCAGCGTGGTGCTGGCCAAAGGCGACACCGCCGGTTTCCGCTATATGCATTGCCCGCATTGCAACAGCCGCTGGAATGTCTTACGCGCCAAATGCCCCACTTGCGGCGACAGCAGCGGCGTGGGCATACAAGAGCTGGAAACCGATGCCAGCCCCGCCCAAACCGCGCCTTTGCTGGCTGCCAAAGCCGAAAGCTGCGAAGTGTGCCGCAGCTACCGCAAGCTCTACCGCCTCGATAAGCAGCAATATGCCGACCCCGTGGCCGATGATTTGGCCTCATTGGCGCTGGATATTTTGGTGGGTGAAGCAGGCTATGCGCGCGCGGGGCATAATCCGTTTTTGCTGCTGACAGAATAAACAAACGATGCACTGCAAACCAAGGCCGTCTGAAAGCTTTTCTTTTCAGACGGCCTTGGCTTTTATAAGTCGAGCGGCCTTGGCTTGCGGCGCAATGTTGGTTAAGCTGTCATCATCAGGCCGCGCCCTGCCGGCAGTCAAACCCGTTGAACGATATAGTGGAATGTAAGAAAAAGTGATACAAAACTACGCACTATAATGGAGTAAGTTGGCTTGTCAAACCCAACGTTTCAGACGGCCTGTGGGCTTGTTGGGTTTTCAACCCAACCTAC